>Ga0114951_10006657_pt1 | contig 10141 bp, 9 predicted proteins | sample AM7aDNAmetaG_FD_88677 | JGI IMG/M metagenome (GOLD analysis project Ga0114951, IMG submission 88677) | Freshwater microbial communities from Finland to study Microbial Dark Matter (Phase II) - AM7a DNA metaG | ecosystem: Environmental > Aquatic > Freshwater > Lake | place: Finland: Lake Alinen...
AAAAAAACTTCAAGAAATTGATCATAACGATACTGATGAATAATATTATATCATATGAATCATCCAAATGGTATGTAAAAATTTGGAGATGCAGATGGTATCTATATGCGATATTTTTACACTCAATAAATTATATAGATGTAGAATTATGGATTGATTATATATTCAAGTCTTTTGATAACGATTTATCAATAGATGAAAAAAAATTAAAATCAAGTTGGAAAGAAATTAAAAGACACGTAGAATTAAGTAAAATGTATAAATTTTCATCAAGATATGAAAGAGAAGACTAACAATTACAATTTTTATTCAAAAAAAGAAAAATTAAAAGAATTATTTAACACACCAGAATATCAAGAATACAAAACAAAATCTCAAAAAACTCAAAAAACCAAAGAAAATCTATATAAATTCACATCTATTGGTAATTCTACAAACACTGTAAGAAATTTAATTCTTATTAATGTTGTTTTATTCGCTGCTAGCTTATTTTCTATAAGTTTAATTTTTAAATATTTTGCAATGTATAATATTTTAGATAATAAATTTGCAATCTGGCAGCCTTTAACATCAATGTTCTTGCATGGCGGATTTTTTCATTTATTGTTCAATATGATTGTTTTATGGTCATTTGGAAATCAACTTGAAGAAAATGTCGGAACAAAAAAGTTTTTAACATTATATTTTTTGAGTGGTATAGTATCAGCAATATTTTGGATGTTCCTTGGAACAGGTCCTGCTGTTGGTGCATCAGGTGCATTATCTGGGTTATTAGCAGCATATATTTTTATAGCACCTGAAGCTAAGGTTTTATTGTTTTTCATTATTCCTATGAAAATAAAAAATATGGTTTATGGATTTGCAGGATTTTCACTTGTGTTTGGATTGTTATCATTAGTAAATCCATCTTATGGATTTGGTGTTGGACATTTTGCACATTTAGGTGGACTTGTAGGAGGATATATACTCACATATTATTGGAAATCAAAGAATTTAATACAAACATTTTAAATTTAAAAATAATTTGTTTTATAATAAAAAAAGAACTATATTTGTAACATAATTAAATAATAATAAAATATGAACGATTTCTATAAGAATATGCTACCTGGAAGAATGCATCAAAAACTGACGGAAGCTGTTATTGCTATGATGTCAACAGGATGTCTACCATACTATGGTGAGTTTGCATTATTTATAAACTTTTTTGAATCTAAGAACAATCCATATGTTCCAACTGCTGGTGTAAATGTAACATCAGGTGGTATGAACTTTTATTGGGATCGTAAGTTTATTGAAAGTTTACCTCAATCAGAAATTAATTTTCTTTTAATTCACGAAGAATTTCACCTTCTTTTTGATCACATAAAAAGAAGTGTTGGTTATGATCAAAGATCAGCAAACATTGTACAAGATATGATCATAAACCAAATCATTTATGATGATATCCTAAAAAAACAAAATTTAGGTTCAGGTACTAATCCTTTTATGGAAGTACCAAAAGATATGTTCAAAAGAAATAGTGCTCTTTTTATTCCAAAAGAATATAAAGGTGATCCTATTTTTGAAAATCTGTATGAATGGTTTCAAAATAAAAAAAGAGAATGGCAAGAAAAAAATAAAGAAAAAGTCTCTCAAATGAGAAAAGACGCTAACAAGTGTCCTAAATGCGGAACATCTATGGAAAAAGGTGGTGATGGAAATTCTCAAAGTGATGATGATAATGATGATCAAGATGGTGAAAAAGATAAAGACACTAAAGGAAAGCCAAAGCAAGGTCAAGAAGGACAAGGTCAAGAAGGACAAGGTCAAAAAGGACAAGGTCAAAAAGGACAAGGTCAAAAAGGACAAGGTCAAAAAGGACAAGGTCAAAAAGGACAAGGTCAAGGACAAAATAGTGATGATCAAGATGATGAAGGTGATGAAGGAAGTGAAAATGGTCAAAAATGTACAAATTGTGGTCATGAACATCAAAACAACAAATCACGTCAAGGTCAGAAAGATACATCTGGAAATGACAGATATGGAAAATATGGAAAAAACGATGCTGAATGCTATTCACTTGAAACTATTTTCGAAGGTGAAGAAAGAGAAGAACAAAACACTCTTGATGTACATTTAGGTGATAACATTCCTGCAGAACTAAAAAGAGAAATAGTTGAAGCCGCAATGATTAGACTAAAGAATAGAGGCTTAGAAGCAGGTGGAGTTGATGCTATTCTAAATAAACTTCGTAAAACTAGAAAAGACTATTTGAAAGAAATAAAAAGGACTATGAGTAGTCATATTTTTGGATCTAAAAAAGAAAAAACTATTGTTCGTCCAAACCGTAGAGGTATAGCTGGATTAAAAGGTAGCAAAAAATATAAAAATGAAATCAACGTTTTGCTTGATACATCAGGTTCAATGTCAGGTGAATTTGAAAAAGTTTTGTCATATATTTTTCAGAACGATATACAAATGAATTTGATACAATGCGATGCAAAAGTTCAAAAAGTTTATAAAATCAAAGAGAAAAAAGAACTTGAAAAAATGAGGATACTTGGTTTGGGTGGGACAAGTTTAATGCCAGGAATTGATTTCATTGCAGATAAAAAGAATAAAATTTACATGTTCAACTTAGTGATCTTGACGGACGGATATACTGACTCGCTCAGTTTCAGCAACTTAAAGACTAAAACACTAATTTTATCTACGGCCGAAAAATGCCCAATCACATTTGATAATGGTAAGGTGAAGCAAATAGATCATATTGGTAAACAAGATTAACTTTTTTTAGAACCCCCAAACTTAATCAGTTTGGGGTTTCCTTTTAAATTCAAGCTCTGTCAAACGACCCTTTCTACAATTTAAATAATTTTTAGTGAAACACAAATTTTCAATTTTTGATATTTCTTCAACTGAAATATCATTTAAAAATCCATAATATACACTTATTTTATGATCCAGTGTCGGGTAATTTTTATCATTTGGTGACAAATTAAAATTATCTTTAATATATTCATTATCATAATAATCAAAACCATCCCAATTATCTAATAATTTATATTTTAATATATCAGAAATATTATCAATTTGTCTTCTATATAAAAAATATAAAGATCTCATATTATCTGGCAATTGCCGGCCATTTTCAATTCTGGTATTCTTTCTTTTTTCTTTTTGAGATTCTAATTTATTATCATGATCAAATCCATATTTTAAAATATTCGTAATTTTAGTTTTTTTTATCACTTTATCATTTTGCGAAGGATGCTCAACACCATATTTATTTAAACAAGTTTTTTTAATTTTATCTTTTACCTCTTGTATATACATTTGATGACTTACACCATATTTTTCAATAAATGTATTTTTAGATTTTTCTTTAACAAAATCAGCTTGAAATGGATTCTCAACACCATATTTAATTAAACAAACATCTTTAATTTTTTGATTTGAACACTCAACTTTAGAACAAGAATATTTATCACAAACGCTGGTATATTTTATATATCTTCTATATGGAATGTTCAACAATTGTCCGCAATAATCACAGCTAACTTGAATTATAGCATTATTACCTTTTGTTAAATGCTCAATATTTACTTGAAAAAATTCTTTAGAACTACTAATATTATAACCTAATTCTTTATAATATTTCAATTTATTACCAGCTTTAATTTCAATATTTTTACTTAATAACATAAAATTTTTATTCTATATATAAAAATTCGTTCCTCCTAAACCTTAAATTATCACTTATTATCATTCTCTTTTTCTTTTATTTTTTCAAATTCTTTTTTAATTATTTTTTCAACCCAATCATTTAATTTTAAAGAATTATCTTTTGCATATTTTTTTAATTCTAAATGCAAATCTTCATCTATTTTCATATTTTTTAACTTTTTCATAAAAACTAATCTTATTTTAATTTATATATAAAATAATTCAGGTCAAAAAGATTATTTTTTATTATTTTTTATCTTTTTTATTTAAAATAATTTCAGTATCTTTGTAGTATCAAAATTAAAAAATAACAACAATAGAATTGCAAATATAATTTTTAGTAAAGTACAAGCTAATTTTTATATGACTGACGCTCAAGACTAAGGGACTTAAAATGTGGTAGTACCGTGTATATTGAATGTAGACTGATCATCTACAAAAAATTCAAAGAATGCATATCAGTCAGCAATTCGTTTTTTAATCTTTAAAAATATATAAAATGGGAAACAAAACAAATCTATTTAAGTTATTTACACAGGATATCAGTTTTAATTATCATTTAATCAAAACTGAAGAACCAAATGGCCATCTTATTTATGTTATGAAAAATGGTGATGATATAAATCAAGACACTTTAGAATTTTCACCAACAATAATAGTTGAAGAATTGATTTCACTATGCTTAGTGAAAATCGAAAAATTCACAACTGGAATTTTATTCACAGAAGAATTTGATACTGAAGAATTAAAAGAAAAATTAAATATCAAATTATCAGAGAACCCAGATTTTTCTATCTTTATTGAACAAATTAAGGATGATTATAGATCCTTAGAAATAAAAGACTCTTTATTATATAAAAGAGATCCAGAAGCTTATGAAGCAGCAAAACAAAAAGAACATATAGATCATCAAAATGAACTTTGGGAGAAATACGCAAAAGAAATTGAAGATAAAAAATCAAAAAGAGAAGAATCCATATTAGCATATAACAATAATCTGATTAAATTATTAAAAGATATTCTTGAAGATGTTATTGAATATGAAAAACAAGATTTTAATCTCTTAAAAGAAATTGAAAAAATTATTAATAATATAATAGATCCTGAAACTTGGATTAAAATAAACGATCAGCCTTATGCTTGCAGAATTGAAATTTGTTCATTAGAACAAGATAAAATGAATGTATTTATGACAGATAATAACGACTATTCATACACAGCAACATTAAGATTTGATAAAACAGTTCTTATTACTGAAAATGTTGTAAGAATAAACAAAGAAGACGAATTACCAAAAATATTATCTGATTATGATATTTTATCACAAATATTTGACTTTGATTTATCTTCAGTAGAAGATTGGGAATTTAAAAATGATACAGATAAAATTGAATATACAATAGATTATTTGGTTCCAATCTTTAAAAAAAGAATAGAGGAAAAGGAAAAAGAATATGTGAAAAAAGTAACAGAAAAAGAAAATCTTGATAAAGAAGAAAAAGAGGAAGAATTTGATCTCATTAATGTTGAAAACAATTTAAACCAAAATAATATGAAAAAGAAAAATATGCAACCAAGTGACTGGTACTTTGATGTTGAGGTAGCTGAAATAGAAGATGAAATGTCAGCCATAGTAGCACTATCAAAAGATGGTGTAGTCTTAGATGATTCATTAGGATCACATAGTTTATCACAAACCGTTATAGATGCTCTAAATAGAGCAGGTGTTGATGGAGAATGTGAATTGATGGAAGCAATGTGGGAAGTCGTTGATACTGAATTATCAAAAGAGGACATTATCAAAAATATGGAAAAAGAAGGATTTGTTTATTCTCCAGGTTTATTTTAAAAAATAAATTATATTCCTTGGATATATCAAATATTAATTGTATTTTTATAATATGAAACAGCATAAAAAAAATCATCATAAAATGACTAACCAGCAAAGAAAAAATATTATCAGAAAATGTAAAAAGAATGAAGAATGGATTTCTGGTGAAACAGCAGAAGAAATCACTATTCAAGATGAATTAATTAAAAAAGAGTGTGAATTAAAAAGTTTCACATTTCATGATTTTTATCTTTGTGAAACAAAATTTTTAGATAAACTTTTATCAGAATAAATTTTTTTATATCAAAAAATAAATGTATATTTGTAATATAAATAAGAATAAAAAAGTAACATATTAAACAACAATAAAACTAAATTATGGCTCAACCAAAAACTGAAAAGCTATCAAAAGGAATAAATTTTGATACTGCGAGCAAATTTCCAAAAGGTTTCGATACACTGTCGGAAATGGAAAAGAAATATTACAAGATAATGAATGCAAAAAGTGGTGTATTGTACATTACGGCTGCTCCAGGCTATGCTAAATCAGCAATTATGCGATCATTAGCAAGAAAAATGGGATGTCAGTATTTTGATATTCGGTTATCCATGGTAGATGAAACTGATGTAGGATTGTTTCCTGCAATAGATAGTATTGATGTTGATATTAATGGTGAAATGGTAAATCAAAAAATGTTAGCACACGTTGCACCTAAATGGGCATACTTAGCTAACAACAGACCAACCATTATTCACTTTGAAGAGTTAAATAGATCATCTCTTGCTGTTCGTAATGCTGCACTTCAGATGCTACTTGAAAGAGAAATCGGTGGTTTCTTCAAATTTAACAGCAATGTTATGATGTGTGCATCTGGTAACCTAGGTGAAGCTGACGGAACTGATGTTGAAGAATTTGACCAAGCTCTGAACAATCGTCTTATTCACATCGAACATTTACTACCATATTCAGAATGGGTAGACCAATATGCAGACGAAAATGTTTGTCCTGTTATCATTCAGTTCTTGAAAACTCACACTGAGTATTACTACAAAAAGCCAGACCCAAATTCTGATAAAAATAAGGCTTATGCTACACCACGTTCTTGGACATTCTTATCTGATTATATTTTCGAAAACTTTGGTAAATACGTAACCAAATTGGACAACAATGGAAAAGAAATTGTTGATGATCTAACAGGTGAAATTAAAATGTTTAAGAAATTTCCAAATATTCGAATCTGGCTAAAAGATGTAGAAGCAATTGGACATGGTTATATTGGGCAAGCAAACGCTCGTTTCATTAGATACTGTAATGACACATTGAAAATAACATTGGATGATGTTCTTGATCGTTATGATGATATCATAAATGATGTTATTAATTTCAACAGAGATAAAAAATCAGAATTGTTAGCAAATATGAAAGAACGTAGAGTTTCACAATTGAAGCCAAAACAAGCTGAAAATCTTATCAAGTTCCTTGGAACAATATCAGATGATGAAATTGTTGGCTACTTACTACATGTTTTAGATGTAGAATTCACATTATCAGATGAAACGGTAAACAACAAAGTTGCTGAAAAATTCCTTGGTGATAAGAGATTTCTTAAATTTAGAGATGCCATCTACAAGCACGTTGATGATGAACCACAAAAATAAGAAAAAAGAAAAAAGCCACAATTTTTGTGGCTTTTTTCATAATTTATTAAAATATTAAAGTATGTATAAAAAACTATTAGAAGATTTAAATAATCTAATGTATGAAAATGAATTAGAATATCATACACAAATGATTAAAATTTATAAAAACCACATTAGATTTATATATGGAGTTTTTTTATTAAATATTTGTAGTTTTATATGGATTATATTTAATTTAATATATCATCAAAATATTATTGTTTATTTATCTTTATTTATCTTATTGACAATTGGCACTTATATAAATATAAATAATTTGAAAAGAACAAAAAAGAAAATAAAAGAAAATAAAATTCAATATGATGATATAATTAAAATTATAAATCCTACAGAGTATATTAAAAATCAAAGAAAAGAAAAGTTAAAAAGATTAAAAAGATTTAATTTATTTCATTAATTTTTTCACAGCATCAATAACATCTTTAGGTTGTATAGATTTAGAACAAATATAATCTTTATTTTTAGGACAAAATAACCAATTTGAAGCATCATATGTCACATTAGGATCATTCCAACAACCATTACACACAGTAGAGTTATGAACTCTTATAATATTCGATTGAAACTCATTCCAAGGCTTAGTAAAGCCACTAATCATCACAGTTGGTGTACCAACAGCCCAAGAAATCCAAGCCAAGCCAGAACTAATAGTTATCATCATATCAGCATACTTTATATCTGTTATTCTTTCGCTTAATGGATAATTTCCAGTCTTATCTATCACATACTTAGTTTTAGGAGCCTGATTATAATGACCAGGTGTACCAAAATTTTTATATCTATCTATTAAGACAACCTTATATCCATTTCGACCTAAAAAATCAAATAATCTTTCCCAGCCAAATGGATTATTCCAATATTTAAGTTGTGCAGTAGATTGAATAGCAACAACAACATATTTTCCTTTTATTTTAGGTCCATCTTCTGAGGTATTAATTTTTGGTTTAATTTCTTCATGTGACAAGCCTAATATCATTTTTGCTATTGATTGTAAAGAATGAACTCTATAATCAAAATAATTAACAATATTATCAAATTTATTATTTTCACTAAACCAATGTTCAGGAGCAGAAACACCATCTATTCTATAAAGTTCAGGTCCATAATCTACTCTAAACTTTTTATCAACATCATTTATTAAATTAGAATCAGAAACATTTGTAAATTTTATTTCTGGATATGCAGAATCAAATAAATTATTATAAGATGTGTGTAAAATAACTTCAACATTATTTATTTTTCTATATTCTTCAACACAAGGAATCCAAGAAATAGTATCACCAAGTGCTTTTGATCCAAATAAAATATAAACTCTGTTGAATTTTTGATGTTGTCTTCTTTCAAAGACAACATCACCTTTAAAAGGTGATTGTTGTCTCAAAGAATATAAACGTCTACCTTTCGATATAACTTTAATTAATATATTTTTGTTTTGTATATTTTCTAATTGTGCCCAATAATTTATCTTAATATTTGTTGAGTATTCTATAATATTTGTATTCAAATCTATAAATTCCACAAAATAATTATTTTTATTTTTAGAATCACCAACAAGTTCCAAATATGCAATATCAGATTTAAATCTACTTACAAAATTTACCATAACATTTAATCGTTTTATCATGAGCATCTACTCCATGCACAATCTGAACAAGAAACACAACCTTCTTTATGAATCAAATTTTTAGACCCACAATTTTGGCATTTTTCACCTGTTATTACAATTTCATCATCTTTAATATATTTTTTTAAAATTCTAATAACTCCTTTTTTCCAAGTTCCTATTATATCACCATCCAATTTTAAGGATTCAACAATTTTGACAACCGAAGGTAAATGAATATGATGTCTTAATAACCCACTAAGTAATTTTCCAACATTCCAAAATTCTCTATCAAAAGCCCTATTCAAACCTTGCATTATAACATCAAATCCGTCTTTATCTTTATAAATAAAATCATATCTTGATACAAATTCATCATCAGAATCTTTTATTTTTTCCTTTCTAATAACACCCTTTTCAATATACGTTGGAATATAAAAATTATCCAATAATCCAGTAAATATTTCATATGGCCACGTATTATCCTTATAATCTAGTCCAACAAATCCAACCCATTTTACACCCTTACTAGTAAATCTTATAACGTCACAGTCCAAAGTTTTTGGTCTTTTAGGTGCATTATTTACAATAGTATTTTCTTTTTTTTCTTTTTCAATCTCTTTTAAAACTGTTGACATTGTTCCAGCTCTATAAGTAGTGCAACCTTTAATTGTACCACTATTATAAACGTTTGTGTACACATTTTTAAAATTATCATATGAAAAATTATTTGGTAGATTGATAGTTTTTGACATAGAAGAATCTATATACTTTGACATAATTAACATTGTATCAACATGATTCTTTATTTCCAAATTATTAGTGTTGACAGCCCACTCAGCATTTTTATCCCATTCACCTATTTTTTTAAGATAATCTACACCATAATCAACAACTATACTTTCTTTTAAAAGTCCACGATTTTTATCTATCTTATAATTTTCATTATTAAATGTGGTTTTTAACATGTTTTCATCACCTTCTTTAATCCATATCCAATCATATTCATCTGATTTGTCATATAATTTTTCTACAAAATTAATATTTTTAGGTAATAATAATCCATCTGGAGGAAAAGATTGTATTATTGTTCTAATATAATCAAATAAAAACACTGGTTCTAAGCCACCACTAGCAACATTCGCAAGTATAGATGAATTACCAGTTGGCTGAATACTTAATAAATGAGAATTTCTAATGCCATACTTCTTAATTAATAATTTAGTTTCATCTGACAATTTTTCAATAAATTTACTTTTCAAATAATAATTTTCATCATATAATAAAAAGCATCCTTT
>Ga0114951_10006658_pt1 | contig 10136 bp, 10 predicted proteins | sample AM7aDNAmetaG_FD_88677 | JGI IMG/M metagenome (GOLD analysis project Ga0114951, IMG submission 88677) | Freshwater microbial communities from Finland to study Microbial Dark Matter (Phase II) - AM7a DNA metaG | ecosystem: Environmental > Aquatic > Freshwater > Lake | place: Finland: Lake Alinen...
CACCATTTGTAGTCCGGGTCAGCGCATTTCCACGTGGGGCGCTGTTCACGGAAGCCCATCGTTTTGAGCATCTTTCCAGGGTCCAGCGAAGCGGTGTACCTTTCAATGTTGTCTGCCGGATCATCAGGATCTGGTTCCGATATTGGGATCGCAGGGGCACTGTCCAGTGTTTCGCCTACGCGCTTGGCTTTGCGGCCCTGGTGCTTCTCGAACATGTGAGCCAGCGCCACCGAGATCAGAACATCTCTGAGCGCGCCGCCGCCGCTGCGCCAGTCGTTGAGTCTCTTGCAGATGACTTCAGCGAAAGCTACGAGCGCATCGTTGCTGGGGAATTGCATGAGGTAGCGCTCAGGCTGGTGCAGAAAGAACCGTCTATGTGGGCCGCCACCCAGCAGTTCACGCTCGACGGTGAGCGCACGCTGGTTGATGGCGATGAAAACATGATAGATCCGGTCGTTTGTCTTGAACGCGAGGGTGTAATCGGTGGGTCTAGCCTTGTCTGGCGCGAAGCCCAGCGCCAGCAGCTTATCCTTCCAATTGGTTTCCATGTTCCGAATAAAGCTATCAGGATCGTCCAAGTCCTCTTGCGCTTCCTGCATGGGCTCGTCGGCCAGACCGTTGAGCCTGATGCCTAACTCCAGCCGCTTGAGCAGCGGTTCAAGCTGGTTGGTGGTGCGGCCATAGCGGTACAGGAAGGGATGCCATGTTTTGCCACCTGCGTTAGCGGCGTAAACGATCACATCGTAGGGTATGGAGGCATATTCCGGGTCCATGCCAAGGCCGCGCCGGGTGACTTCAATCATAAGGTCACGGCGGCGAGGCTCGCGCAGGATGTTTTTGCTCCAGCCGCCACCTTCTTTCCAATAGCCCAGCCGGGGGAGCAAGGTGTTTACATCGAGGGTGTTGACGGCGTACGCCATCGGATCAACATCGTCAGGGTCAGCTTCGATGGCTTCACCTATAACTTGTCCGTCCTCTAAGGCGAACAGATTGACCTCGCCCATCGCGTGGGCAGCCGCTGTTAGTCTCTCACGCTGTTCCTCGGTGCCAATGCCACGGTCCCAGAATCCAGCGCCGTGGTGGTTGCGCGTAAGCCATAGGTCGTGTCCTACTTGGTCTGAGTCCCAATCTTCCAAGTCAGCGGCGTTCTCGCTCATGAATAAGGAGCAGTCCGCGCGCATCTTTTCCATCGTCTCCGGGGAAATGTCTGAAACGCCGTAGTTGTTATCCAAAGGGGTATCGTCATCATCCATGCTCGACCATAAGGCACATCCTGCGTAAGCTTGTACCACCCGATTCAGCCCGTAGGGCTCCGGGATCTCGTAATTCTTGATGAAAGCTTCGGGGTCGTCGGGGTCGTCAATGGCTTCCGTCAGGTTTACTTTCAGCCATTCCGCCAGCGCGTCGATGCCGGTGAATTCGATGTCTAAATCGAGCAGCTGTTTGCCCGCTTCGCTGACGTGGGCGTAGACAAACGTATGGTCGAGGCCCAGGAAAAAAGGCTGGGTGCCTGCGGGAGTGACGGGCCAGCGTCCTTCGGCTTCGACGATCATTTTTGCCAAGGCGATTTGGCGCTCCACGGGAATGCTCCGCCTTGTCGCGGGTTCATCGGTCAGAATCCACACGCTGGCTACCCGCGAATCTTCGTCATGCCCTTCGTCGCTGACGTGGAGGCCCACCATGCGCAGTAATCCGAGGCCCGCAGCTTCCAGCAGGTTGTAATCACGCTCCAGCTGGTCCGCGATCTGGGGGTCGTCAGCGTTAATTTCCGCATTAGGTTCTTCATCCCGGTCTCGCTCGATCACGCGGATGTGCGCGCCAAAGCGAATGCCATCCAAAGGTCCAAGATCCGCTTTCTGGCCCAGCCAGGACACGTAAGGCTCGGGGTTGTCGAGATTGTCGAGATCATCCGCCTCCAGCAACCTGTTTACAAGGGTGTTTGCGCGCATGTTATCTCCAGATAGCGTGCATTTCCCGTTCCAGAATTTGGGCGATTTTTCGCGGGCGCATTTCGTCTTCTTCCAGAATCTGGCGCACGGCGATGAGGAGAAACGCCCGGTCAACATCTTTGGCGTTGCCGTGCTCGAATTGAGGGGCGGCCAAGGCTGGTTTCAATGTTCTAAGCGCCCCGGCTTCTTCTGCTTGCTGTTTCAGGAACACCGCGTGATCGAGGATGTCTTTGACGTTCGTTTGGAACATGCCGGGGGCCACATAGTCCGCCAGCGGCCCCATGGCGTACGGGGCGTCCAGCTCATCTTCCGGTTCTTCAAGCAAATGGCGCACAACATGAACAGCACTCATACGCTAAGTACCGAGGAAGACGTGGTATCAAAAGAGGAAGCAATTCGTCTCATGGGGACGCGCCGGGCGAACACGCGGGCGCGCTGGGTGAACGTTTACCGGCTCTATGAGGAGGGCAAGAGCCTCGTGGAGATTGGCCAGTGGATCGGCGTCAGCGCGTCCACGGTTCGGCAATTGCTCAAGCGCTCGTTTAAGGAGCGCCAGAAGCAGCTCGGTTTTCAGTGGCCCATGAAGGAGGGCATGCCGGTGTGCGATATTCCCCATACGAAGCCCAATTGCGAAGATCCGCGCGGCTGGTATCATGCGCGCATGGTGCTGACGAAAAGGCTGTGCCACTGCCCGGTTTGCCGTGGTAGCTTTCCACGAGGCAAACCGTTGATAGAGGTCCTGGTCTGACCCTTTTACTGTTCTTGAAGGCATGTGCTTGAAGAAATGGCTCGGTATTCTATCGCGAGCTTACACGATTCCTGTGCCGGAGGAAGGTAAGGACGAGTCCAATGAGTTCGCCAATCAGACTTGGCGGGCGCACGCCGCCCTGGATCGGGTATACGGCATGGGCTGGGCAAAGGATAATCCTGAAATTGTGGCGCGCTTTATGCAGGCGCAAGCGACGCAGCAGCTGGCCACGGAAGCGACTGCCTTGCGGGAGATCCTGGGCAGCGGCAGCGGGGCCATCACCATTGGCATTGAACGCGTATGAGCTGGTCGGTGAAGAAGACGTGGCAGGTGTACGATGGCCATGATTGCGCCACCGTCACCACGATCAATAATCGGATCGTGGCCGCTTCCCCTCCTTTTCAGCGCTTTGTGGGCCAGCTCTTGGCCACCCTGCCACGCCCCATGGAGGTAACCTCGGTGGAGGTAGTTACCGGTGATGGCCGAGAACCTGAAAAATCAAGTGGTTGACTTGGACACGTTGACCGAGAAACTGCCCGCATGGCTGCGCCAAAATAGCTTCCAGGAGTCAGCGGGGGGATGGAACCGGAATTGGCCCAGCGCCGGGCGCGGCTGGATGCTGCGCGTTTTTCCTGATCTTGATCTTCCCCAGGTGATGGTCTTTAGCAATCCGCTCCGGTATGGCCGCCCCATGGCGACTTTCTCCTTGCCCGAGGGCGAGCTGCCGCGCGTGGCGGGCCAGCTTATCAAGGAAATCGAGCGCGAGGTCAGCGACCACACGCGCAAGCGGCGCATGCTCGCCCTGCGCGAGAGTAACGAGGCCCCGCCGCCAGAGCCCGATTTTGACCCGGATTCGCCCGCGTCTTATATCGCTGATTTTGACTGGTACACGATGCTGGAAAAGCTGGGTTACTGGCACCGGGAGACAGCAACGAATCCGAAAACGCAGTACAGCCCCACTTACCGCAAGACCATTGTCTTGGACAGCGAGGCGCGTTTGTACATTAACGTTGAGCAGGATGAGCTTCTGCCGGTTGTAAACATTTATATCGAAGCTCGCGCCGAAGGCGATAGCGTCCGCATCCAGGAAATTACGATTTCGCCGATTGAAGTCGTGGACACGGTGCGGAAAATTGAGGCGATCACCAAGAACAAGGAAGTATGGGGTATCTCCGATTTTGCCAAGGCGTTGTTCCGACATCATTTCAAGGGCAGCCCGATCCCACCTTTAGGCCAGCTGCGCTATATGTTCGGCGAGTCGGTGGAGCCGGAGGATGTGGACAGCCCCGAATTTTATTATCAAGAGCTTCAGCGCCACGAGGAGGTCGTTAATGCTTTTGTCATACGAGGAGGGGCGGAGATGCGGCGGCGCTGGACGGTTAAGCATCCTTATTATGAAATGGTTTTAAGTGTGGGTGGTACTGTTGGGCTTGGTATGCCCGCAGACATAGAGTATACCGTTTTTCTCCGACCGGGGTCTCTCGGGGCATGGCTTGTCACGGCGCGCGGCGAAAAAATTGATGTGTCTGATCATGACCCGCGCGAGTTTGATATTGGTGACTCATGGGAGATTCAGCCCGGTGCTGACACGGAATGCGAAGTCATTCGGATTATGCGCGGGCTGAGCCAGTACCAAGGCCCGGAAGATTGGGATGACGAGTACGATGAGGATGCTAACTCCGGGGATGATGCGGATGCTGTGGATGAAAGCGAGGAAGACCCGGATGATATTGGGGACTTTAAGGCTTATGCGGTTGACAGCGCCAATTACAACCCAGTGATGGCGCTGACCTCGAAAGACATCCGGGACATAATGCGCCCCCTTGGATTTAAGATAAGCGGGCTCTATAAGAGCCGGGTACATCATGGCTGGACGTTCAATGTGGTGTCTTTTACCGGAGAGGCTTTGGAGACGTTTAAGCTCGATCCGTACGCGCTGCCGGACTATGTGAAGACCGTGTTGCGGCAGGGCATTGTTACGCGGTTGCCCACCCTATCGGGTCAAACGCCGTATGGCATCAACATGGATGTGTTCGATGAGAAGATCACGCTTCACTGCTGGGAGGACGCAGGGGACGCGAGCGCTGATCCAACAGATCCTAGCAACTGGATGCTCTATGTGGACATTTTGCCGACGGATTGGCAGAAGCGGGGCCGGGGCGGCAAGATGAGTGAAGGCGCTGAGCCGGTTCCCTCAAATGACCCAATTCAACCACCGGTAAACACAGAGGAACCGGTGAAAGAGCTGGATGATGTCGACGCGCCGGAAGCGATGATGCCTCGGCACAAGCCCAGTGTGTACGCGCTTTATGGCCGCTACGGTGATGGCACGAAGATTTGCTTTAGCACTTTTCTGTCCTTGGGCGAAGCGGTGGCGCGCGCCAAGGAGAGAGACCTTCACGGGGCTTACACGGAAGTTTGGGTGGAGGAGCTGGAGATCGACAGCCTGGAAGATTGGGATACGCCCAAGACCAAAGCTTGCCGGTATCACGGCGTAAAATACGTCCTTGGCGCGGATTACGAGCCTCAGCGGGTGTCGGTGGGCGAAAGCGCGGAAGACCCGGACGCGGACATCGACCCGGAAGCTTACGCGACCACTACGTTTGATTCGGTCAAATTCTTGGAGGCGGCGGGCTGGAAATTCTACGATCAGCAATGGGCGTATCACGCGAAGATTTTTCCTCTGCCTCATCCTTATCAGCTGGGTGATATGGTTTTTACCGGTGTGGAAGTGAGGTTAGCGGACAATGAAGACATGTTTCATACGTTTCACATCGGGGTTTATTTCGTAGGTGATCACGATAAGCAGGGGGTTTATGGGGGTGAGCTGAATCCTCAACTTTTGAAAACCAGCGTCTGGGTCGGCAGCAGTTTCCGCGACCCTGAATATGACGCTAATATGTCCATCCGGCGCTTTGTCACGGGCGTCGCTGATGTGCTTTACCAGATTCGGTGGCCGAAGAGTTCGCACGCGATGCTGGCTGCTTCCAGCAAAGTGCAGGCGGCTTTGCATGCGTTTGTTCATGAGTTGAACGGTCAGGCCACGACCCCGCTGCGCGAGGATTGTCCGCTGGAAACGGTTTGGGTGTCAGCTCTGTTAGTGAGCAGGCGGTGATTTATGAAAATCTATGATGATGTGCTGGTTGCCGCTGAGTATCCTTTTGCTGTTTACAGCCGAGTTACCAGAGAAAAATTGCCTTTTAACTATCAAGCTTATCCGAGTTGTTATCCGGTGCAGCCGGTGGCTCATGAGCATGGCGATTGTTTTTGGCTGGAACAGGACCAGGATGCTAATGTAGGCCATTTCTTCATGGATACGTCGCACATGATTTTGGACTGGAGGCCGGGGTGGACCATTCTTTGCCGTGATGTGTCTTTTGTGCGTGAGCTAATTACTTTATGGCGGCCTGCGGCGGCGTTTGTACCGCTTGTTTTAGACCACAGCTTGCATCATATTAAACGTCTTAGGCGGCCTGACCGTCTGTTTCGGCATTCACTACGTGTGATTCCGCCTCAAGTGCTCTATTTTTTCATGGAGCTGCGCTGTAAAGCGCCCACGGTTATGAACCCGGTGCCGCTAGTGATGATTACTCGGCGCGGTGATTGGCGGCGGGCGCTGCCCCAAGAGGATGAGCTTATTGAAGGTATGGTGAAGCTGGGTTTTGTGCCTTATCAATTTAACAAGTTCAGTCTGGTGGAGCGCATTAGTCTTATAAGACAGGCGCGTTGCGTTTTTTCACATTGCGGCGCGGGAGCTACTCATTACGCGTTTATCGCGCCGGGTGCGACGACGATTACATTGTACAGCCCTACGCTTCACGGTGAGGAGCAGCATAATTCCAGATTGACGCGCGCGATGGGCGGTGTGCCTTACGTCTTGGATGAAAATGGGCAGTCGTTTAGCAATCAGGTTAATGCTGATGGCGCTGCTGTGGGCGGTGATCACAGCGCGCCGTGGGCGCTTCCTTCCGTGCCCGTCATTCTCGACGCGGTGAAGCGAATTGTGGACGCTATTTAAGGTGTGAGCAAAGCGCGACAAATTGTAGACAAACTGCTGGAGGCGATGGACCCCGATGACCCGGAGTCGTTTGTGCGGAGCCAGCCGGGTTTCAAGTTTCGCCAGACCCAGTACATGGGCGAGCAGGTGTTCGTGGTCGGGCCGGGCGAGGATACGAGCGACTGGCCGGAGAATATCGGGTGTGTGACCGAGGGACCGGAGCCGTTGCCTCCTTATCGCCAGCAGCGCTGGTATGTGATTGATGTGCGCGGCATTCCGCAGCACCGTCTTGAGGAGTACAATCTTGGTTTGCGCTATTTTCCAGGCTTGCGCACCTTTGACACCAAAGAGGACGCCGCCTTGGCTATCTGGCTCATCCGTTCGCGGCTGCCGGAGAAGAAAAGCGTTTTGAAGCGGCGACGCCCCTACAAGGTGAGCGAGGCCGAGGATGAGGATGACGCGTCGGAGGCGGAGATTTTGCGCTATTTCGCGGCGCTTCCGGCCAAGTCCGGCCTGCGCCGGTACAGCCGGGAGGAGATCCGGCGCTATCTGGCCACGCGCCCGCCGGTACAGCCGGAGGAGCCCGGCGAGCCGCATCAGATCGTGGGACACTAAAATTTTTGTGTTGATCAGCGCAAGCTGGTCGTTTACATTGGCGGTATGGATGCGACAAAATTGGCGATTCAGCGCGCGGTGTGGGCCTCCGCCCTGAAAAAGGTTTTCCGAAAGATGAGTGGTTACGTGTTCAAGGAGCACGTTAACGACTACGCGACGACGTTTGGGATCACGCACCCGGACGCGCCGGACTGGAAGATTACGGTGGGCGTTTGTTCCGCGCATAACCAAAGGAATCGGCTGGAGGTTAATAGAGCGATCTTTGCCAACAACGCGAACCAGGAGACTCTTAACCTGCTCGTTGACCTCTTGGGCGGCGTTCATCACCGCCACAAACAGCTTACCGCCAGCGCGGAGGATCAAGAGAAGCTGGCGGCCATGTGGCGCAAGCGCCAAGCAGCGGAATTAGCGGTTACATTGTTGCCGGACTGGTTGGACGTGAATATCATCAAGGAGGGTCCCAACCTTGGCTGGTATCGGGTTAAGCTGCTTCCTGGCAATCCGCTGGAGGTCATGGCGCTGGAACAACTGATCGCTTTCAACACCCTATGCTCAACTTTCAACCAGAAGCACTAGCGCCCATGCGGGCGAGGCTGCCTGCGGCGCTGAGCGTGGTTTACGACTATGATGTGGATAGAGCCATGGCCGAGTGCCCCGGCGAACAGCGCCAGCATGTTTTTGATTTTGAGGAGGGCATCCGTTGTGTAATTTCAATTGATCGGGATCGCGATGGGATTTTGGGGCGTCCTTTCTTGCATTTGTCTTTTTCCTGTGACTGGTCAAAGACCGAGCAAATCGGCCATTTTCTCAGGCGCATTGAAATGATTCCGGTCGAGTTTTGGCCGGATACCGTGCTCCTTGAGCTGAAGCATTTTATGACGCCTTGTGCTGTCCACTTCATTTACGAGGTTCCCCTGGATTGGCAGCGGTTCTTAAAGGCATGCGAAAGCATACCGAAAACCGGATCGTCTGCGCCCTAGTCTGGTGGTTTTGGGAGAGTCATGCGCCCTGGCCTCCCCGTTCCAGAGTTATTCGTGTTTACAGCTTAAGGGGATATTTTCTGGCTTCAGGCCACCACGGATACGCCATTTTTCACGGGTCTAATCGCGGTCATGTCCGCCAATTCTACGACGGACGTGAACGTGATTTACGAATAAATTAGACATCTTTCGGAAAACGTATACACTGGCAGGATGAGCGAAGAGGACTGGGATGATCCGGCGGTTGTTTTGCCGCGCGTAGGGGACGTGGACGGCACGCTTCGGCGTTTGGGCTTCACTGGCTACACGGCCAAGGGGTTGCAGTTTTACCGCCAGTACGTGCCGCTGTTCGGGGGCGGCGTCAAGGCGCAGTTCGTCAATCGGAATATCAGCCATATCAGCATCGTGATCCTGTTTGCGGAGAAGGAGGATGATCCGGTGTACGGTTCAATGTACGCGGGCAAGGTCTGGCTAAAGTACGGATACCCGGAGCGTGAGCGGCATCGCAACAAGCTCGTGGATGTTTTCAAACCGCTCATCAGCCGGGAAACCCATCTGACGATTGACTTCTACCCGGATTCGGCGCTGCGCGCGGCGGAGAAATCGCTCCGCTTTTTGATTGAGGGCCTAAAAACACAGCAGATCGACACGTCCAGCATGCCGCCGTGGGAAGCGGTCGTCGCCCTGGTTCAGCAGCATAAAAGCCGCATGCGTTGCACGGGTCAGTGGTGGCTTTGGGAAACGCCGCCGCCGCCGGAACCCAAGCTCAGGATCATCAAAGCGGACAAGTACTCACGCGTGCCCAACTTCCACCGCCCTCTGTTCATCCGGCAGATGCCGGTCCGCCCAAGGGGTGTTAACCGCCGCGATTACTGAGTAGCTTTCGCAGAGGGGGTGGCCGTCGGCGTGGTGGAACGTATACAACTTCACGAATTTTACCGGGAAAGCTTGTTTGGCCTCGAACCATGACTTCACGCGCTCGCCAAACCGGTGGAGGAAATTGTCCTGGTTCGGGTTGAACGCGATGCGGGCGATGGCGTAGGCGCTTTGGTTCAGATCTTGCACGTCGTAGTCCACGCCATAAGGATGGAATTTCCAGAGGTCTCGATAGAGTTCGGGCTCCCAGGTGTTGGCGCTTTCGTCCAAGGCTTCAAGCGTGATGGGGCTGAATTTCTGGTAAGCCCAGTCCATGAGCGCCGCTTCGGAGTCAAAGGGCATTATGGTATTGCCTTTGGCGAGGGTTAGATACCATTTGCGTTCCTGGGGCTGGAACATGTAGTAAGCGCGCAAGACGCCGCGCGCATCGCGCAGTTTTTTCCATTCGGGGGCGTTGGGATTGTCGTGGACGGTGAGCTGCGGGCGGGTCAGCGCCTGAAGATAAGGCGCGGGATCGTCGGGGTCAAGCACGCTTTCTTGCTGGAACAAGTCGGCTGCGAGGGCGGCCACGGCTTCGTCAAAAGTGGCATGAAGGCTGGCTTCCACGCTGGCCTTGACCGGCACAGCGGCCCAGCGGTGGGTCTCATAAAACTGGAGGCTTTCCGGGGTCATGCTATCGAGAGGGGCGTCGGCCATGTCATCATAATAAACTGAGCCCAGCGGGTAGCGCAGTGTGTCGCCGGGTTTTGTCCTGTAGTAGACATCCCAGTGATTGAAAGCGGAAACAATCTCGACTCCAGGAATGCGGCTGGTCATATAGCGGTTGATTTCGCCGAGGGGGTCAAAATCCTCGTCTTCGTCCGTCTCCAGCAGCCGTTTGGCGATGTCGTAAGCGATCACATCTTAAATACGTAGTTAGAACAGCATGAGCAAAAGCGCAAAACAGATCGTGGCTGCCCTTCTGGAGTATG
>Ga0114951_10006660_pt1 | contig 10134 bp, 7 predicted proteins | sample AM7aDNAmetaG_FD_88677 | JGI IMG/M metagenome (GOLD analysis project Ga0114951, IMG submission 88677) | Freshwater microbial communities from Finland to study Microbial Dark Matter (Phase II) - AM7a DNA metaG | ecosystem: Environmental > Aquatic > Freshwater > Lake | place: Finland: Lake Alinen...
CAGTCTGTTCCCAAGTTTCAAATAACAATTTCCGCTGTTGCGGTGTGGTTGGTGGAAAGTACACATGAGTTGCTTTCATATCTATATAGTACTCTGTTGTTTAAGCTTTTTCTGATGAATACAATTTTGGGCAACTATGGCAGTATATGCACAAAAGTTACGCTAGATAAAGAGTTGAACATCTGCTTCGGAAGCATATTCAAGGAAGGTTGCGGCTCCACCTATTTCGCATTCCTTGATGAAATGCTCGCGCTTGAAGCCGAAGACATCCATGGTCATTTGACAGCCAATAAGACGTACATCCAGATCCAAACAAGTCTGGCGCAATTCTTCAATGGATGCAACGCCTTTGTTTTCGAAGGTCTGTTTCATCAAGGTGGTTGCCAGAGCGTTGAAACCAGGCACATTGGACATAATCAACTGGGGAATCGGCCAATTAAAGTTCTGGAAACCTTCTGAGCCAAAAGGCATCTTCATCGGCATGGCCGGGTTTCCAACCGGAGTAACCTCTGCCGAGAGCGGTAATTCGATGGGTTGCCCCACGAAAAGTCCCGTCTCCGCCTTCCCGAAAAGCGGGAAGGGGGAGACGGGACGATAGGTCACCGCCTAAAGTGCAGAAACCCTTGAGCAGTTACTTGTTTTTTATGATTTTCGGGCCAAACATCAAATCAATAGCGGCCAAGCTGGTATGAAATATCCCTCAGCGTTGGATAAAGCTGCCGGTAGGTAGGATAAAGCCGGTTGTATAGATCGACGTTCAGCGCTTGCGGGGTGGTACTGCCAGTGATTTTAACCGTCCGATTGCAGGCTTCATCGGTATCTGAATAAATACCACAGCCCACACCAGCCAGTAAAGCCGCTCCAAAGGCAGCGCCTTCCATTGTATTGACAGTTACCAACTCAGCATTGAACACATCTGCCAGGATCTGCCTCCAAAGCAGGCTCTTGGCGCCGCCACCTGAAACACGCACCTGATCAATTTTTGCCAGGCCAGTGGACTTCATGAGTTCGAATGAATCACGTAAGCCAAAAGCTACCCCCTCCAGAACCGCGCGGGTCATGTGAGCCGGCCCATGCCGAATGGTCAGCCCAACAAAAGCCCCGCGAGCCAGTGGATCCGGATACGGCGTGCGTTCACCGGTCAGGTACGGCAGGAATAACAAACCTTCACAACCCGGCTGAACCTTTTCAGCCGGGGCCAGCAAGCTGTCGTAATCCTGGCCGGGGGCCATTACGTCGCGATACCAGCGCAGACTGCCGGCAGCCGATAACATGACTCCCATCAAATGCCAACGGCCCGGTACGGAATGACAGAAAGCATGCAGGCGTCCTTCTGGTTCTACAAAAGGTCCGTTTGTAGTGGCAAAAACAACGCCAGAGGTGCCCAGGGTCAATGCCACGATCCCCGGATGAACAGCGCCTACGCCCACGGCCTGGGCTGCCTGATCGCCGCCTCCGCCTGCCACAGGCGTTCCCGCCTTTAGTCCCGTCAGGGCGGCAGCTTCTGCAGTGATCATGCCGGTGATCTGACTGCCTTCAAACACCTTCGGCAGCCAGTTGAGGGGAATGTCCAGCGTATCCAAAACTTCGGGGGACCAGTTACGAGTTTTTATATCAAAAAGGAGGGTGCCAGCCCCATCGGCACAGTCTACAGCAAAGTCACCTGTTAACAGGTAACGTATGTAATCTTTGGGGAGCAGGATGTGGCGCACCCGGGCATAAATTTCAGGTTCATTCTCGCGCACCCACAGAATCTTAGGCGCGGTAAAACCAGTCAAGGCATCATTCCCAGTGAGCTCAATCAGGCGTTTCGATCCCACCCGTTCCCGGATTTCGATACACTGGGCCGCAGTTCGCTGGTCGTTCCAAAGGATGGCGGGACGCAGCACTGCGCCGCCCTGATCCAGAAGGGTTAAGCCGTGCATTTGGCCGGTCAGCCCAACTGCAGCAACTTCTTCCCCAGAGATGCCTGCCTGTGCCAGGGCCTTTTTTATGCTGGCAAGCGTGCTGCGCCACCAATCAGCCGGATTCTGTTCGCTCCACAAAGGGGAGGGTGTCGAAAGCGGCTGTTCTGTATTGGCACTGGCAATCACCTGTCCATCCGGCGCAATGAGCAGGGCCTTCACGCCAGTGGTTGATACGTCAATTCCCATCAGATATGACATTATGTCCTCCAAAAACAAACTTTCCGAAAACGGTGCTGCGCTTTTTATTTTTTGTATATACCATATTCTTGCAGGGTTTCCCACATGGCCATGATATTTTCGGGGGGGACGTTTGCCTGAATATTATGGATAGTGGCGAAAACAAACCCACCGCCTGGTGCCAGGTCGTCGATACGCCGCCTGACATCATCCTTCACACCTTGCACATCCACCTGCCCACTGCCAAACACGCCCTGGGTATCCACTCCTCCGCCCCAGAATGTTATGTCCTTGCCAAATTCACGCTTTAGCTCGGCAGAATCCATGCCGGTAGCATTGACTTGAACCGGGTTGAGAATATCGACCCCCACATCAATAAAATCCGGGATGACCTTGCGGACAGAACCGCAGGAATGGAAGAAAATCTTGGCTTTGGTGCGGGCGTGGATGAAATCCATCAACTTTTTATGGCGAGGCTTGACCACCCGCCGGTAAGAAGCGGGCGACATTAACATACCGCGTTGTCCAGCCATGTCATCTGCTTCCACAACGGCATCGGCGTATTCACCCGCTTCGCGCAGGGCAATTTCCCAATAAGCCATCTTTAAATCCACGATCTTATCCAGAAAATAACCCAACTGTTCTTCGTTGTTGCCGAAATCCGCAAAATAATCTGCGAATCCGCGCATCCATGCCACCATCTCCATGATGCCAGCCGATAATCCGCCAAGAATCACGCCCTGCTGCTCAACCTCGGCCGCATACCGGGCACGTTCCTTTAACCCAACAAAACGAGCCGGATCGATTGGGTTGGGCCATGGGTATTTATCAATATCGGCCTTGGTGATGTTGCCGGCCAGCGGATGCGAAAACATATCATAGTACAGCCCGCCAACTTTTGGCATTTTCCAGCCGATACCCCACTCATCATAAAAGTAGGTGTAATCCGCCATATCATTCTTGATGTTCACCTGGAATGTGGCTGACGAACGCGGCGCCACATCTTTAACATCACACTTCAGCATTGTGCGCATATCTTCGTCAACAGCCACCACCTGTTGGAAAATATCTACAATATTGGGCTCCACCTGGGTTAGTCCCAGGTGAGTGCGGAGTTTACGATAACCAAACTGGCTGATGCTGGTCAACACTGTTGCGCCAAAGTCGTACGGAATGCGGTCTGGCTCCTGGTGATTGAGCGCTATTTGCAAACGTTCACGAGAGTTCATGGTTGCCTCCAATCGGGTTAGCGGGTGCCGGTCAGGATATCGATTGTCAGTTGATCCAGGCGCTCATACTTTAAGCCGCGACTGGCGATGCCGGGTCGATCAAAGCTGTGACTCTTGATGGCGGCAGCTTTTTCTGGGGAATATTTGCCGAAATAAGGAGCCAGGCCCGGATTATCGGCGTTAATTTCGGCCAGCAGAGCCTGGATTTCTCCGTCGGCGTTGAACTGTGCAGCCTTGTCCTTCAAAACCAGGTATGTGCGCATGCAGCCGCGTGCAAAATCTTTGACGCCTTCGTAATCTTCAGTGCGATAGGCGTGCGCGTCAAAGTGGCGGCTGCCGTTGTAACCCACATCTTCCAAGAATTTGACCAGGTAGAAGGCGGCCTTCAGATCGCGTGATCCTAAGCGCAGATCTTGGTCATAGCGGCCGGGGTACTGATCGTTCAGGTCGATGTGGAACAGTTTGCCCGCTTCCCAGGCTTGCGCCACGCCGTGCATGAAATTGAGGCCTGCCATGTGTTCATGGGCTACCTCAGGGTTGACGCCCACCATTTCGGGGTGGTCGAGGGTGGTAATGAAGGCCAGCATGTGGCCGATGGTTGGGTTGTACATGTCACCGCGCGGTTCGTTAGGTTTGGATTCCAGGGCGAATTTGAGGTCATATTTGTTATCGAGGGCATATTCGCACAGGAAGTTCATCGCCTCGCGCGAGCGCTTGATCGATTCGACCGCGCTCTTGCTGGAATCGGTCTCTGTGCCTTCGCGCCCGCCCCAAAAGACGTACGTTTTCGCGCCGAATTCGACACCCAGGTCGATGGCCTGCATGGTTTTCTGAAGAGCATAGGCGCGCACACTGGGATCGTTGGCGGTGAATGCCCCATCTTTAAATATCGGGTCGCTGAACAGGTTGGTGGTAGCCATTGGAACGATCAGCCCCGTATCTTTGAGCGCGTTGCGAAAATCTTTTTTAATGGCCTCTGCTTCTGCCAGGGTCGCATCGATCGGGATCAGGTCGTTATCATGGAAGTTGACGCCGTAGGCGCCGACCTCGCCCAACAGGTAAACCAGTTCGGCGGGCGTCTTATGGCCGCGCACTGCGCTGCCAAAGGGATCCGATCCGCGGTTTCCAACGGTCCACAGACCAAAGGTAAATTTATGTTCGGGTTTTGGTGAAAAATCAGTCATGGTAGTTTCCTTGAATAGTGAATATTTACTCGGATTGGGGAAATATCAAGCAGTGATTGTTTGATATTTGAAACAAACTATGCAACACTTTTTTTTTCACGCTTACGGCTTCAAGCACAGCCTGGCGCCCAGTGAGGTTGATGCGTTGGCTTTCCAAAAAATCACGTAACTGCTTACGGGGTGGGTGCTGTTTGGCAGAAACCCATCCTCGCGAAGAACGCGCGAGGTGAAAGAACCCCCGACCCTCTTCCCAAAATCGGGAAGGGGGAAACAGTACTTTTTATGGTGTTTTGCGAACCATCGAAATATAGTTCTTTTAGCGACTTTATCCTTCATTGACGAAACAGGCTGAGTAGTTACAAAATAAAATTCTCTTTTTCGTTGTTCACCAGCTCTATAATGTGAGCAACCGCCGCTTTAAAAATCATTTCGCCTTCTGACTTGGATGAAAGCCTGGGGTCATCATCCGCGCTGACAGTTCGTTCAGGGGCAGGCTGCCCGGCAAAGGTTGAAAAATCCACAATCGCCCATTCTACATTTTGAAGAGGTTTCCCAATTGGCGGAAGCTGGTCAATTTTCACGCTTGCAGGCGCAAGGTGCATTATCGTGGATGTTTCAATGCGGGAGGCGTGCCCGACCCGTAGGACTCCCTGTGCATCGCGAACAAATGGTAGCACTACCATTACGCGATGGTGTTCAGCCGAATACTCTGCCGCAATACGCTCCAGCACTTGCATGTGATTCGTGGCGCCGTGTCCAGAAATAATGACGACAATTTGAACTGGCCAGGAAAATATCAAGCGTAACTGCTCGCGAATTACCAGGCCAAAGACATCCTCGCTGGCATAATGACTGGGTAAACCGCCCAACGTAAAATCCATTCCGACCACATATTGACCCTGCTCGAGGCCGATCCAGTCCAATAATTCAGGTGAACGTTCCCGTTCCGTACCCCAATACAGCGTGGGATACACCAACCCACCCGTGTTTTCACTGGCGGCCAGGGCAGCGCGCTCGGCATGAATCGGATCGGTGCCGACCGGCAGGTGAGGGGCATGCCATTCGACTGGCCCAAGCGGCAGGTACATAATGGGGGTTTTGGATAATTCGGCTCGGATTTCGTCCGGTCGCAGGTAGGCAGTTCTTCTTTCCATGATCAGATTCCTATACGCGGCACTCAGCCAACAAGCAGGAGTTTTGGTCAATCCGGTTTTTAACAAACAACCGGATCTGTTCACACTCAGGGAATGGCTCCAATACATACAGAATTTTCACCGGCTGGTCAGGGGATACTTCCTGAAGCTGAATTTCAAAAAGCGTGTTTCCATCAACATCCAATCCTTGTAAAAGCAGTTCTCCAGAGTCAAAAACCCCAAATGCACCGCTCAAATTCAACTTACCAGCAGAAATGGCTGCTTTGAGAGGCATAGTAGTGCAGCCGCCTGGCATCACATTCAAAACCTGCCCATCCAGCTTGCACAGCCCCCAGGAGACATCGAAGGATTGCACCTGTCCTGGCAGGAATTGATAATAAGGGCTTAAAACTTCCACCTCCATTAAATATATAGAAGTCTGTTCATAATCCAGGTTGGCAACCTTTCCGCGCCCAACCGTCCAATATTCGACACCCACACCATCGTCAGGATATTCTTCACCCGGGAAATGCTTGAATAATTCTGCAAAAGCGCAGCCCTTGCTTGGGTTGGTAAAAGCCACCCAGCCCCCATTCGTATCGATCCCGATTTTTCCGATCTCCCATAAATAGCCGGCTTCCACCAGACCGTTGACACGATCCACCTTCCACTGCGGGTTGGCCTGGTCTCCAAACATAACGTAGTACCCTTTATCGAAACGACTTTCCGGGTTCAACTGGGTAGTGATGGAACATGCCGGGTCATGACTGAACCCGCCGCCCTGGGTACGCAAGGAAGCATCCAGTTGTATAACGTCCCAAATACTCCATTTGACTTTTCTCTGGCTGATATTCTTAAAACTAAGCTTGACCGCCACTCTGCTTGACCCTGGGTGAATCTCAAATCTACGCGTAATTTGCATTCCCGTGCGCTGATCCTCGGGGCTCGTCATTTCAATCCAGGCAGCATAGGCATCACAATAAGAAACAGCCTGATATTTCCCCGTATCCAAAACTGGATCAGGCGGGCCATGCCACTGATCATCGTTATCCCAGCCTTGTGGAGAGGGCCAGGTCTTATCGCCGCCGTAATTCTTCCAGGCCGCCAGGGAACCATCGCCTTGATTTTCCTGAGGGCTGAATAATTGACCTGCGAGATCGTTATCCACGAAAATCATGGGCAGATTTCCCAGGTCGTAAGCCATTACCCGCCCGCCAATATCTGGAACCGCAACCAGGCGGATAAGCCCATTTTGGATTTCAATCGAATCCCAGCCACGGAAGTTGGATTTCTTCAGGGTGCAATCGATCATCATATCCTCCAAAACATGTGCAGGTTGATGTACTTAATTCACGAATTCGTGTTGATGACCGGTTGCCATGGCCATGATTGCGGATTCACTGGCACTGGTCTGATCGAGGATACCCATCAGGCTGCCTTCATGCATGACCGCCACCCGGTCTGACATAGCCATAATCTCAGGCAGTTCGGAGGAAATCAAAATAATACCAATCCCGGAGCTGGCCAAATCACGCATTAAACGGTAAATTTCTGACTTGGCTCCAATGTCCACCCCATGGGTTGGCTCATCCAGGATCAAAATCCGCGGGTTGGTTGCCAACCAGCGCGCCAGTACAGTTTTTTGCTGGTTTCCTCCGCTCAGGCTGCGGACAGGCGAATAGACATTCGATAATTTGATACTCAGCTTTTTCACAAAGTTATCAGCGATATTGTTTTCTTCTTTCCCGCGGATAAAGCCCCCCGATGCCAGGTGCGGCAATTGGGCCATGGAGATGTTGTAAAGAATGGACATATCCATAAACAAAGAAAGAACTTTGCGATCTTCCTGCACCATCGCCAAACCATGTTTAATGGCATCGGCGGGCAGCCTGAAGCGGACTGGCTTTCCATCCAACAATATTTTTCCGCTTTTGATGGGGTCTGCTCCAAAAATCGCCCTGGCCACCTCGCTTCGACCTGCCCCCACTAATCCGGCAAATCCCAATATTTCTCCTTGATTCAACTGGAAACTGACATTTGTAAAGCGTTCACCACTCAGTCCTTCCACCTGGAGCAAGGGGGTATCTGTGCGGCTGCCTGTACCAATCCTCTGGATGAGAACCTGGCGGCCTACCATCATTTCGATGACGGAGGAAATTGTGGCTTCTTCTTTATTAACAGTACCGATATAGTGGCCGTCACGCAAAACACTGATGCGGTCTGCAATTTGCAGCACTTCGTTGATTTTGTGTGATACATAAATTACAGCGACATTCTTTGCCTGAAGGCGTTTAATAACTTCAAACAATATTTTGGTTTCGGATTCGCTCAGCGAGGAATTGGGTTCATCCATGATAATCAGGCTGGCATCCATGGAAACCGCCTTGGCAATTTCCACCAATTGGCGTTGCGAAATGGATAAATCTCGCACCGATGAATACGGATCGATATTCAGACCAACAATAGCCAGGTGTTCACGGGTTTGTTTTTCCAAATCGCCCCAGGATATAAACCCATTCCTGGTTTTCATCCTGCCAATAAACATATTATCAATTACGTTCAGAGTCGGCAGCATGGCTAATTCCTGATGGATAATGGCGATGCCGGCTCCCAAAGACTGAAGCGGATCAGAAAAATTGACTTTATGCCCCTGATACATTATTTCGCCCTGATCACATTGAATGATCCCACCCAAGACATTCATCAGGGTTGATTTGCCCGCTCCATTTTCGCCAACCAGCGCATGGACTTCACCATATCTGACTTGCAGGTCAACATTGACAAGCGCTTGAATGCCGCCAAAGTGCTTTGATAAGCCTTTTATTTCAAGAATAAATTCGTTCCCATTCTGGTTCGTCATTTTTCAACTCCGGTATTCTTGATATGCCCGTAATGATTTCAAGAAGTTCTGTGAAGATTTTTTTTCATAAAACTTATTCAAACTACACCGGGGTGTGGGGCAGCCAGTTGCCTGGCTGCCCCACAGAAAATGTGCTGACTTACGGGGCCTTCCAATACTGATCGATATTGTCTTTTGTAACAGCATCGGACTTGGTAACCATGCGGCCACATTCAGGCATGACCTTGCCAACCAGCATATTGTAGAGGCGGATGGCGGGGTCGTGACCCTGAGCGAAGGGATCCTGGCCGAGGGTGGCGTAAATGACGCCTTTCTTGACATAGGCCATGGTCTCATCGACGAAGTCGAAGGAAACAACCTGAACCTTGCCAGTCTTGCCAGCCTTTTCTACAGCTTGCGCAGCGCCGAACGGGCCGCCAGCGGTAACGTAGATGCCGACCAGGTCCGGGTTGGCGTTCATGAAATCATTGGCCTGGGTGAAAGCAACATCGCCCTTGTCATTGTTTTCAGAGGTGCCAACGATGGTAATATCGGGGTTGTTCTTCTTGAGATAGTCAATGAAGCCGTTGCGGCGCAGTTCATGCGCTTCGACAGACAGGAAGCCGGTGATGATGGCGACCTTGCCCTTGCCACCCACGGCCTTCGCCATGGCAGCACCGGCAGCTTCGCCTTGCTTGTAGAGGTCGGCGCCCACAAAGAAAGCGCGGCCGTTCTTGGTGGTGGTTTCAGAGTTGAATGTGGCAACGGGAATGCCCGCGGCAACGGCCTTGTCGATGAAGGGCGCCACGCCAGCATCACCCGCGATGGTTGCAATGGCGTCATACTTCTGAACAACAGCCGCATCGATGCCAGGACCAAAGACATCACCGGTGTGCTGCTCGCCAGGCACAATCCAGTCAACTGTTACGCCGTAAGGTTTCAGTTCTTCAGCCGCCTTCATGGCGCCTGCCTTGACCGGGATCCAGAAGGGGTTGTTTTCCAGGCCCAGCACCGCGATCTTCATCGGCTTGGAGGGCTTGGCATCCACGGGTTTGACAGTAGCTTCATCAGCCGGGGTGCAGGCCGAGTCAAAAGCGGGTAAGGCCGCAGCAGCGGGAGCCGCAGTCGCTGCGGGGGCGGCTGGCGCCGTCCAATACTGATCGATATTGTCTTTTGTAACAGCATCGGATTTGGTAACCATGCGGCCGCACTCAGGAGCTTTTCCGCCAACCAGCATATTGAAGAGGCGAATAGCGGGGTCGTGACCCTGGGCGAAGGGATCCTGGCCGAGGGTGGCATAAATAACGCCCTTCTTAACATAGGCCATGGTCTCATCGACGAAGTCGAAGGAAACAACCTGAACCTTGCCAGTCTTGCCAGCCTTTTCTACAGCTTCGGCAGCGCCAAAGGGGCCGCCAGCAGTAACGTAGATGCCGACCAGTTCCGGGTTGGCGTTCATGAAATCATTGGCCTGGGTAAAGGCAACATCGCCCTTGTCCTGGTTCTCAGAAGTACCGACGATAGTAATATCGGGGTTGTTCTTCTTGAGGAAGTCAATGAAACCGTTGCGGCGCAGTTCATGCGCTTCGACAGACAGGAAGCCGG
>Ga0114951_10006661_pt1 | contig 10134 bp, 4 predicted proteins | sample AM7aDNAmetaG_FD_88677 | JGI IMG/M metagenome (GOLD analysis project Ga0114951, IMG submission 88677) | Freshwater microbial communities from Finland to study Microbial Dark Matter (Phase II) - AM7a DNA metaG | ecosystem: Environmental > Aquatic > Freshwater > Lake | place: Finland: Lake Alinen...
AGCAGTGTCTGATGGAAGGACCAAGTGGACAACTGTCTCTACGGGGGTGTTGGTATGGTATATCCTGCCGTCTGAGCTAGGAGCAGTTGGGTAATCTATTAAGAAACTAATCTTTTCTCCGTGGAGACCATATTCTTTGGCCCTCACGATCATTGAAGCTCCGCCAGAGCCTGTTCCGCCTGAAGTGTACCAGTTCCTAGCTTTGAACCAAACAGCATAATCTTTGAATTCTGTATTATTAGTGGTTTTACCCCAGACTTGTAAAGAATCAAAAGTGATCCCGGCTTCGTTGTCTTCGTCATAAGCAGAAAATGACAAATTAGAAGGAGGAGTCAAAGAGTGTATTCTTCCAGTCCTAGACATAGGTACTACAACAGTGTTATTAACCGCGTCTTGATCGAGTACGAATACTATGTTGTCATCTGGACTGAAACTAGCGGATTTCATTAAAGTAACTTCGCTATCCGAGGTATGAGGCATCAAAGTATAGGGGAGGTTGTGCTGTGTACCTATAGTATTAGATAGTTCTATATCCTTGACCATTCTGAACAAGTTCTTGTTACTTCCCTTAGAGAAGGATAAGGTGTCGTCATTTGATATTGAGCTGAAGGCACTAGAAGTTAAAAGCTCTGCATATGGGTCGGTTTCACTCGAAGGATTCGTGTCGTTAACAGTCGAGTATACGTCTCCACTGACCCACCTACCAAAAAAAGAACTAGCTACTGGTGAAGACATCTTAAAGCTAGCGATCAGATCTTTCTGAGGGATTTGACTAGCAATATATGACTGGTAACCAGACTGCAGCCCAGATTTGTCTTCGAAGATATAAGGGGCAGAACCAATACTGACGGGAGAAGCAATACTTCCGCTATCTTCGGTAGTTGAGGTCGTTTTAACATAAGTAGTCTTATATACGTTCGATAGGCTGCCTAACACATTGTTCTCAACACTACTTGTCACATCAGCTAGACTGGCAGAAGCTGAATTCGACAACATCGTACTATCCCATTTCTGGGGATAGATGTCACACTTGAAGGCATGTATGTCCAAAGTAGATAGGACTGGCTTAGTTTCGGCAACTACGTTCGTGCTGAGGTTGTAGACATCAATATAGCTGTCTATGCCCGCCAGGACATGCTCACCCTTGGCTTTTACTAAGAAAAGTCCACAATTCCCGTTGCTTAAGAAAGAATCTCTTTTAGTTATATATATATAATCTAAAGCATTAATAGAATAGAAAGAATTGACTGCACTCGACATGATCCTCATCACATTAGCCCCGGGGGAACTAATGGTTAGATTAGTGCCAACAGCAACACTCACAGGTCTTACAACCAGGGAAGTCGCGTCCAAGGCTAGTATGGCAGTTGCTCTTCGGTGTACAGAATCGTCTGACAAGTTAAATATGCCCGCGGTTGCAGATGTCGATACTATGTTTCCTTTAGAGTCTGCAGACCCCGCTACTATACTGTCACCGGCTGTAACAGACGACAGCAGCCTGATATTACCTGTTTGTCTATTCAGTTGAAAGTCAGAACTAGATCCTTGATCATACTTCGTAGTAGGGAATATAATTCCCCCTAGGTCGCCACTGGCTGTAATTTCTAGTGAAGAAGTATTGCCGCTACGATTGCTGGTTATTTGTAAAGCTCCAGTACTAGTAGCTACCGCAGTGAGACCAGCAAATTTTGAATTGACTACACTTACCCACTCGGACAAAGAAGCTGTGCTAAGGCTATTTGTGGAGAAGTCAGATGCTACGAAGGTTCTTACTTGCTCAGGTGTTCCATCTACTGATACTGATAGACTGTAGGAAGGGTTAGATAAAGTCCAGCTGTTCTTGACTATACTGATCAAAGAAGCGGAAGATTCCTTTTCGTTTAGTGGAATACCATTTTTAAATAAAGAAATGTAGCTAAATATGCTAGTTGGGAAATTAAATACTGAGTTAGCCCAAGTACTAGCTGTCTCTGTAATAGGCATGGATGCAACTTGTATTCTTTCTGCTGAATAATCAGTGGGATATATCAAAAGCCTAGTGGATAGTTTGTCTAATCTGCATCTAAACAGCGTAGCCTTGTTATTGATAGCTATCGATACTTCTGATAGAGTCGCTGCGGCTATGTTGTTGAAGTCTACGCTATCGAATATGATCTGGTCTTCTACTTCGTCAACCAGAACGGTAAACTTCATTCCGCTTTCCATCTCGAAAGGAGATATAGCTTCGTTGACTACTTGAGGTCTGGGGAGTGGGTAGTTCGATAGTTGCAAGAACTCTTCACCACCGGTAGCAGAAGCGAGAAGAACGTCCACAGATTGGCCTGAGTAACTAGGTTGAAAACCTTTGCCATCGTCGGCATAGATAATTGATGGCTCACCAATTGCAGGCGGCTCTTTTATGAAGGCGCTTTGTACTTGCTTGTTGTCGTCTGGATCATTTACTCCGACTATAGCTGTTAGAATAGCGTCTTTAGTACCTCTAGCTAAAGTACTAGAATACTTCTTTATTCTTTCCCTAAGGTTCTGATCTGATTCAGAATCTCGACCATCAGTGAAAGCGGAGGTATTAGTTACGGCTGCACCCGTAAACGGAGCAGAGGAGAAACTAGTAATAGTACCGATGCCCGCGTTGCCTTGGCTACCAGCTAAAACAGCTGTTATCAAAACTCCGGAGAGTGTGTCTTCACCTGCGGGAAGCACTACATCTCTGAGTACTGTGTACTTTGTCTCTGGCTTCTGGTTGTTGGCGGGGATGAGTAGTTGTGTTCCGGCCACTATACGTCTATCTAACTTATTCTGCTGGTCTACTACTAGCTCAGATAGCAGATGATCTTTCTGGAGGGCAGAAGCTAAGTTTATAGTGTAGAAGGTGCCATTATCCACAATGCTAGTATAAGAAATAGGACCCTCAAAGGACTGAGTTCCTCGACCAAGCAAAATATAGCCTATAGCATTCCATCCACTAGCATTATTCACATACAACTTAGTAGATCCTGCTATAGGAGCAGGTTTCAGTGCGTATAGCGAAGTGCTTCTCTTCGAAAAAGAAGAATCGGATATAGTTACTGATCCCGAAGCCTTTTGAGCAGATATTCTAGTCAACCCGTAGTCAGCGGCCCGATTGTCTAAGTCACTATTAGACAAAGCATCTATAGTCAACAGCTCTAACATGCTTAACACAGCAGAGTTATTATCGAAGTCATTAGCTGCGGCAGCTTCGAGCAGCGTCAAAATAACAGAGGCCTTAGACATGTCATTGACAGGAGTTTGTGGCAGAATCTGACGGACCATTTGTCCAAGCAGTTCATTATAAGTTTGTATAGTGATAGCCATGAGTTACGCCTATTCCTGCTGTGTATTTATCTTGAATGTCAAGGGCACATTCGTCCCAGACCCTGATAATCTTACTACTAAATTTACTAAAATACCCGATGCGCCAGTGAGTCTACTTATATTTATACTAGTGACTTCAGAGAATCTGGAGTCTCGCTTGACAACTTGAACTATGTTAGTAGTTAAAGTACGTTGTAGTGCTGTAAAGTCATTCATCTTGCGACCGATTATATTCACTAGGCCGAATTCTGGACTGCGCTGCAACTCGCCTCTCTCGACAGAGAACTTGATCCTTAGGGCCTGAGCCGCATTATTAAGGCCATAACTCAAAGATAAGTCACCTGTAGGCAGCCATGCCAAGTCATTATTCTCGTCAAGAGCTAGGTCCACACCAACTTGCTTTAGGTCAGAGGCTTTAGTTCTCAAAAACCATGGTTCTTCGTTGCTTACTATGGCACTCTTGGGGGAAGTCCCCGTGGGAATCATGATAAGAAACTTAGAATTAATGGTATTTAGTTTGTATATTTGAATTAAGGCGCTGTCTGCAGTGGTGAATCGATCTAAGTCAGAGGCACCGTCTAAAGTGACTATTATTTCGCCCGATACAGGAACAACGGAGATGTTAGTTACTGATCTTTGCTCGTCAAAGGGCAAGGTAGTAGACCTGAGGAACACAGGTTGACCGATAGCCAGTTTATTTATATTCTCTACCCCCGAAATATCAGCAGCTGCTACACTTATTTGATTTCCCGAACCGTTGGCCGTTAAAGCGAGAGTCTCTCCAGTTTCATCTATGTATGGTGGTTTGAGTCCATTAGCTATAGCGATTTCCATCCATCTATCAGCGCTGCCCAAATATCGGTTGGCAACATTGGCTAAAGACTCGCCATATCGTAGCTGAGCTAATATACCATCATTACTGGAGTTTACTAAATAGTTAGGATTATTAGCATTTGATCGAGCTAAAGCGAATGGATCAATCGTATAAGTCGGCAGCATCGTAGGGTTGGATAGTACATAGTCACAGGCCCTGATACCGTCTTGAATACCCTTCATTTGTTGCACGTCGTAGGCATTGGCCGCTCTTAGACCTACTACACTGGATTTACCATAGATAGCGTCATAAGTTGCATCTGACCCAGAAACTGTCCCGGCATATAGGTCACGAGCATCTACTAGACTTTGTCTAATCCTTAAGAAGTCATTTCTGCCAAAGTTTTGTACGCGGTTAGTTCCCGCCGTTACGATAGCGGTTTCCTGCGCTGTAGGGGCTATGGTGTTAACTATCAGGCTATCAAAAACAAAGTTGAAGCGATCGTAAGTAGTCGAATTAAATGGGTTATTCGAATTATTGCGGTTTACACCTATGAAGAATTCTAAGTCTTCTATTTGACTAGCAAAAGTGTTTGGGTCATCGGACGTGGGTATTTTGACCTCTAGTTTTTGTTTGATGGCTGCCCAATTATCCCTGAAATACACCCACCTGAGTGTGATCAGAGTTTGCACATCCCCTAGAGTAGGCTGCTCTTTATTTTGCAGCTTAAACCATAGTCTGAGATCAGCCGAAGCCGATGATATGTCTGTAATGGCTGCCATTAGCTCCCAAATCCTTTTATGCCACCCTTAAGGGCACTCGCTATATTCGTAAGTTTTTTGGCGTATTTAGTGATAAAAGACAGAATGCTAACATTAGGTCCCAAACCCAACGAAGCCAATCTGCTATCATCGCTTTCACCCTCTACGTCCGCGTCTAAGCTAAGCATATCATAGCCGATAAGACTAATTGTATAGTTATATAGCATAGGGGATTCAGCCGACCTGACTAGTGAAAACGTCTTCGGAGCAACACTATATTTGTTGCCATCTTTGCGGTTCATAAAAATCATAGAAGTGGACTTAACGCCAACAATAGGAGACACAACGTTCTCCATTATATTTTGCTTGTAGTACACGAAAAAGCGATACAAGTTATGAAATGCTAGATAACCATTCTTATCTGTATACACTCCCGATTCTATTTGGCTATCTAACTGCTCTTTTATAGCGTTGTAAGCACCGGCCGTTTTTTGAAAGAAACCGCCGAATGAGATTGGACTATAATTATAACTCTTCCTACCCACTTCAGCATCCGGAACAACATCTACTGTCTGTCCATTAATGCTAAGTACTGATTCTACATCGACATATTTGGGTGAAATACCCGTGGTACCTTGTATCGTTATTTCATAGAACTTAATATTAGAGTGTTCTTCCACGACAGAAGTAAAAGTAGCTGTCGTATTGATGGCCATATGAGTAGTTATAGACAAGTTAGATGGACTAATAGGAAGAAATATCTCTTTAGTAACAGGGAGAGTGCCAACTACGAAGGCGAATTGGAAAGAATACGGTTGAACTTGGTACCATGACTGGCCATCTACCGCATATATTTCGTCTAAGTCGATATCGGGGAGTCCATTCATGCTGTTTTACCTTATATAATTATCTATTCAATTATAACCGGAGAAAACTTAAAGTGAACCCTTAAAGGCAGTTAACTTTGTCTTTAATATCATAACTTGAGTCCACGTAGGAGCACCTTGTAGCGGATTGCAGGGTCCAGCAGGGCTCATTACGACTAAAGCCCCCAAAGCGTCAATGAGTTTTATGAGTCCATCAATTAGTTCAAAAGAGGAGTTACCTACTGCGAATTTCATAGTCTTAATAGAAGTACCTAGTTTAGATTCCATCTTAGTATTCAAGGCTGAAGTGGTGATGTCCATCTTGGCAGTCATCTTAATAGCGGGTGCAACAAACTCAGCACTCTCAAGGGCATTCAAAGTAATCGAACAAGATCCAGAAGTTATAGTAGTATTTAATCCAGTTTTGTCGATGACTATAGATTGTTTAGCCCCATCTGACACAGTAATGCTACCATCTGAGTTAATCTCGAGGAAATTGCCAGCTGCAGTAGGGTCACTTACTTCAGGGGGAATCGGAGTACCAGCGACATGTGTGTCTAGGGCTGTGGCCAAAAGAGCTTTATTCGTCAGAGTATAAGTACCGGAACTATCAATCTTAGTTTCTATGCCGTTGAATTGATTAATATAAGCGATGTCGCCTTTTGCTAGTGCAGTTTCCCGGCCAGGGTGAGAAATCCCGCCTAATATCACTCCTTCTTGGTGACGTCCACTCACACAAGCCACTACGACTGTATCACCTACTTTAGTCCCGAAGGACTTCTCTATAGCCGGATCTATAGGAAGTTGTAGATCTATCTTTCGATATGGGCGTAGATTATACTCTTCGAAGTTTTGCACCCCACCCATTCTAGTCATAACGGAGCAAGTCAATATTAGTAGCCTGCCCTTCACATACGTCTCTACGTCATACTTAAGGCCAGTCTGCGTTTCTCTCTCGGACCGGATAATACCTATTTTTATAGACGAATCTTCTATCGATCCTAAGGTGTTGAATGGATTGTTAAGAATATTGGAGCTGTCATATACAGAATTATTAAACACTACTGTCCTCCTGGACTATTCTTAGTATTTTTAGATATCACATTCACGTTACTGAACTTTTCTGTAAAAGTCGATGTCTCTAGATTATCTTCCATCGTCGCGTCGGTAGTTAGAATAGCTGCGACATCTTTCATAGGTATATTATTCTCATCAACTATGATGCCTCTGACAAAATTAATGTGAGTAGCAAAAGTTACGCTACCTCCTGATTTAACTGATATTTCGTGCGACACTGCTTCGATATGAGCCAGTAAGAAAGATCGACCAGTCAATACCCTTTTTATCTGCTGCGGGCTACTAAAGGCCATCCCACCTTGATCTATGACTTCTATAGGAACCCTGACATTTGCTCCTATTTGTATATAATCGTTCTGACCCACTATGCTGAGAGTACCATCAAGGGTGTTATGTGTGTTGAAGTACCAGTCTTTTAAGAGATACTTCCAGTTCGTCATACTGGTGATAATACTGCCCTTATCCCCGATCGCAGGTACTGGACCGTAGCAACTGCTGCTTAGTATCATGGGACGAATACCTTCTCTTTGTATAGCATGAAGGTCCGAAATTTGAGCATTCAACTTCGTAGGGGCCATTTGAATGCCATCTATCTCTCCCAATGTCCCTGCAGGCATTATCTCTATAAAGTTAACTTTGTTTTGCCAGTTAGTTCCTGCATTTATAGCTACTACATCATCGATATCAATATCAAAAGTTGCCAAATTCTTAAATTCGGATACTAAGTCACTCACATATTGTGAGTCAGTGGCGTCACTTATATTCTCCAAGAGATTGTCCTTGGAAACCACAAAAGGCCTGACACGTTTATACAGAGTAAGAACAGGGGTATTCGTAACTGGGGGTAGTTGTGGTAGTTCAGTCGCGTCACTCTTCAGCTTGAGGTCCGTTTCCCCGGGTTGTGGCCAAGATAACTCCGTAACTAGTTCATTTAATATATTATTTGAGAAATGACTTAGTATTTCCCACCAGGTATGAGTCCCCAGCATAAACTGGGAACTTATTAAGGTTGTAGAATCATCCACATCTTCGTAAGAGTCATAGTCGGACAAAACACCTGATTCTATCCTGACGTCATCCCCAATATTAGTTCCCGGAGTTAGATACCCTAGGAAGTCCTTAACATCTTGAGGAATGGTTATTGCTGTAGTTGGGTTAAGCTGCATCTTCGTATTTTCAATAGGGTAATTTAGTATGGTCCCCATCATGCCTACTACTGTACTTACTGCCGATGTGGTGGTGACTAATACGTTATCTTCCATCGCCGTTTTAATATCTTTATTCTCAAATACATTCAACCATTGCAATAAGTTAACACCCATCGTCGTAGCCGCAAGTTGATCTATGTATAAAGTCTGGTTGAATATACCACCCCAGTCTTGCCCCGTGATAGAGAAAGAAGTGACTCTGGCCCCGGTGCCTTGATCTGTACTAGAGCTTACTCTGACGGCATCGATACGACCTATCATCTTTAGGCTTTTGCGGCTAGCGAACGTAGTTTCAGTAAATTCTATCGGCGAGGTAGAGGCCAATATAGCTATCCAACTACCTACTGTTATTTTAGCTGTCCAATTTTGAGTAGGTGCTAAAGATATCTCAAATGAGCCGGCTGCATTGGCTTTTGCTTTGTGAGTTCGAATACTATACAAATCATCCTCTATATCTATCCTTTCATAGATAGTCAAAGGATCTCTTTGATTGAACCAAGAATAGGTAGACATCCTAGAACTATAGTTCCAGATTATTACTTTCGCACTTGGGGTGATTATTCTAGCCATTAGGGACCTACCTTAGTTTTGACACTCGTTCCCACAGCACTCTTAACTGGAAGTATATCACCTTGCTGCCAAGGCTTGCCTGTTGCAGGGTTACTATCTCTGTTTCTACTTGTATTATCCGTCGATTCGTTAACTGCACTAGGGGGAGTACCGCCCATCTTAGTAATTAGGCCATTTACACTTTGGGTCAGTGTATTTATAGAGCCAGTTAGACCACTAGTAACTAATGCACTTTTCTGTATCTCCGTGACATATTGGCTAAAATCAGCAGTTTTGAGACTTTCTTTTAAGTCGGTAACAAATCCGCCAAGAGTTCCAGATAATTTCGTCATCTCTTCGGCACCAGCTCTAGCTGTTTCTGCACCACCTATTCCACTAATTTTTCTGAGTTCTTGAACTCTGGCCCTATCATCTTTTGATAGCTGCTCGTCCTCGGCCCAAGCTCCACCTACACCTAGTGCTCCAGCTGCTTTTGCACCAGCGTACGTTGACTTTGTTATATCTAATAATTTTCTAAAACCGCCACCTTCCGTTGTGCCTAGCTTTTTACTGAACTTAGCTTCCCACCTAGCTTTTTCTTTGTCCGTCATGTCAGCCACGTTCTTGAATATCGGACCAGCCTCTCCCACCCCACCGCCTTTTGTTTCTCCGACAGGTGACATATAGGTTTTGGCTGCAATTCGACCTCTTGGATCAAACTTGGATATAAGTGTCTCCATCTCTCGATAGGCTTGAGTTCTCTCACCCTCAGGAAGTTGGGATTGTCTTATGTACTCTTCGGTACTTAGAGTAGCCTGACCCATAAAGCCGGTTTGATTGTAGACTACCTGAGATCTTTTGGTCGCTTCAATTTCACTTAGCCAGCCTTTTTTGCCGATATTTTGCTGGGTAAATACATCGCCTAGTCCACGATTATTAATGGTTTGCATAGCCTCGGCTCTACGCTTAGGGTCATTACTCCTTAGTCCTGAAGTTATTGCCTCGAGCTCCTTAGGAGACATGTTCATGACAGCAGTTGCACCTAGTCCTGTTACTCCCCTTCTCTGAAGGGCGGACATCATAGATAGGTTGCCCAAGGTCAAACCAGCCCCAGATCCTAATCTTTCTCTTTCTCCTAGTATATCTGCTGCCGCTGCTGCACGTAGTTCTTTAGATACTCCACCCGCACCAGCAAATCCCATTGTCTGGGCAAGTGTGTTACCAATGCTGCCACCGATATTTATACCGCTGAGAGCACTTCCGGACATAAGCTGTCGAGCTGCAGACGCACTTTGCAAGAGGGCATTAGCTGTCACCGAACCATCGAAACCAGCTTTGATGGCTTTCGAGAGTATTTCCTTTACTTCAGATTCACTGCGAGCGCCACCACCCATTAGAGTTCCAAGGACACCTTGCGTATATTCTTCAGCCCCCATGACTCCAGCTCTCTGTAATTTAGCCCCTGTCCTGGCTGCTGCTCTAACTCCGCCGGCGGAGGAATATGTGCCTAAAGCTCTAACTGCCCC
>Ga0114951_10006664_pt1 | contig 10131 bp, 8 predicted proteins | sample AM7aDNAmetaG_FD_88677 | JGI IMG/M metagenome (GOLD analysis project Ga0114951, IMG submission 88677) | Freshwater microbial communities from Finland to study Microbial Dark Matter (Phase II) - AM7a DNA metaG | ecosystem: Environmental > Aquatic > Freshwater > Lake | place: Finland: Lake Alinen...
GTCCTTGATGGATCATCTACTTTAAGATTATTATCTAAAAGGTTTTTTACCACATTAGCCCCACCAAAGTCACGTGCAACACGGGTATCAATAAATACATCAACAATATCATCAGCTTTTACAATTGATTTATTGGAATGATTGGCAATTATCTTTTCAATTATAGTCATCATAGTTATAATGTTTTTTTAATTATTTAGGTTTTGAAAAATAGAGGTTTAGAGTTATAAGGGGATAAAGGTATAGGGGTATAAGGATCCTCTGCTAATGTGAAAGGACAAAGCAAAAGAATTTACCACTGAACAAATAGTACCTTTATACCTCATTTCTTTACTCCACAGTAATTACTAAATCTTTAGCCTGTCTTTGAAAGGTAAAAAAGTCATAAAATCTGCATGATGAACTACATAGGCTTCGGTAGAACGTTTTATTATGTCTCCCTCATGAGCATGTGCAGCTATAATATGACAAACTTCAGCAGGAACACCACATTGCTCAGCCAAAGAAACGCCTGAAAAAGGGTGTCTCAGGTACTTACCATAAGAACCTTGCACTGATTTACCATCTTTTAATTCATATTCAAGTAATTTACCTACATCAGCTAAAATGGCTCCTGCAATCAGAACATCCATATTTACAGGTAATTCCGTTTTAAAAAACTTATTCATCTGCTCACCGCAATCTTTGGCAATATGAACAACGGCACGTTTATGATCCATAAAAGTAACTTTCAAATCAGGTCCACATAGTAAAGTAAAAGGAATTGTATTTAAATCTTCTACTGTAAGGACACTTTTTTCTAAAGCTATTTCCCAGGTTTTAGCTGTTTTTTCTCTTAGTTTCTCACACTGAATCCACATCAATTCAGGCCATAGTTCAAGAACTGTTTTATTCATTTTATTAATGTTTAATGATTAATATTTTATCAATTAATAAAAAAGTCAGAATCATTATTAAAGACCCTGACTCAATTTTAGAAGCTCTATATTTACAGTTTTGCAATTATAGCATCAGTCATCTGAACTGTAGATGCAGCGCCTTTATAGATTACATCCTGAGCACCTTTCAACTTCATCATATCGTAAGTTCTTACTTTGCCTTCTTCAATAACATCTGCTATTGCTTTTTGAATTCTATCAGAAATTTCTTTTTCTCCTAAATAATCCAACATCATACAAGCTGACATAAACATAGCAATAGGATTAACAATAGAAGTTTCGAATTCAGCATATTTAGGAGCAGAACCATGAGTAGGTTCAAAAACGGCAACTCCTGTTTCACCAAACTGAGCAGAGCAGGCAAATCCTAAACCGCCAATTAATCCGGCAAAACCATCTGAAAGAATATCACCAAACATATTACTTGCTACAACAACATTATAATCTTCAGGATTTTTTGTTATCCACATCATTTGTGCATCAATGTTTGTATCCCATACTTGAATTCCAGGATATTCCTCTTTAGCAATTTTCTGAGCTAAACGTAACATCAAACCACTGGTTTCTCTTATAACATTTGGTTTCTCGCAAACTGTAATTCCTTTATATCCCTTTTCTTTTGCATATTCAAAAGCAGCTCTTATAATGCGTTCCGAATATTTTTTAGTTAGAATTCTTGTAGAAATATAAACTTCGTTTCTAGGATGCATTGCAAAATTCTTTACAAAATTAGGATGGCTCATCATTGCATTCCATACCAGATCAGAAGGATTGGACCATTCTACACCGCCGTATAAACCTTCAGTATTTTGCCTGAATATCATTGTATCAATTAAAGGTTCCTCAATTGTATTGTTATGCCCACGACGTATAAAATTCAATGTATTCCCTTTGAAAGTCTTGCAAGGACGCATGCAGATGTCCATTTTAAAATGTTGACGCATCTTAACAATAGGGCTGAAATAATTAATGCCTTTACCTTTAAGCTCAGGAGTTAACTCATTTTCTGCTTTATCTTTTGGCTTAGAAGTAATAGCGCCAAACAAACCAATTTTATACTTTTCAAGTAAATCAAGTGTTCTGTTTGGAAGTGGATTTCCTTCTTTACACCAGAAATCCCAACCAATATCGCCATGTATGTATTCAGCATCAAATCCTGCTGCATTTAATAGTCTTATTGATTCATCAAGTACAACTTTTCCTATGCCATCTCCGGGCATTGCTACTATAGTTCTTTTTGCCATAATTATTAATATTTAATTTGAATTTGAGCTCAAAATTAATTGTTTAATGCATATAAAAATAAAAAAAGTATAATTAGATTTTCAATATCTTTTTAACATAAATCTGATTTTTCTCATTAGATATTTTTATAAAATAAATACCCTTTGAGAAAGGACAAATGGAAACTAAAAAAGTGTGTACGTCAGCCTCTTTTAAGTTTAAATTGTAGTTTTTTATAACACGACCAAATACGTCTGTAATTTCAATATTATATTTTGATGAATAGTCATTCTTTTCAAGTTCAATGTTTAAAAAATCAGATGCGGGATTAGGAAAAATATTGCAGTAAAATAAAGGAGAATTAATGTTCTTTTCAATACCACTTGCAAAATCAATCAAAGGCAACTTAACATATGAATTAAAATTACTGTTTACCTGAATTGAATTATAGGCAACAATTGTATCTCCTGCAACATACATTGCACCTCCATTATTCAGATTTATATCAAAACGGGGATAATTTGAAGAGCTTACATCCAAACGGATTTTATGCCCAGCCAGAAAGGTATGTGCCAAGTATGGCAGGTCAATAGTTATCTGATAAATATTACCCGGTTGCATAACAACAGTATCGTTAGCCCAATAGCCATTTCTGAACCTTAAACGCTTTATTCCTTCAATTAATAACATAGAGCGTCCGTCCGGATAAACATCAGTTAAACGTATAGCAAAATCAGTATCCAAAGTGTTTGAAGATATATTCAACACAACACTTGCTTTACCTTTTAAAACTACAGGATTAACTAAAGCCTGTGAAGTAAAAACAGCAATGTCATTTCGTGATTCAACAACCGGTGACTGGTCAAAAGGACCTTGCCCCAAAGACTGTGTAAGTGTAGCTCCTCCAACAGTAGGTGATGGATTTTTAGGATTATAATTAATATGAACCGTTGTATTTAAATCCGTTGGTGCTGTATTCGACAAAGTTAAATCAGAATGTAAATAAAAATTATAAAAGGTTGCATTTTGAGGTGGAAACGCATTTGAATAATTCCAGATATTTTCTCCCATCTGAAAATACAGATAGTCTGAAATGGAGTCCCAACCATTATTTATATTTCTCATATAATGGTCAAAAAAAAGTAAAGCAATAGAGTCGCTCCAACCGGCAGCCTCGGGATAGAACAATTGTCCCTGCTGACTGGTGCCTACCTGAGCAGTACTAAAGCCACCATGAGCCCATGGTCCCATCAATAGCTTATGCTTATTTCTTACTATCAATGGGGAGCTTTGTTTTAAGCCTTTATAAAAATCTATAATATTATTAGTGTTATGATCATACCACCCACCAATCATAAGCACAGGTACTTCAATCTGAATTGGATAAAAGGATGCATTTTCTGCATACTGCCAGAAATAGTCATAGACCTTATGTGCCATGATGATGGGTGAGAGTCCGAATCCAAGAGCATCTAAAGTTTCAACATATTCTTTACGTAGGTCACCACCCTGATAGTAATCTTGGTAATTGTACTGTGGAGCAGCTACAAGGGGAATAGCACAAGTAAGATGCGGTGGCTTTTCTTTAGCTGTAAGATATTGAATTTCACCCAATGCAGAAGGTCCCCATGTGCCAATTTTTTGATCTGACCATAACTGAGAAGCAATCCATTCTACAACATCATAACCATCCTTTCCTCTATCTGTATTGGTAACACATGCCGAAGCAGAACCATAAAAACATCGCCAGTCTGTTATTACAAATGCATAAGGGCTATTTTGAATCTGAGTACCAAAACCCAAAGGCAAAGCATACCTGTAAAACATTCTATTGTATGGAGTCTGAATCAAAATAGCCGGAAAAGTTTGTCCACCGCTGGTATCTGGCAAATAAACGTCTGCTGCTATTTTCTTACCATCACGCACTGGAATTGAATCAACAACCCAGTGATTTTGAGCCAACAAAATATGAAATGAAAAAGAAGCAATAACTAAAAGTATATATTTCATTATTCATGTAAATTGTTAATAGTCAATAATGTTTATTTTTTATCAAATTTAAGAAAAAATAGAATTATTGCTTAAGATAAGTAAAAATATCTTATTTTTAACACGAATTTACAGCATGCAAATTGAAAAATCATTACAGTATTGACACTCTGAGTGATTTAGAACTCGTAGCCTTATATAAGAAAGATAAGGATAAGAATATTTTGGGTATTCTTTTCAAAAGATACACCCGATTTGTCTTCTCTGTTTGTATGAAATACCTGAAAGACGAAGATAAAAGCAAGGATGTGGTGATGGATATCTTTGAGCAACTTTTTGACAAACTGCTTAAGCACGAGATATCTAATTTCAAACCGTGGTTATATTCTGTAGCCAAAAATCAATGTCTACACGAGATGAGAGATAACAGGCATGTTTTGCGTGATGAATGGTACGAGAAAAATTCAGAAGATAGCCTTATGGAAAACAATCCTTTTTTGTATCCAGACAACGAAATTGTTTTGAATAATCAGGTTATGAAACTAGAGCATGCTATTACAGAGTTATCTGAAGAACAAAAAAAATGTATAGAACTTTTTTATCTTCACGATAACAGCTATGAAGAAGTTTCAATTTCAACAGGATACGATATAAAGAAAGTTAAAAGCTATATTCAAAATGGGAAAAGAAATTTAAAAATATTTTTACTAAAAAAAAATGAGTAGTGAAATAGAAAATATATTTTCCAAAACCACTTGTCCTTCACAGGATTCTCTTTTACAATATGTTAGAGGGATGCTGAGTGTTAAGGATAAACGAGAAATCGAAAAACATTTGACCGATTGTGAGATGTGTAGCGATGAAATTGAAGGACTATTGCTTTTAAAAAAGCCTGAAGCAATTGAAAGTATTGAACTTGAACTAGATAGTAAAATAGATATACTGATTAAAAAGGAGAAAAAGGGAGATTACGGATTTTTTTTTAAAATAGCTGCAACAGTAGTTATGGTTTTGGGATTATCTACTGTAATATATTTTCAGATAAGTAAAAAGGAAGAAAAAACAAATGTTGCAGCAAATGTTAATGATGACAAAAAAGCAGAAGTAAAAAAATTGGCTATAATAGACACTACAAAAATTTATAAAGGTGGGGAGCTATTGATCGATGGGAAAAATAGAGCAGAAAACAAAAGAAAAGAGGAGGAGTTCACATTTAAAACCCAGGAAGAATCTCAGATACCTAAGGCTAAGCCTACAGGACCAATAGGTGGAATTATATCTCCAACGACTACATTAGGATATTTTTCAAACAATGATGTGGTTGATGCTTTAGCTGATGAAACTACTGCTAAAATTGTAACTAAAACTGAAGTAGATGATAAAAATGCCAAATTAGATGTTGATGTTGCGGGGAAGTCAGCCGGTGATGGTAGAAAAGAAGAAATGGCGGTTGCTCAAGATCAAAAAGTTCAGCAGGATTTACCAGTAGTTGCAGAAAAAATGCCAGAAAGGGATTTAGAACAAAACGAAGTGGCACTTATATCCACAAAGAAAGGCAGTAAAGATAATCAAAAGAAAGAGAGTGCCAAAAACAAAGAATCTGTTACAAAAGCTGTAGCTCCGGCTTATGAAGCAATAGGAGGAACAGCATCTACAACAGCAACTGGGGCAGCTACTGTTTCTGATGGAGAAACAGATAAAAATATTCTACTACAGAATATTATTGAAAAAGTTAATTCAAATCAGTACAGTGAAGCATTGGCGTTATTAGAAACTTATCCACAGCAATCAAATAATGATGAAACTGCTTTATTTTACAAAGGATTATGTTATTATAAATTAAATAATCCTAAGAAAGCATCTGCAATCCTTAAGGAGTTAGAGAAAAATAAATCATTGGCTTTATACAACGATATACAATGGTATTATGCTCTTAGTTTACTATCATTAAATAAAAAAAATGATGCTTCTAAGGTCTTGAAGGATATTATTAATAATAAATCTCCTTATGCGCCTAAAGCTCAGGAAGAGCTTGATAAAATAAAATAATTTCCAAATTTTAAGTACAATCATATTTTTACTTAAGAAATATAAAACTAAAAACTATGTTTAAAATCAATAATTATTACGACGGGAATGTTCAATCAATAGGTTTTGAAACACCCGAAGGAAAAGCTAGTGTTGGCGTTATGAATATTGGAGAGTATGAATTTTCAACTTCGCAAAAAGAAATAATGAAGTTTACATCCGGACATTTTGAAGTTAAATTGCCTGGTAGTTGTTGTTGGAAAAAAATTGATATTAATGAATCTTTTGAGATAGAAGCTGATAATAAGTTTATAGTTAAAATCTTACAAGTAGCATCTTATATATGCCTATACCGCTAATTAGTGTTTGACCGAAAAGTCCATTTTCTTCGTTATACTTGCAAAGAAAATGCTCATTTATAAAGATAAACTGCGCTTTTTTTTGCTACGCAAGCCTCGAAACTAAACTTTTCGCTTCAACCACTGAGCATCAGTTCAGACACCAATTACCTGTTTGTAGGCACACTAAATCTGTCTATATTTTTTTGTGGAAAAACATTTTCAGGAGATTCCAACACATTACCCCTAATTGTAATGTTCACATTGGGCTCAATAGCATTACTTATAATAGTAATTTGCTTGTCAATAAAACCAACTCTTTTAGTATCATATTGTACCTGAATAGCACTTGAATCACCGGGTAAGACAGGTTCTTTGGGCCAAGATGGAACAGTGCAACCACATGTAGAAATAACATTACTTATTATTAAAGGACTCTTGCCAATATTGTAAAACTTAATAGAAGCTAACCCTTCGGAATTCTTATCAATATTACCATAACTATATATTGAATCAACTTTAATTATAGGCTTAGCTTCTTGTGAATATGATAATGTAAATGATAAAAAGAATAATATATATAAAATAACAATAGGTTTCATAAATCAATTGATTGAAATAATTTATACAAATTTACCTATATTTTGTCTTTGAAACTGTTATTTGTTAAGAAATATTAACATCCACAATAAACAATTTGTAATTACAAATTTTATAATATCAATTGTATTCATCTTATTATGAATTAATTACAAATAAAAAATAAAAAATAAAAAAATCATAGACTGTATTAAAAAAATATGTAATTTAGCAGCCGCATTTGGATCGGTAGTTCAGTTTGGTTAGAATGCCGCCCTGTCACGGCGGAGGTCGCGGGTTCGAGTCCCGTCCGGTCCGCGAAATGTTAACTTAAACCCTTATAAATCAGTGATTTATGAGGGTTTTTTATTACATACGATTTTACATACAACATCGGGATCAGGGATCAATGGATCAAGCGGAAAAGTGAATTAATTGACACATACAAATTGCAAGATAATCAAAGTTTTTAATCCTCAAATAAAACTTTTTGATTAGCACAAACCAGAATAATAATAAATTAGATTAAAAATTTTAATCTAAAACGACCAAATCAAAAACTTTTTTTACTTTTACCTGTAAATTTTTAATCAAATAAATAAATTAAATTTCTAAAATTTTATAATAAGATGGCTATATTAAAAGCGTTTAAAGGTTACAGACCTCCACAAAACATAGTAAAATTAATTGCAGCAAGACCATATGATGTATTAAACTCATCAGAGGCGAGAATTGAAGCAGAAGGCAACGAGTATTCCTTATTACACATCACCAAACCGGAAATTGACTTTCCCAAAGGTACTGACGAACACGAGGAAAAAGTTTACCTAAAAGCAAAAGAAAATTTCCTCGCATATATTAATAAAGGTTGGCTTGTACAAGATAAGAAAGATTGCTTGTATATTTATGCACAAACAATGAATGGCAGGACACAATACGGTCTTGTGGGCTGTGCAGGTGTAATAGATTATATGAACAATATAATTAAAAAACACGAACTGACACGTAAGGATAAAGAAGAAGACCGCATGAAACACGTCAGGATTAATAATGCCAATATTGAACCTGTTTTCTTTACATACCGTTCTGTTAAAGAGATTGACGACATTGTGGAAAACATAGTTAAAAACAATAAACCATTATATGATTTTGTTGCTGATGATGGATTTGGTCATCATTTCTGGATAATTGACAACGAAGCTACTATCAGGAAGCTGATAGAACTATTTGAAGCCATTCCTAACACATATGTTGCTGATGGACATCACAGAACTGCTGCGGCAGCTCTTGTAGGCAATGAAAAAAAACATAATAATCCAAAACATACCGGTAAAGAAGAGTACAACTACTTTTTAGCTGTTCATTTTCCTGATAATCAACTTCAGATTATAGATTATAATAGGGTTATAAAAGACCTCAATGGTTTAAGTCCTGTTGAATTAATAGAAAAGCTAAAAACAACATTTATTGTTGAGGAAAAAGGTACTGATATTTACAAACCTGGTCAGTTGCATAATTTCAGTATGTATCTGGAAGGTAAATGGTATTCGATGACAGCAAAACAGGGTACTTTTAATGACAATGATCCTATAGGTGTTCTGGACGTTACAATTCTTTCAAAATATGTTCTGGATAATATATTAGGTATTAAAGATCTGAGGACTGACAAACGTATTGATTTTGTAGGAGGTATCCGTGGTTTAGGAGAATTGAAAAAACGAGTTGACAGTGGTGAAATGAAAGTAGCTTTTGCTCTCTATCCGGTTTCTATGAACCAATTGCTTACTATTGCTGACACTGGCAATATCATGCCACCAAAGACAACATGGTTTGAGCCAAAGTTAAGAAGTGGACTGGTTATACATACGCTTGATCAGTAGTGATTAAAAAAGAATAATAAATATTTTTAAACTTTAAAAATAAAAACTATGAAAAAAATTTTCACATTTATTTTTTGCTGTTCATTTCTGTTCAGCATTTCTGTTAATAATACTTTTGGGCAAGTAGGCTCTATTTGTGATAGTGCATATAATATTCACACATTGCCATTTAGTGCTACTGGTTTAACCACAGCAACATCAGGTAATAATTATACAGGTTTAAGTTGTAGTGGAACATTGCCTAATTTTATGGGTGGCAATGATTATGTTTTCAGTTATACACCTATAACCAACCAAGACATTAAAGTAACTTTAAAAAATACAACATACTTAGTAGGTGTGTTTATCACAAATGATTGTCCTGATTCTGCAACAGGATGTATTGCATCTAATACAAGTATAACAGGTAACCCCGTAATACCGACAGCAAGTCTGACGGCTTTTACAACATATTATATTACAGTATCAGGTGTTACAGGAAGTACAGCTTTTGACATAGAAATAAATGAGCTTTTTGCTTTAGATGCTGCAACTGCCGAAATAATTACACCTGCTTCTAATTGTGGTCTTACTAATGCAGAAGTTGTTACTGTAAAATATAGAAATCTTGGCATTCAAAGCATCAATAATTTTAAAGTTGGTTACTCTTTAAACGGTAATCCTATATCACCCATATTGATAACTACAGCTCTAAACCCTAATGATTCACTTGTTTACACATTTGCACAAACAGCTGATTTATCAGCTATAGCTACTTATCAGTTATCAGCTTTTATTATACTTACAGGTGAGCAAAATTCACCAAATGACACCATTACACGCGCTGTAGCTCACCAAAGTTATGTAAATACGCTTCCCTACTTGCAAGATTTTGAGTCAGGTGATGGAGGCTGGACACCAGGAGGCACAAATTCTTCTTGGGCATTAGGCACTCCTGCATCTACAGTAATAAATACAGCTGCAGCAGGTGGTCAGAACTCGTGGAAGACAAATCTGACAGGTAATTTCAACCTTAATGAAAATTCTTATGTATTGGGCCCTTGCTTTGATTTTACTAATTACCCAAATGTAAGCATGAAAATGGACATCTGGTATCAGACAGGTCCGATGCTTGATGGCGCAAGAGTAGAAGCATCTATCAATGGTGGTACATCA
>Ga0114951_10006665_pt1 | contig 10130 bp, 9 predicted proteins | sample AM7aDNAmetaG_FD_88677 | JGI IMG/M metagenome (GOLD analysis project Ga0114951, IMG submission 88677) | Freshwater microbial communities from Finland to study Microbial Dark Matter (Phase II) - AM7a DNA metaG | ecosystem: Environmental > Aquatic > Freshwater > Lake | place: Finland: Lake Alinen...
AATCTTTATGCGCTGAGCAAGATTTTGAACGGGAGAGGGTCGGGGTGAGGGTTATCAGAATCCAAGGCCAAGGATTTTTGTAATATGCACAAAAAAACACTGTAAAAAAGAGGAAAAACTTGGGCAATAATCACCTTCAGCAGACTTGTGGGTAAGGATTAGCCCTGAAGGGAAGGGTTCTTTCACCTCGCGCGTTCTTCGCGAGGATAGGTCATCGCCTAAAGGAAAGCAACCGGTGATTAGTTACGAACGTTTTTAAGTTACGCAAGAGGTCTAATTTTTTGAAACCGCTCTAAAAATGACCGAACCGTGAGTATATAGCGTGTACAAACGTGTTTTTCTGATATACAATCAATATCATTTACTAAATTGTAACTGCTCACTGGTTGTATACTTTTGGGCAAGAACCTATCCTCGCGAAGAAGCCCGCCGCAATCATCCGGCCAACCAATTCGGTATAACGGCGATTCTGTTTAACTTATTCTTGACTATTACATAATTCAGTCTGAAAACATCTCTTCGGATAAAAGGATCACATTATGAAAACAACAGACCGTAATTCTCTTATTGCTTTTCCTGTTTTGGTAATTATCGGGTTGCTTGTGGCGTTGGCTGGCAGTCAATATGGCAATCAGATTGCGGGTTGGCCTCTGTTTGGTTTGCTTGTCGGGCTGGCATTTCTGATTCAATGGATTGTTTTTATTCCGGCTTTCGTATTTCAGACCGAAAAATTCTTTGACCTGACCGGCAGTTTTACCTACATTTCCATAAGTACTTTGGCAATCTTCTTCAGCGCGGGTGTCGATGCGCGTTCGATCCTTTTATATGTATTGGTGATTGTCTGGGCCCTGCGCTTGGGAATTTTTCTCTTTACCCGTATCCAAAAAGCGGGCAAAGACGATCGTTTTGACGAGATAAAACCATCTTTTATCCGGTTTCTCAATACCTGGACCATCCAGGCGTTATGGGTCACCTTCACTGTGGCTGCGGCTCTTGTCGCCATCACCTCCACTGTTCGCAAAGACCTGGATGTGTTTGCCATCCTCGGCTGCCTTTTATGGGTGATTGGCTTCGCCTTTGAAGTGATTGCTGACGCTCAGAAAAGCCGTTTCAGCGCCAATCCACGCAATAAGGGCAAATTTATCAATACTGGATTATGGGCCAGATCCCGCCATCCGAATTATTTCGGTGAGATATTGCTGTGGATCGGCGTTGCAATCATCGCTTTACCTGTATTGCAAGGCTGGCAGTGGATCGCCCTGATTTCACCTGTGTTTGTAACATTGTTGCTGACTCGGGTAAGCGGTGTGCCTCTTCTTGAGAATAAGGCAGACAAAAAATGGGGCGGCAACAAAGACTATGAAGTTTATAAACGCAATACCCCAGTCCTGATCCCACGGATTAAATAGATTTCATGTAACTACTCACCGGTGGCGCATTTCGGTCAAAAACATATTACTTTTGGTATAAAAATGAGACATAATCGTTTTTTTTGCTCCGCGAAAACACCATAAAAAAAATACCGTCTCCCCCTTCCCGATTTTGGGAAAGGGGGTCGGGGGTTCTTTCACCTCGCGCGTTCTTCGCGAGGATGGGTTTCTGCCAAAAGCACCCACCCCGTGAGCAGTTACGATTTCATTTTCCTGTAACATAGAGAAAAACCTGAACTACATCAAAACTGTAATGGTAAAGCCGTAAATAAAAAATGATAAGTTCTCCTCATAACACCAGGTTAAAACTTCTTCGGGCGCTGGCTGGTAAACCCAAAGAGCGGCGCGAAGCAGACTGTTTTCTGGCTGAGGGTGTGCGTCTTGTGGAAGAGGCCCATTTCGCCCATTGGCCGTTCCAGTTTGCACTTTTCAGCGCGGATATCTCCAGGCGCGGTCGAAAATTGCTGGATGAACTGGCCGCCACTGGTGTCGAACTGGAGGAGGTTTTACCAGAGTTGCTGCGCTCTGCCGGTGAAACTGATTCAAGCCAGGGCCTGGTGGCGGTCTTAAAGCTCCCACCTGTAAATCCTGTATTGTTGAAGAAGCCCAATTTTGTTTTGATCCCTGATCAGATTCGTGATCCGGGCAACATGGGTACACTCATTCGCAGTGCCGCTGCTGCAGGTGTCGAGGCGGTCTTCATCCCTCCTGAGACAACCGACCCTTTTGCTCCAAAAGTTGTGCGCGCCGGTATGGGCTCCCATTTTCGTATACCAGTTCTAAACCTCGCTTGGGATCAAATCCGTTCCAACCTTGAAGGGCTCTCTATCTTCCTCGCGGGGGCTGATGGCAGCCTGGCCTGTTGGAGCGCAGATTTCCGCCGGCCTCTTGCGTTGATCGTTGGCGGCGAGGCCGAAGGCGCCAGCGAATCGGCCAGAAATATGGCGAATATGTTCGTAAAAATTCCAATGCCGGGTAAAATAGAGTCACTAAACGCAGGTGTAGCTGGAGCAATTCTTATGTTTGAAGTTGTCCGGCAAAGAAACGAGGCTTTATGAGAATTCGATCGATCACATACTTTATGAATGTTGGCTGGCCGTTAAGAGAAGAAAAACTTCAGGAAGCGGGAATATTTCTTTCTACCGCGCGTTCGGCTTTTGAAAATGCCGGCTATGAAGTGCAGAGTACGCGGATCGCCAGTGTCTCCTTCACATCTTTGTTGGGGGCGGATGCCATCGGTTTGTTGCCGCGCATGGCTCAGCGCTTGAGTAATTCCATTGCCGCCAATGGTATTGATTATGCCTCGCTTGGTTCAGCGCTGCCGGATGTACCGGAAAGCTATGAAATGATCCCTGATGCAATTGCGGCATCCAAAAATATTTTTTTCTCGGGTATCATGGCTACCGGCCACGATGGTATCTATTTGCCAGCCTTGCGATATTGCGCGGAAGTGATTATCCGTAATGCCACAATTTCAAAAGATGGATTTGCCAACCTGCGTTTTGCCGCCCTGGCGAATGTGTCGCCTGGCTCTCCTTTCTTCCCGGCTGCCTTCCATGACGGCGACCAACCCACCTTTGCCCTGGCCCTGGAAGGAGCCGATATGGCCGTGGACGCGTTCTCCAATGCCAAGAGCGTAGAAGAAGGTCGCAAGACTCTGACAGAAGGACTCGAAAATCATGCCCGCAAGCTGGTTTACGCAGCCGAACCGCTCAAATTTCGGTTTAACGTGCGTTTTGGTGGTATTGATTTTTCTCTCGCGCCTTTCCCCGTTGAAGGTAAATCAATTGGTTCTGCCTTTGAAAAGCTTGGCGCACCCAGAATTGGTTTGCACGGTTCGCTGGCCGCTGCCTGCATTCTGACAGATGCCATTGATCGCGCGGACTTTCCACGAGCAGGTTTTAGCGGTTTAATGATGCCAGTTCTCGAAGATGTCACTTTGGCAAAACGCGCAGGCGAAAAAAGCCTGTCCGTCAAAGACCTCTTGATGTATTCTGCCGTTTGCGGCAGTGGATTGGATACCATCCCAGTGCCTGGTGATGTAACCCAGGCGCAAATTTCCGCTCTTTTGCTGGATATTTCGGCGCTTTCCTTGCGGCTTCACAAACCCCTTACTGGCCGGCTCATGCCCATACCTGGCAAGGTTGCTGGTGATGTCACTGAATTCAATTTTGACTATTTTGCAAACAGCCGTGTCATGGCACTTGAAGCGGAGCCACTGACCCGCTTTTTTGCAGGCAATGAAATTTTCACAGTTCATTCAAGAAAAAGTCATTGAATTCCGTACTGAACGATTTGCTACCGGCTCTGCCAGGGCACACGATTTGCGATTTGCTTAGCAAATCGCAAATCGCACCGGAACGCAAGTGCAGGTGTTGGGACGATGTTAGCAAATCGTGGGCACTTTCCATTTGACATGAACGGGTCATGGGTATTGCAAACTGGTGTTCACCAAACCAAACAAGATTGGTGAACAAAGAATATTTTTTGTGGAGACGTGTAAAATGGAACAAACCACACATGCATATTTTGAAGGAAAAATAATCCCCTTTACTGACGCGAAAATCAGTATTGCCACGCATGGTTTAAATTATGGCACTGCTGCGTTTGGCGGCCTGCGCGGTTACTGGAACGACGATAAGAAAAAATTATTTATTTTTCGGCCAATGGATCATTATCGGCGCTTTATGTTATCGGCCAAGATACTGGCGATGGATTTGCCGCATACCCCCGAAAGCCTGACCAGAATTACTCTTGATCTGTTGAAACTTGATAACTGGCAGCAGGATGTTTACGTGCGCCCCTTGTGTTACAAAGCCGATGCAGGGATTGGTGTGCGTCTCCATGATTTGCGCGATGAAGTCTCCATATTTGCCATCCCGTTTGGCGCATACGGCAAGAATGAGGATGGAGCCCATGTTACCATGTCATCCTGGCGTAGGGTTGATGATAACGTTATCCCGGCTCGCGGCAAAATCAGCGGTGCCTATGCCAATTCTGCCTTGATCAAAACGGATGCCATCAAAGCTGGTTTTGACGAGGCTCTGGTGCTTGATCATAACGGCCATATTTCTGAGGGAACTGCCATGAACGTTTTCATGGTACGCGATGGGGTGTTAATTACTCCATCTGTCTCAGATAATATCTTGGAAGGCATTACGCGCCGTACTATTATTGAATTAGCGAAAAAGGATCTGGGATTGGAAGTAGTGGAACGTTCGATTGATCGGACGGAAGCGATTGTTTGTGATGAGCTTTTCATGACCGGCACCGCTGCCCAGGTAATGGTAGTGACCAGCGTCGATCACCGCTCGGTGGGAGATGGCAAGATGGGGCCAATCACTGCCAGGCTGCGCGATTTGTTCAACGAAGTAGTGCATGGCCGAGTGGAAAAATATAACCACTGGAACGTAGCCGTGGAGTAAGCATAAAAAAACGACCTGGTCACAGGTCGTTTTTTTATGCTGCCAATGGAAAGTCTCCACGATTTGCTAACATCGTCCCGACACCTGCACTTGCGTTCCGGTGCGATTTGCCGATTTGCTTAGCAAATCGCAAATCGTGTGCCCTGGCAGAGCCGGGAGCAAATCGTTCGGTAAAATGAGACTGGTTTTATTTTTGCTTGAAAAGAACAAAAACCAGGTCCTGCTTGCAATCCGCTGAAGTGTTGAGTTTGTATACATCGGAAAGCGGCGCATCTGCCAGACCAAATAGCTGTATCGTGACCGTGCCGGTGGAAGCCACAGGCGCAACACCCAGCGGAATTTCAAAGCCGCTTGGCCCGTAAACTTTATCAAGTCCGACCAATGTAATCAGTTGTCCCAAAGATTTGCCGTGCAGGGCGCCGCCAACCTTGATTGTCCAACCAGGGCTGACATCTGTATTGTTAGAATCCAGTACCCGGCCGGCAACATACATAGAGCTGCAATCAGAACTGGGCTTATATGCAGCCTTCCTATCCATAAGCTGAAAGGTCATCGAGTACGGCGCGCCGGTAGGATGCGCCGTACGGGTGGGGGTTGCCGAAACAGTAGGAGACTTGAAAGGGGTGGATGTCATCAACCTGTAAGGGGTTGAGCTTGCTTCAAGCGTAAAGGTTGGCCTGGGCGTGTTTGTGTCGGTGGGTGGCAGGGTGACGGTTGGTGTCCAGGTTGGAGCAAAACCAACTGGTGTCCAGGTCGCAGTGGGCGGTGGTGGAACAACGGTATTGGGCGGAAATAGATTTAAGCTAGAGGCGGGGTTACTGATCACGCTGACAAAATAAATGCAAGAGCATAAAGTCATTAACAGCATGAGTATCGTAAGCAGGTTCCAAAGATTATCTTTCGACGGAGCCTTCTTTGGCGTGGATTGGGGAGCCGGTTTTTCGTTTAGAAATTCGTCAAATTTGTCCATGTTCAACTTTCTTGTTGTGACAGGGTTATGGATGAATTTCGATGCTGCTTTGCTTTCGGCGGTTTGCGAGCCAATCTTCCACCGCGTGAGATTGTAGCGTATTGAGCGCATCTGGTGATAATGCCCGGGCAGGTTGGTTTTCCATCAATTTTATAATGTGAAACCCAACTTCGCCTGAAACGATAGGGCTATAAGCGCCCACCTGGAGTGAAAATGCTGCGTCTTCCACAGTTTTTTCTGAAAGGTAACCTCGCGGAAACCAGCCAATATCGCCATGGGTAACCGGATCCACCTGTGCAGCCAATTCTTCAAAGCTGGTGCCTGCCTGAAGTTGACTGTAATAATTTTTTGCCGCATCTTCATTATAGAGCAAAATTTGACGAACGTGAACCTGCTCAGCAGTGAGTGGTACAGATGACATGATTTTGTCACGCATCCAGGCTGATGCGATCGAGAGTTTAAGCATTTCTTCAAAGTCTGCGCTGGTATATCCATGCGCTTGTTCCCAGGCTGCGAGCTTAGCTGTACCCTGCGGGTCCGTCCCGCCGATATTTTTTTCCAGGGCATCCACCCGCTGTTTGAGTGTGTTGTCATCCACTACGAAACCCGCCTCTTTCGCCCCTTCGGCTAATAAAAACTGTGAAACAAGATCATCTTCAACAGCTTTTAATGCCTGCTCAGGGCTGACAGTTTTCCCCAAACTCTTCATCGAGTTTGTATATCGGCTTGTTTCGGTTTTTAATTGATCTGCAGTCAGGCCTTGTCCATTGATTGAAATTGCCAATGGGATCGGCGTCGAAGTTGGTGGAAGCGGAGTGGCTGTGGGTGGTACGGGAGTTGCGCTGGCAAATATGGACGGAATGTTTGGAGCGCCTCCCGAACAGGCTGTCAGTGCAAGTAAAATCAACAAAAGTGTACGTTTTACTGAACTTACATTTGCCCTGTGGGTGGGTACTTTCCATATCGTCAACATTGCTGTGATTATACCTGACGCTTTGATTCTTTGAGATGTGTGATTATCAGGGCAGTTATTGATTCAATCCCCAGATAATTCGCAATCCGTCCAGGGTTAGCCACGGGTCGATATGCTGAATCACGGTGGTTTCTTTTGAAACGATTTCGGCTAACCCGCCTGTGGCAACCACCTTCATCTGGGGGCCGAGTTCCTTACGAAAACGCGCCACCATGCCCTCCACCATGCAGACGTAACCGTAAAGCAATCCGGATTGCATGGCGTGGACCGTATTGCGGCCAATTACATTGGGCGGACGCTGGAGTTCAATCCGCGGCAATTTTGCAGCGCGTGTGTATAAGGCCTCGGCCGCCAGGTTAATCCCGGCTGTAATTGCACCTCCGAGGTAATCGCCTTCCTTTGTAATTGCGTTGAAGGTGGTGGCAGTTCCAAAATCTATCACACAGGCTGGCCCGCCGTAATGGTGCATAACGGCGGCGGCATCGCAAATTCTATCCGCGCCCACTGATTTTGGATCTTCGTAACGTATGCGGATGCCTGTTTTTACACCTGTATCCACCACCAGCGGTTGCTTTTTTAGATATTGGACGCAAGCATCGGTCACGCGTCCTGTCAGGGGTGGCACGACTGAGGATAATGCAATGCCTGTTATGTACCCTGCGGGCAGGTCTCGTATGTTGTGCCCGGCGTGTTCCAGCAAGCCCAGTAACTGTAAACCATATTCATCTGGCATACGGTTATGGTCGGTGGCAAGCCGCCAATGCCAGCCGAGGTTTTCGCCTTCAAAAAGGCCTATGGTCAGGTTTGTGTTGCCGATGTCTATGACGAGTAGCATGGATGGATTTCCTGTTATTCCAGCATTATTTTAACAGCATCGATCATCTCCGCCGCCACATCGTAACGGTTGAATTGCGGCATGATGTAGATTCCTTGTGCCCAGGAACGGATCTGTTCCACCAGCTCAGATGTGATCTGTATTCCTTCTTTGACACCTGCCTCGCCTGCTTTTTCCATACCGAGCTTAACGGTACTTTCCATCCTGGTTCTGATCGGTTCCGGGATGCTGACCCCCGGAACTTCGTGGTGCAGAAAATTAACATGCCGCGCACTAAACAGGGGCAGGATGCCCACCAAAACAGGCTTTTCCAGCGGCCCGTTTTCATTTGCAAAACGCTTAAGAAAGGCTTCTGCCAGTTGTGGATCGAAAATGGGCTGGGTCAGGAAAAAATCAGCCCCTGATTTTAGCTTTCGTTTCAGATTTTTTATCTCGGTTTCAATATCCTGTGGACAAAGATTGAGGGCTGAGCCGACAAAGAAACTGGTTGGCTGGCCGATGCTTGTGCCGGAGTGATCCACCCCGGTATTGAAACCCTCTTTGATGAGTTTTATCAAGCCGGAGGGTACAATGTCAAAATTGTCCGCTGCTTCGGGGTAATCGCCGATGGACGTGGGATCACCCATCACAACGAATACATTCCGGATGCCAAGAGCGTGCGCGGCAAGCAAATCACCCTGTACGCGCAGCAAATTCCGCCCGCGGGTGGGGAAGTGCAGCGTGGTTTCTATATTGGCTTTACGTTGGACAATATCACAGACTGCCCAGGCTGACATACGCATACGTGCCATTGGGCTATCGGCGACATCAATCACATCTGCGCCAGCCTCAGCCAGCAGGGCCGCTCCGGCGATCAGTTTGTGGGTGGATAGTCCGCGCGGGGGGTCCATCTCTACTGCAACCACAAACTTGCCACTTGCCAGTTTTTGCGCCAATTGGGTGGGTGGTTCGATTTCGGATTCTGTTTCCTGGATAACCGGCGCGCTGGGAAATTGTATTTTAGATAAATCCAAAGGCGCTGCTGAATCCAGGGCTTTGCGCATGGCGGCAATGTGGCGCGGAGTGGTGCCGCAGCAGCCGCCCACGATATTAGCGCCTGCTGCCCGAAACGATAAGGCGTAATCCCCGAAGTATTCGGGGTCGGCTGGGTACATAATGCGCCCGCTAACCTGTTCGGGCCAGCCCGCATTTGGTTTTACCCAAAACTTCATTTGTCCGGCAGCCTGTTTCATTTGCCCGAGGATCCGCAATAGCTGGGCGGGTCCGCCGGAACAATTCACGCCGATTACATCTGCGCCAGATTCTGCCAGCACATGAGCTGCTTTTTCAGGTGTGTCGCCTAAAATTGTGCGTCCATCCCGTGTGAAGGTTACGGAAACGATGACAGGTTTGGAACAGTTTTCTTTGGCGGCCTGTACCGCTGCCCGTGCTTCGTAAAGGTCTGCTATCGTCTCTATCACCAGTAAATCCACGCCGGCTGCGCACAGTGCGCCCACCTGTTCAGCAAAGGCTGCTTTGGCATCTTCAACCTGAACGCGTCCAAAGGGGGCCAGACGCACGCCTAGAGGGCCAATATCCCCGGCGATGAGCACATCCTTGAAGGATGCCGCGGCTACACGTCGGGCCAGTTCCACACCGGCCTGATTAATAGCGGTGAGCTTGTCCTGCAACCCAAATTTCTCCAACTTGTAACGGTTAGCACTGAAGGTGTTTGTCAGGATGATCTGGGACCCCGCTTCAATATATTCACGGTGAACTTCTGCGACAACTGCCGGGTTGGTCAGGTTGAGCTCATCAAAACATTTTTCAAAGCCGATGCCATGCGCGTTGAGCATGGTGCCCATGGCGCCATCAGCCAGAAGAGTTGTACTGTTCAATAACTGTCTAAAATCTGGGGTCATTATTTCCAGAGCCTTTCCAAGTTGTAGTGCCTGGTTTTTATCAACATTATTTATTATTTCATACGCTGGATCGTCAGAAAAACCGCGCCAGCGCGTCCTATCGTATAAACCGGCTTCCCAATGAAGGCCGGATTCTTTTCATACTCCCAGCGTGTGAAGATGATAACATAATCGGAATTGGCCGATACATTAGAACGATCTATTTTTATATCCTGACGCATCAAATCCTGAATTAAGCCCCACGGGCCAATGGATACGACCGCGTTTTTGGGGGCGTTGCTATTGATGTAACCGGCTGCTTCCCGGAAAGAAGTGGCCCAATAATCTGTTTCATAATGTCCGGCGATATTCCCAGCCAGGCTGTTATAGTAAACATACTCGTAAGGGTGCAGGCTTACGCCGCTGATCAAACCGGGCAGGATGGCAGCCAGGATGATCAGCATCCTGATGAGTGGGTCTGTGAGGTGTTTGAATAATTCATCCAGCGCAACGGCGCCCAGGATGAAGATGGCTGGCATAATGAATAAGAACTGGCGGAAGTTATCATAGATGATGGGCCGGGCCAGGATGACCCACCCAAGCGGTACCCCAAACCA
>Ga0114951_10006666_pt1 | contig 10129 bp, 10 predicted proteins | sample AM7aDNAmetaG_FD_88677 | JGI IMG/M metagenome (GOLD analysis project Ga0114951, IMG submission 88677) | Freshwater microbial communities from Finland to study Microbial Dark Matter (Phase II) - AM7a DNA metaG | ecosystem: Environmental > Aquatic > Freshwater > Lake | place: Finland: Lake Alinen...
AGGATCCAGTGGAATATCGCATGCAACGAGTTAATCAAACTCAGGTCAATCCTAAAATCGGCATGACTTTTGCCGCCGCGCTTCGCAGTTTGCTTCGTCAAGATCCGGACATCATCATGGTGGGTGAAATTCGAGATGGTGAAACAATGCAGATTGCTATTGAAGCTGCAATGACAGGACATTTGGTTCTTTCAACCCTGCACACCAATAGTGCAGCCGGAACTTTGCCGCGTCTTTTGGATATGGGAGCTGAGGCTTTTTTGGTGGCGTCGACCGTTAATGTTATTGTCGCTCAACGTTTGGTGCGAAAATTATGCAATGATTGCAAGGTGGCTTATAACTTCGAAGAAAAAGATATTGAAAACTTGGGTGAAAGTTTTGATATGACTGAAATTTTAGCAGTACTGAAAAAAACGCCTCAACTTAAAGGAGCTTTCGGGGCTAAAGCTGCTTGGAAAGATGTGCAATTTTTCAAGGCCAAAGGTTGCGAGCAGTGTAATAATGAAGGTTATCGTGGACGCCAAGGAATTTACGAAGTTTTGGTTATGGATGAAAAAATCGGCAAATTAATCACATCCAACGCTTCAGCTGATGAAATAGAAAGAGAAGCTAGAAAAGATGGGATGCAGAAAATGTACGAAGATGGTTTTGTTAAGGCGGCGATGGGCGTCACTTCTATTGAGGAAATTTTAAGAGTAACCAAGGAATAATAAATAATTTAAAATTTAAAAATCAAAATTTAAAATTTTAGGATTCGCTTTGCTCATATTTTTTAAAAGTTTTTATGAAGCGACTCAATTATTTTTCATTTTGAGATTTACATTTTAATTTTAAAAACGTGCCTAAATATATTTACACAGCTAAAAGTTATAGCGGTGAAACCAAAGGCGGCGAGATTGTTGCGCGTGATGAAAAAACATTAGCAGGGCAACTTCGCAGCGATGGTTTTTTGGTGACGTCCATTTCGCTTGTGAAAGAAGAACAGGCCAATGGTGGTGTCCAGGTTAAATTTTTGGAAAGATTTGACAGGGTTCCCTTGAAAGAAAAAATGGTTTTTGCTCGCAATCTCAGTGTAATGATTAGCTCTGGGCTGACGGTTTCTCGGGCGGTGAGCAATCTTGCGCTGCAAGTTGAGCATAAAGGTTTTAAAAAAATTCTTGGGGATATTTTTGATGAAATGCAAAGCGGAAAAACTCTTAGTGAAGGATTTTCAAAATACCCTGCTGTTTTTGGAGATCTTTTTATTAACATGGTTAGAGTCGGAGAAGTGGCGGGAAATCTTGATGAAGTTTTGAAAATAGTTTCAGTACAATTGGAAAAGGAACATGATTTGAAAGGCAAAGTGAAGGGGGCGATGATTTATCCAACAGTTATTTTGTCGGTGATGATTATAATTGGCATAATTATGCTCACCTATGTTTTGCCGCAGATGATGGGAGTGTTTAAGGATATGAACGCTGAATTGCCACCAATGACTCAATTTTTGGTCAATACTAGCGAAATGATGAGGCACAATGGAGTGGCGGTGGCCGTTGTGTTTGTTGGCTTGGTAGTTTTCTTGAATTTTTTTCTTCAGCAAGAAGCTGGCAAAAAAGCTTTGAGTTATTTTACGGTACATGTGCCAATTTTTAGTCCCATTGTCAAACAAGTTAATTGTGCTCGTTTTGCCAGAATTTATAGCTCACTTTTGAAAAGCGGTGTCAGTTCAGTAGATGCACTTAAAATTATTTCCAATACACTGGCAAATTACTATTATAAAAAAGCTTTAGTAGATGGCATGGAAGAAATTCAAAAAGGAATTCCTTTAAGTACTATTTTGGCAAGTCACCCGGACATTTTTCCGATGCTCGTTTCTCAAATTGTCCAAGTTGGAGAAGAAACAGGAAAAACAGAAACGGTGTTACTCCAAATGGCGGAGTATTATGAAGACGAAGTCGACCAAGTCACCAAGAATATGTCAGCAATCATTGAGCCGATTTTGATGGTTTTTATCGGTGGCGCCGTTGGTTTCTTTGCAGTTGCTATGTTGCAGCCGATGTATAGTTTGATGGATAGTATAAAATAAGTTTAGCAAATGATTCAATTCAAAAACATCCAAAACAATCACAAAGGCTTCACTTTAATAGAGATGATGGTCTTTATTTTCATCTTTACAATCACGGGGATAACTTTTTACAAGGTTTTCGCCACTGGCACTCAAGCAATGAGCAGTGTTCGAAGCCGATTGGGGGCAATTCAACTTGCAAACGAAAAAATCGAAACAATTCATAATCTTAAATATGAAGATATTGGCACTCTGGGTGGAATCCCTGCTGGAAAGATTCCTCAAACAGAAACCGACACTCGTTCAGGAAAAACTTATTACGTGCATTGTTCAGTGGTGGCGGTAGATGATCCGTTTGATGGCACTTTGGCCGCTGGGACCGACACTCGACCAGCTGATTATAAGCAAATTAAAGTTATTGTTTATTGGGAGGATAATAATCCAGCCAAAGCAACAACTGCTGTGGCTACGATTTCTCCTCCGGGAGTTGAAGCTATGTATACTGGTGGGATCCTGTCTTTAAATGTCTTGGATAGTTCTGCGGCTGGAATTTCGCAGGCCAATGTTAAAATTGTGAATAGCACAGTTTCTCCAGCAGTTAATGTCCAATATACGACAGATAATTCCGGTAATCTTTTCTTGCCGGAAGTTCTGCCATCTTTGCAGACATATAACATCCAGGTTTCAAAAAATGGTTATTTTTCAGTGCAAACTTATCCACCTTATCCTATTAGCAGTTTTAATCCGATTGATACCTATGCTAGCATTGTTAATGCAAGTATTAATCAGAAAACAATTGTGATGGACAAGGCTTCTGATATTAATTTTTATACCAAATCTCCTCTGGGAGACGTAATTCCTAATGTTGATTTTTCTCTAGCGGGAGGCAGAAAAATTGGCAACACGACAGCCGTGCCACCCTTGCCAGTTTGGTCACTTACGAAAACAACTTTTAATTCAGGAGCTGAAGGTGAGGTTAACTTTTCAGCTGTAAGTCCTGGTCCTTACTATTTTACTTATCCGAGTGGAACTGAAAATGATAAATACCAATTATTATATCTGGATGTCGCTGGTGGTTCTCCCGATGCTTTCAACTTAGCTTCAGATGCGACGCTTGACGCTAATCTGATTTTGGCTAACAAGGAAATTGACTCTCTATTAGTCACAGTGCTTAAAGATGCAGATGGGACTGCATTGGCTGACGCTTCAGTGGAGCTTAAGAGTGTGGTCGGCTCATACGATGTCACGTTGACCACTAATAACCTTGGAGAAGTTTATTTTCCAGATAGCAGTGCAACGCTTGTTGCTGGTAGTTATAAATTGAGCGTGGTTGCCGGTGGCTTTACAAGTATTACGGACCAGGAAATAACAATAAATAAACTCACTAATCAAAATATTAATATGGTGGCTGAATAATTTCAGAAGTTACAAGCTGGGCTGTAAATTTCTGACGCGAAGCTTGTCAACTGAAAAAATTTTATTGGTCTGAGAGTTGTTGACTAAAAAGGTAATTGTAAATAATTTTCAATTAAACGTATAAGTCTTAAGCGTGAAGATTTTAAAGAAATGAGGAACTTAAATAAAAAAGGAATGACCCTGGTGGAGCTGCTCATTGCAATAGCAATTCTTACACTTGGAATTGGGGGCTTTACGATGCTGGCTTCGAAAAGTTGGAAAATGAATTCTTTTGTTATGGAGGCAGGCAATGCCACAGGCAAAGCCACTAGGGCGCTTAATGAAACTATTAAGAATTTGAGAAAAATCAGGCAAGCGGATGATGGTAGTTATCCTATTAAAAGCGTGAGTAATACCAGTCTGACAGTTTATCTTGATGATGATGGTGACAATGTCACTGAGCGAGTGCATTACTATTTAGATAGTGTTACACAAACTTTCAAGAAAGGTGTCACTAAACCAAGCGGTACGCCAGCTTCTTATCCAGCCGGTGACCAAACGGTTAGTGTGGTTACTAATTATGTTGTCAACACTGCAGCGCAGCCGGTTTTTGAATATTATAATAGTGATTATCCAATTGACACTGTTAATAATCCCATTGTCAATCCGGTACCTGCCAATGTCAAACTAGTTAAAGTGCGTTTATGGGTAAATATTAAACCACTTACTGCGCCAGACAACGTCAATCTGGAATCTTTTGTTGAATTTAGAAACCTTAATGATAATAATTAATATGAATTGTTTGAAAAAAATAACTATTGCAAATGAGAAGAAAAAAGGCTCAGCCATTGCTTATGCGCTGGTTATTATTGCGATGGTTTCTATTATTCTTGCTTCCGTGGTGCAATTTGTCGCCAATCAAGCTAAAGTAGCTTATCAAACTCAGAGTAGGGAGGAAGCTTTTCAAATTGCAGAGGCCGGAGTTAATTTTTATCGTTGGTATTTGGCACATCAAACAGATGGAAAAACTGCCATGCAAGTGCGAGCTTTTTGGCAGGGTACGAGTCCAGATCCGCTTGGCTTACGAAGTAATTCTCCATATGAAAGAGAATATGTTGATGAGCAAGGTGGAGCACTTGGAAGATATAGTATTGTTGTTTCTCCACCGGATCCTAGTTCAACAATTGTCAATGTGGTTGTTACTGGCTGGACATATAAATATCCAGGCACAAAAAGAAGCATCAAGGTTCGTTTTCGAAGACCTTCTTGGAGTGAAAATAGTGTGCTGGCTAATGATTTTATGCGTTTTGGTGAAGGAACAACTGTGAATGGCAAGATCCATTCTAACTCCGGTATTCGTTTTGATGGGGTTGCGACAAACGTAGTTTCAAGTTCTTTGAGTACTTTCGATGACCCAGATCATTCTGGTGGCAGTGAATTTGGGGTGCATACGCACGTGAATGTTCCTCCGGCAACCGGAGTTAATGATAATCAAAGACCTCTGGAGGCGCTGCCGAATGCTGTTTCCCAGCGCATAGACGTCTTTAAAGGTGGTAGGCAATTTCCTACACCGCAAATTGATTTTGCCAGTGTAGTTTCTGATATTTCTTTTATGCGTAGTCAAGCAACGGTAAAATTTGACAACAGTGGCGCCGGACGCAGGATTATTTTAAAAACCGATGGCACAATGGATGTTTGCAAAATTGATTCCTTTGATAATTCAACTAATGCTATTTCAAAATATAGCGGGCTTGTTGCTGGGGCTACAGGAGCTTACGCCGGAACCAATGGAACGTCTTGCTCTGGTGCCAACGCTACAACCGTCTGTTGCAACAACACAACAATTCCTTGCAATTGGATTGCAAATGGCACTCACGCCAAGGGAAAATGTTTAAGTATGACTAATTATACTATCCCGAATAACGGGGTTGTGTTTGTGGCAAATAATTTGTGGCTAGAGGGAACGATCAGCAATAAGCGGGTTTCTTTGGTGGCCGCCGAATTGTCAGATGAACCCGGCTATACCGGCGGAGGTAAGAGCGTATTTTTGGGCATGGATAATTTGCTTTACACGAATTTTAACGGTAATGACATCATAGGTGTTATAGCCCAAAAAGATGTGGAAATTATTAGAAATAGTTTGACTAACTTAACAATTGACGGAGCTTTGCTTGCTAAAGAAGGACGTGTTGGAAGAGTCGCCTACACCAGTAATAAAAGTACCATTACCGTGAATGGCTCTATTGCTACAAATGTTCGTTATGGTTTTGCTTACGTTGGGAATGATTACAATTGTGGAGGTGGGGTTTTCGTCGGAGACGGGTACTGTTTTCGCAATCTTAATTTTGACAATAATTTGTTGTATTTTCCGCCACCATATTTTCCAACCGGTACGCAATATTCCATTGATCTTTGGGAAGAGTTGTGATTGATTGTGAAAAATTGATTATGAATTATTGAAAAAATAGTGTAAAATTAAAGCAGACATAAAAATAAACATAAGCGAAAAATAAAAAATGGGGGTTTTAAATAGAAAAATTTTTAGCAATTCTTCCAGTATTTTTGGTCTTGACTTGAGTGATCTCTCGGTCAAGCTTATTAAGTTTGAAAAAGACGGCTCTGAAGAAAAAATTGTCAGTTACGGTTCAGTGGCTTTGCCTGTTGGGGCGGTGAGTGATGGTGAGATAAAAAAGAAAGATCAGGTTGCAGGCGCAATAAAGAAGCTTGTTGAAATTTCAGGACCAAAAAAAATCAAAACAAAAAAAGTTATTTGTTCATTGCCTGAGACGAAGGCTTTTTTGCGGATCATAACCATTCCAAAAATGAATGACAGTGAGATAAGTGAAGCGGTGAAATGGGAGATGGAAGCAAATATTCCGCTTCCGTTGGAACAAGTTTATTATGATTGGCAGATGGTTACCGAAGCTTTGACTGCTGAAAAAAACAAAATAAATCTTTTGGTTGTTGCAGTTTCAAGAGCAACTGTTGATGATGCAATAGAGGTAGTTGAATTGGCCGGGCTGGAAGTTGTTGGTTTAGAAATAGAATCAATTGCGCAAACTCGCAGTCTGCTTTCCCCAGGTGATTATAATAAAACAGTTTTAATTGTGGACATTGGAGATAGGCGAACAAGTTTTTCAATTGCAAAAGAAGGCGTGCCGTGTTTTACTTCCAGCGTTCCTCTCTGCGGACAGTCTTTGTCAGATGTTATTTCCAGAGGAATGAGTGTTTCATTTGAAGAAGCTGAGAAGATAAAGTTTAATCATGGCATTGGTTGTGATTCCAAAGATGATGCCTTGTTTAAATTGGTTCAGCCGATTTTGGAGAATTTTTCTCAGGAAATTGAAAGATCAATCAATTTTTATTTATCCGGGTTAGGATATTCAAAAAATATCGATAAGATAATCATTTGCGGCGGCGGCGCTAATACCAAGGGGATTGTGCCTTATTTATCAAAAAAATTGGGAAGAGAAATTGAATTAGGCAGTCCTTGGTCAAATGTGAACTTGGGAAAAAAATTGCCGATCATTGAAAAGAACCAGTCATTGCAATATTCGACCGCGATAGGCTTAGCATTAAAAGGACTCCAATATGAAGATTAGTCTGGATTTACTACCTCAAAACAAAAAAGACGCTATCAAGCGAGATAAGCTTTTTCGTGAAATTTTGCATAAAGAAGTGCTTTTTGTTTTTCCAATCTTGGTATTAATTGTTATTTTGATCAATATTTTTTATTTGCTGAAAATTCAAAGAGATTCAAACAACACGACTTATGCAACTCAACAAAAACAGACACAATATCAAGAACTAAATAAATATGATAAGGATTTTAAGGCCATTAATGATGCCTCTAGCCTCTTGATAAAGATTCAAAACGGTCATTTGCACTGGGCGAATGTGCTTAATCATTTGGGTCAGGTTATCCCCGCCGGAATCACCGTGGATAATTTCACTAATAAAAATTACGATATTTATTTGACCGGAAAAGCAGTAAAACGTGATCAATTGCTTGAATTTAAAAGTAATCTTGAAAAGGATGCGTGCTTTAAAAATGTTAACGTTCCACTCTCTGATCTTGTTGTGAAAGAAAATGTTGATTTTCAGATGGATTTTGTTGTAAGTCAGGATTGCTTAAAAGTGCAATAAAAATTTGAATTTGAAAAATTATTTTTTATAATTATTTGTAGAATGAAAAAATTTCTAAAAACTCAGCGAGAAATTATAGCCCTAGCGTTATTTTTTCTGATAGTGGGGGTCCTCGCGGCGTTGGTTATTTTGCCATTGTTGAGAAAAATAACTGCAATCAAGGATGAAATAGAACAAGGGGCTAACAAGCAAAATATTACAAAACAGCGCTTATTTGACTTGCCAAAAATAGGTAAGCAATACACGGAAATTAATAATCAACAAGATAAAATAAATATCTTGTTGGACAAGCAACAGGCAGTTGCCTTGATTGAGCGTTTGGAAAAACTTGCGCAGGAAACAAACAACACGATAGCAATTACCATTCAGGATGCACCTCAACAAAAAAATCTTCCAATTGCTCCAGTTGCAGCGCCTGGCACTGCGCCTGTTTCGGACAATGCTCTGCTCGACTCCTTGCCCAGTAAGGACTATTTGAAATTAACTATCATGTTAACTGGAGATTACAATGGCTTGTTTAAGTTTATCAGCAGTCTTGAAAGCTTGGAATATTACTCTGATATAACCTTAATTAACATCAGTCATTTGATTGACAACGCTGATGCTAACACAGTGACGAGTAGTGGCGGTAGTGGCGTTTTGAATCCTTTTAATCCTAAAGATGTCAGCACGTCAGTAACTCCGGCTCCAGCTAAAAAAATCGGTAATAAATTAAGCGCCTCCTTGGAAGTTGTATTTTATAGTAAAAAACAATAGCTATATGAAACTTGATACATCAATCAATCTTGAGAAGGAAAAAATTATTTCAGGCTTGGAATATTTCTGGAAGCGGGTTTATAAAATCTTGTTTTTTGTTTCGTTGGTTTGCGTGATTGTTTTTGGCGCTTATATTTGGAATCAAAATTTGTATTCTTCAACCTGGAGCAATGCGAAAAAGCAGGCCTTTATGGGTACTCAAGATAAAGGTGTGGTCTTTAATGAGAATAACTACCGAAAAGCGCTCGAGATTATTAGTCAGCGCAGTCAAAACAATGCTAAAGCGCCTGACGTGGGCAAGGATTTTTTTCTGCCGTATTAATTTGATTGAAGGCAGGAACTTAACTTAAAAAAGTAATGAAAAATCCCAAATTAACCCGGGATTTTTTTTAAGGATTCTGAAAAGAAAAAATGTTGCCATTGATTGTGTCTCGCTAGTTAGCTTTTTCAGTAGTTTTCCAGACAAGCTTGAAAATTTGTTGCATCACGTCAGCAATATCTGGGTTTTCAATTAGAATTCCTTGCAGGTAGCGATGAGAAATTATCTGCGTGAAATTATCATAAACTTCAATTGAAATATTACTTGAATATTCTTTTTCAGGCAGTGGTCGCAAATTCATCCCGAATTTTTTCTTGGTTTCTGCTAGTAGATAATTTTTAATTGAAGGGTGCAGTGTGGTAATGGCATTTCTTTTGATATTATTTTTTGCGTAGACTTCATTCAATTGAAGCCAGTATTTTTGCAAAAAATCTGAAGTGTGTTTTTGATGAGCATAAAAAGCAATAAAAGATCTTTCCTCGATGGTTTTTTTTGCATGTTGGCGATAAGTTGGTCATACATTTTTTTGATTCCTTCAAATCCTTCGAAATAAGCGACGCTGACTTTTTCATCGGCTTTCTTTTGAATTGCCAAAAGTTCCGGCAGCATTTCTTTAGTGGTGGATAGTTTTTCTTGGGCGATAGCGATGCATTCGCGCGGTGATTTGGCAATGAAATAATGTTTATCTTTCTGGGGGATTTTAAGGGCGAATCCTTTTGACACTAAATTGTTCAGCACGACATAGGCGGTGGCATTTTTTAGTTTGCTTCTAATTCCAACAGTGTAGGCTGTTGCTTTTTCCAAGCCCAAAAGAGCCAAATAAACGTTGGCTTCTTTTTCGGTTAGGCCTAAATTCAACAATCCTTCAATCAATTCCATAAAATAAATCTAGCATATTTTATTCATTTAGTCAACAATTATGATGACTATAAACTATTAGTCTATAAATAGGCTTGATAAAGCCATATATAATTAATTAACACATCTTTAAATTTGATTATATTTGCGTTTAAGCATAATAATCAGTTATTAGTTGCTTTAACAATTTATCTATTGGAGGGTATTATGGAAAACTTTGCAATGAATTTGTGGCTCGAATATTTTCTTGGAAAACCTGAAAAAGATGATATTGGAGAAATGTATGCCCAATTAGCAAGGGAATTGCCAAAAGTAATGTCTGTGGTGGCAACGCGGCATTGCAATTTGCAGTGCAAGCATTGCATTTTTCAAAAAGAGCGGCAATATTTTTCCAATGGAGTTGCTCTGGAAATCGCAGCAAAAACTATCGTTAGCCAAATGTTGCCTAATCCAATTGTTGTGCATGAGGGTCGAATTTTTGAGCTGAAACATTTAAGTTGGCTTCAAGAAATTCGTCAAATCAGACCAGATAGCAAAATTGGAATGATTGATAATGGTTCATATTCTGAGCATATTAGCAAAATTAAATCAGCCGGCTTTAAATTTGATTG
>Ga0114951_10006670_pt1 | contig 10125 bp, 13 predicted proteins | sample AM7aDNAmetaG_FD_88677 | JGI IMG/M metagenome (GOLD analysis project Ga0114951, IMG submission 88677) | Freshwater microbial communities from Finland to study Microbial Dark Matter (Phase II) - AM7a DNA metaG | ecosystem: Environmental > Aquatic > Freshwater > Lake | place: Finland: Lake Alinen...
ATACAAGGGCGGAACGCGGAAACACATTAGGAAATAATCGCATAGGATGGGTGCATGGAAAGGGAAGTCGTCCACTGATACGTATACCAATGAAATGCACCGTCCATTGTCCACCCCTTGTCATTCCCTGTCCATTCCTTGTTTATCCATAGATACCCAAATCGCGGAAAGAGAGAGTGCGCCAGTGCGGTGGAGGCTTCGGCGCGAATTTCATCCGTGACCATTGAACTTTCCAGCCATGCCGTTACCCATCCCATGCGCGCACCTGTACCATGTGGCACACGCATTCGTTGATGACTATCCTGCACACACACCAGAATGCTGTCCAGACCCTTTCGAAACCATTTCCATATCTGATTCGGATTCTTCTCGTTCCGAATGAGAAGTACCTTCGGATGAACGTCCATATAACAGTCCATCAATCGATAGGCCTCCGAAATGGTCAGGTCCGTCAAATACATCGAGGTGTATCGCGTGGATAACTCTCGATACATATACATACCTGAATACAAGGGGGGATGAAAGATGCTAAGGAGGGCGCCTTCCTTTAAAAAGAACGAATAGGGAATCTGATTCACATTCACATAGTGATGCAGCTCCGTCAGTAGATAATCGCCGACGCCTTTTCCTCTCCACTCGGGATGAATGCAGAAACAATCTACGCAATACATGCGCTCAGAAAGGATGCCCATGTAGTGATATCGGATGCACCCAATGAGAGTTCCTTCGTCGTGCACCGCAAACAACACGTCCTCTTCCCCGCACAGATTCTCCGTGGAGATGTCAAAGATGGGTTTATCCTCGGAGCCAAAGTACGTTCGAAGGAAGAGTCGCATCTCTTCCACTTCTTCAGGCGTCGTTACCTGTATCATGGGGCCAGCAGGGGAGTGCACGTGCTCTTTTTCGATGAGTTGGGGGCGAAAGACATCCTGATTCCAGCACGTTTCCATCACGCGAAACAGAGGATAGGTCTTCCAAAATACCATGATACGATTCTCTATGATTCGTTTTAGGCACCTAAAATTGGTGCTCTATCTATCTCCTAATGACCATTGGGGTAGCCATCTGTTGCTATAAAGGGCATATTTTTCACCTGAAACGGTTGTTTGACTCATTGGAGGCCCAGACGCGCCCGCCCGACCAGGTCGTGGTGAGTTGTTCCTCTTCCTTGCCACAGGATATTCCGTATCTGCCTGAGATGTATTCCTTCCCGCTCACCTTTCTGACCCATCCCGAAAAGCGCAATGCGGCGCAGAATCGAAATTCCGCCGCGGCACACTTGACGACGGATATCATCTGTTTTTTTGATGCCGATGATACGATGCACCCCCAACGTCTACATTTCATAGAGGAGTGTGTTACGCAACATGATGCCGTTATCATGTTGCATAATATTACTGCGGAGGAAGATGCACCGTTTATCGAATATGGAAATGCCGTGTGGCTACAAAATATACTGGCTCGGTGTCCATGGGGGTCCACCATTCTTACCGTGCCGTTATTTCAAGCGCACATTGCGAATGGACATGTATCGATTCGCGCAGAGGTTTTTTCCAGATTTCGATATAATGAATCCGAGGCCGCGCAAGGACGAGAGGATACGCTCTTCTCTACGGATGTAATTGTGGCGTATCCGTCACGGACTGCATACTGTAATTATGTACTCAGCAAATACTATCCAAGTCGAACAGGAGGCCATGCCTAATCGATACAGAAAAGAGCTAAAAGATGTGGCGCGTACTAGCCACCAATGGAATATCGTAAACGAACCGTTTGGCAATTCGATGAGGAAAATCCGCCTGATTCGTGGAATCGCCACGCCGTGGTTGAGCACATTCCCTATCACTATGAGGGCACCTACTCGCTATGGAGAACCCTTCTCCATTTGATATGCCCCTGTTGTACTACCGCGAATAGTGATTGACATACAGTGCCACGATATCGGGACACCATCGTGGAGAGAGTCGTGTGTTTCGCGGATGAAACCAGGATGCCGCATCGGTTTCCTGTCGGTCTTTCTTCCACCGCTTGACCGCGGATTTGTGTTCTTTCATCCATTCAAAGGTGGAAAAGGAGCCATGAATTTGTTCAGGGGAAATCGTTCCCTGAAAGATGTGATATTGAAAATAATGATGGGGAAGATAATCCTTCTCTTGTGATTGAAAGACAAGTCCTGTATGACGGATGTGGTCGACCTTGGCAATGTGCGCTTCTTCTTCTGTTTCCCGTAGGGCATTCGCCAAGAGGCACTGCATCAAGGGTCTATCCTCCTTTCCTTCCATCGGTCCGTTGGGAGGCTCCCATGCGGCACTGGTTCGATGGGCCCCTTTCCGTTTCAGTACCAAGAAATGCAAGGGATGAAAGGGTTCATGGGGGTGCAAAAACATGCAGGAACGTAGATAGACCCTCCATCCTTCTGTGGGGTGTTCCACATAGGCCTTTTCCGGGTCATGACGGTCGAATCCGCGTATCAACCCTTTTTGAAAGACGTTGTATAATGGCATTCTATTTTATGGGGGAGAAGATAGGATGGCGTTACCGCCGATTAGGGATACGACTAAACTGAGAGAGTTGCAAGATAAGCATAATCGCGAAATAACAGAGAAACAAAGGAAGGAAGAACAAGACCGACGAGATAATCTACTAGATACTGATGGTATTTCATTCAGTGATAAAATGAAAAAGCAGAAAAAAGATAGGAATAACGCCTCTCATGCAGCCTATCTGGCAGCTGAAAAGAAACGACTAGAGATTCAAGCCTTACAACAACAAAAACCTAAACTACCGACTCCTTTCCAACAAGTTGCATTAGGGGCAGCAGGTAATGTAGCTAAAGCAGCGCGTAAGGTAGCCACTGTTCTAAGGGGGGTTAACACAACGAAGTATAAGACCCATGGCATAAATGGTGTGAATAATTTTGTTGCCGCCGAAGCCGAGAAGGCCGAAGCCGAGAGGGCCAAAGCCGAGAAGGCCAAAGCCGAGAAGGCCAGCGCCGAAACCAAGGATACGGTATTCTTCACATTGGACAAGATAACCTATGCATGTCACGTACGAAAGGGGACGGATAGAAAAGAGGGAGAGATTCTTGTGGAAAAAGGGGAATCCTATCTGGTTCGAATTGCAGAGTCGCCTGCGTAGAAAAACGAGAGTATAACTAGCATGTCCGCCACCGCAGCCACCAACACCTCCACCAACGCCTCCAAGCCCGCCAACGCCGCCGTCGCCAACGAATCCAAAGTCAACGCCAACGCCACCTCCGCCACCAATGCCGCCAACGCCTCCAAGTCCACCAACGCCGCCGCTCTCGCCGCCGTCGCCAACACCTCATCCAATCAGGAAAAAGTAGAGAAAGTAGAGGTTTCTGTCGGAAATAAGAACTATACCTGCGTCATCCGAAAGATAGACGAGAATAAGAATGCTAAAAATGGAGAAATTGTAGTAACAAAAAATGGACAGAAGTATGCCGTTACCGTGACTGAACCCTCCAAAGTCAACGGAGGCCGCATCAAACGCGTCACACGCAATCAGAAGAAAAAGAAAACACGTAGCACGCGCAAATGATATCATTCCGCATTTCTACTGAAAAACAGGATATACCCATAGGCAAACGAAAGAGGCATTAAATCCACATACTTGGTGTACGTCCACCCATTATGTTGAGCCTTCTTGATAATGTCCGGCATGTTCGGCATGTACATGGTATGTTTCTGACGCCGCGTCGACCCATCCTTGAACCGAAAGGTCTCTCGAAACTCTGCGCGTGAACTCGTCCCTTGTTTCAGCGGCACTCCATCCGATACATCCTCCAGTTCAAACGTTGCCTCATAATCAAACGTATCAAAGACCACCTTCGACGTTTTCAGGCGTTCCTTGGCATGACGCTGCGGGCTCGTCCCTACCCACGGATTGCAGGAATCCAGAATCGGGTCGAACTTGTATTTATTCACCACCTCAATGGCCAGGGTCCCTCCTGGTTTCACCCAGAAGGCCAGATTGCGAAACAACGTATCCAGGTCTCGTATATAGTACACCGTGAAATACAGCAGGCACGCATTCGTGAATTCAGCTTGCCCTCCCGCCCCTGCCCCCATCAAATCCGCGGTTCGAAACTCCACGTCCTGTTTCTGGGTGGCCGTAAGCGTTGTGTTCGGAACCGTGGTTCCCTTTGCATATCGAATCATCGCCTGACTCTTATCGATTCCTACCGTGTGACCCACTCCTTGTTTGGCAAAGGAGCACGTGGCGATTCCGATTCCGCATCCCGCGTCCAGAATGGTCAGCTGTTCCTTCGGTGTACTGCGCGAAAACTCCTCCAGACAAATCGCCGTTTCCGCCTGAATCAACGCCTCGTTTTGGGTTAACTTGGTAAAGACCGATGCATAGAAGTCGTCGAATAAGTCATCATTGCTGAGCCATTCGTATTTCGAGAGTGATGATTCCGTCACGAACCCCTCACTGATTTGTCCCAGATTCAGGGTGGTCAGACGGTCGGTTCCCATAATAATCAGATAATTGATACCGAGCACAAAGAGCATCATGAGGAGTGCGGTTTGCCACGTATCAAAGGTAAATAGTGTGAAACATCCTACTAAAATAAGGAGAGTAGCGTATACAATGATGGATGAATACTCCATTCCTCTACTTTCTCTATTATGTTGTGCAGGATTGCTATCCGCGATGTTTTCTTGTTGATAGGTGCTTGCTACGCGTGCTATGCTTGCGCCGGCACGTGATGATTCCCTTCTTCCCGCAATCGCTCGAATAGGTCTTTATCCGTTTGCACACCGAAGCATAGGGGTCCTTGAATGTTGCATCGAGACCGCATCGCATTCTCCATAGCCATGCAACCGTCGACCGTCTGCTATCGAGCATGGAACGATTGGTGGATTCTACCTCCTTCCATCTCCTTCCTATTTCTACCGGTAGAACGGCCGGAAGAAATACCCAAAATCGTCTAAACCAATGCATGCGCTTCCTCCATCCCAGCACATTCCATTTGTTTTTTTCGCGAACATCCTTGCATCGATGGGCATCTGGCGGGCAGTCTGGCATCGGCGCGGAAGGAAAGGATTCTTTTGGATGATGATAGGCCACCGCAAACAAGAAGTCCCACATGAGGAGAAGTTGTGTGGTCCATGGTTTCTTCTGTATCTCGGTGTACACGGCGCAGACCTGGGAGAACGTGGGGTTGGCGGCAGGGTGGAGTCCCTGTGTTCTCAGCTTCTGATTGACGCAGTTATGCAGGAGAAACATCCACTTTTTCGCATCCAGCAGGGGATTCATTTGTCCATTGATATCATAGGGGTGTTCTCGATAGTAATCGGTTAAGGAGGCGCGGCAGAATTTGCAGGGAAGAATGTAGGGAATCGTTTCAAAGAAATGGGCATACGTGATGGCATGTTCGGCCGAGTATTCATACTCAAATGAAATCAGATGAAGCAGCCTCCATCCTGACGGACCCCAAAATCGTGTGTCCATTCTACTATACTATCGGGTAGTCCCCATGGTTAGTCCATTCCGAACCCTCGAAAGCTGAGGGGCGCCATATAGGGACGCACCACCGAATTCGAATCAGGGACTACGTCTTCTGCTTTACATTTCACCGTGGCCGGGGGGCAGCTCTGTCGTGGACAGGGCGCACAGGTAGGGCATTTGGCAGCAGGGGGGCATTTCACTTCAGGGCAGCGCGGGCGCGGGCACGGCGGGCATTCTCCTTCGGGCTTTTGGCATTTTGAGCAATCCAGAATCACGGGATTCTGCTTGGGGATGGATGATTTGAGAACATAATTGCTGAGGTCGGGCACAGGAGGGCACTCGCTCTTTAGGATGTAATTGCTAAGGTCGGGTACGGCAGGGCAAGGCGGAATCGATGTCTTGAGTACGTATTTGTTCATATCGGGTTGTTTGCAGTCGGGGCACGCCGGATGAATGGGACGAGGGGCGGGTTTGGAACATCCGCACGGGCTGGCTTGTCCACAACTGTCACAGGAACTTGCGTCTTGGAATCCTTCTGATTTCATCGATAGAATGTATCCGATAATGATACCTAGTACCAATATTCCTACTAGCTGAAATAGGGGTGTCATGTTATCCTACTTTTTATAAGGTAATAATTTGGCCAGAAGCCTTTTGCGAGAAGCCTTTTGCGAGAAGCCTTTTGCGAGAAGTCTTAGGCCTTTCGCACATAAATCATATCCTCGAATTGTCCCAGTACAATATTGAACGCGACAATCCGTTCATTCTCAATGTACTCTGGAAATTCCTCTCTGGTGCACATGGTTTGTCTCGTAAAATAGGTGTGAAGCTCTTTCGTGTCTGCCAAGTATTTCTCAACAAATTGATAGGCAACCTCTGATGAGGCAAATAGTCCCATTATGTGTCGACTGTGAAAGGGTTTATCCACTGCGCGAATGATAAAATCAGATTCTACACGGTATGCCATTCTATTCTTCGGATGGATTATTTGGGGCCTTTTTTGGTATGGTCCGTTCAGGACCCTTAGCGCCAGCCCTTCCAATCCATCGGCGGGCACCCACACGTAACACCAATGGACGGGTCCATCATGGCCTGCAATCGCGTGCACATCATGCGTGTATACCCCTTCCAGGAGAAATCATCGGATGTCTTCGTGTTGGGATGCATCATGCCCACATCCGCAGGCTGTATCCCCTGTTTCTTCACTTGGGATTCAATCTCTTTTGCGCGCTGTTTCCAATCAAAATGAGAGGGACCGCGCCCTGCATCCATCGGAAGGGCGGCCAACCGGTCCGTGATGGGTCGTGCCCCTCCTGCCGGCAGAAAGGAGGCTTGGGAAGCGTGATTCAAATCGGATGCATTGGGAAATCCGGTTTTATCCACCTGGGAAGGAGCCGATGCACTGGGAGCATACGTGACGTTAAATGATGCCGTGATTCCATTTACGATTTGGTCGGCATACTTATTTACCAATGTGCTGATTTCGCGCATGGTATCAGGGTCTTTTTGAACATTGGAGGGAAGCGCATTGGCCAATCCCGCCGGCAACTTCAATGCATGAAGGAGTTGAGGAAGCGGTTCATTTGGTTTTCCCAGAATGGGATATGCCTTATCAATGTCGCTCTTTGCAATGGGAATCTCCATTGCCTTCATGGAACCTGATTGTACCTGGTCGATAATCTTCTGCACATCCGCCTTCATGGTGGTGAGTGCAGTGATACGGGAGGCAATAATCGGATCCGTGGTACCGCTTGCTGATAAACGAAGGATTTCTCCTTGAATTCGTGATACAAATGCAGTCAGGTCTTCCACGCTCGCCAATTGACCTTGGAATCCTTCCGTTCGTGTGGCGGGCTCCGTAAATTCATATACCGGTCCTTGCAGCGTACCTGCACTACCTGATAGGCGCACTTGACCTTGAAGATAGGCCACATTTGCAGAGATTTCATTCAGTTGGGTCAGGGTGGTCGTGGGCTGCATGCCTGGATTGCGATTCAATAGGTTCACGGCATTCTGCAGCGTCTGAAAATCAGCACGGGCATTGCTTAGCGGCAATTGAATGGAAGGGTCGGAACGCTCCGAAAGCTCCTGTGCTTCAAAGGCCAAGAATCCCTTCAGCATCTCGAGCATCGATACAAGTTGTTGACGGTTTGCCTTAATCAACGTCGTATCCTGATAGGGAAGAGGGCTCATCGTAGCAAGCTGTTCATAGGGTGCAACGGGCAATTGTCCTGGAAGAGTATGAGGCTCGGGACTATCCGGGAGAAGGGAGGATGCCGAAGGAACCGCAGGAAGTTGTACCGTATGTGCAGGGGGGGTAAATCCTTCCTTTGATAGGGGCTTCTTCGCATCCGATGCATTTCCATAATACATGAAAATTACGATTAATACAAAAAGTAATGATAAGAACGCAATCATCCTACTTTCTTATCTTATCTTATTTATGTGAAGATTTACAATCCTCGTTGCAGTTCACTGCGAAGAATGGATTGAATGTCGGATACCAAACGGTCGGTTTGGACAGGAGAAGGCAATGAAATGGAAGCAGGTGCGCCTTGGTCGCCCTTTGGTCCCTGGTCGCCCTTTGGTCCTTGTGCTCCTGGTAGGCCTTGTGCTCCTGGTAGGCCTTGGTCGCCCTTTGGTCCTTGTAGGCCTTGTAGGCCTTGTGCTCCTGCTGCTCCTGGCGAGCCTGCTGCTCCTGGCGCGCCTGGTAGGCCTTGTGCTCCTGGTGGTCCTGGTAGTTTGCAGCATTCATATTCATATTGATACATGGTGTAGTTCCCTGCGCCATCTTTGCCTCGAACCAAATGAAACCCTGACAATGCTTCGTCCGCATGACACACCAGACGTTGTCGATCAAGATAGATTGCATTTCCTCCTCCATCCATGTCGAGCGGAGTCGTTACTCCTCTGCACAACGGACCTTTGCACCCTTTCACATGCCCATCATCCATCATGGTGGCCCATGCCGTCATATCATTGATGATTCCTTGATAGGTCTTTGCCCCTGTATCCTGGAGCCACCATCCAGTATAATTCGAGGGAGGATACACGGTACCACGTTCACTGCACCCCACGTCCTTCCATATTTTTTGCAGGCATGCGGGTCTCACCGATGAAGCAGGGCTGGTCGGAGTAAGCCCCGCACAAGGGTCGTCCACAAATCCCTCTCGATGGGGGAAAAGAAGAAGTACAATCAGCAGAACCAGAATTATAATGCGAATCATTCTATTCTATCTGAAGTTAGTAATCTAACGAGCATCCCCAACAGGGAATGCCATCTTTCTTGATGTATTGCGCCGACTGGCATCCGTCTTTATTCTTGGGAATATATTCCTGTCCTTGTGAGGTAGAATGGCTTTCTGTATGATTGCAGGAAGAGGTGTCCTTCATGGATGCATCGGTGGACCGAGCGGCAATCAATTCGTTTCGAAACAGTTTCTGAATGTCTTTCAATAAATCCGACTTTTGTTGCAATGCCATGGCGTCGTATCCTGTATGGCTAATCGAAACCTGCGAGGCAATGTCGTTTCGTTGAGGGGTCATTCCGCCTGGAATCGGGGAAGCATGCGTGTCATAGGGTGCACCCACGGCACGGTCCGAAGGAAGGGAAGGCAATGCCTGAGGCATGGAAGGAAGGGAAGGCATTGCCTGAGGCATGGCAGGAAGGGAAGGCAATGCCTGAGGCATGGCAGGAACCGCAGGAACCGCAGGAGGCATATTCCGAGACAATGGCGTTCTTGGCACCTGTGGCGCTGTTCCTGACATCGTATCAAATCCTTCTTTATTCATGTAATAGGATACAGCAATGACTACAATTAGTAGTACCAATAATCCAATGATACCTACCGTAAGAATCATTCTCTATTTATAGGAATCGTTTTCATTTTCTAAAATTTGATAGATAATTTACACATGATAGAAGAGTGATGCTATCTACACGCTTTTTGGACGATGAAAAACTCGAAATCGGCGTGGACGAGGCCGGACGAGGTTCGTTCTGGGGGCCCATTGTAGCGGGCGCATTGATTCTTCCAAGAATATGCACGGAGGAACAGACTGTACTCTTCTCCCAATTACGCGATTCCAAGAAGATTAGTCCAAAGAAACGTACCAGACTGTCGAAAGAAATCAAAGAACAACTTCCCTTACATGGAATTGGCATCGTGACCGCAGAGGAAATTAATGAGCACGGAATCACCTGGGCCAATCGAGAAGCCTTTCGCCGCGCCATTCAGGATGTTCCTGTAGAGAATCGACATGCCTGCCGTCTATTGATTGATGGTACACTTTCCTTGGATAACTGGATAGGAGAGCAAGAACAGATGGTAGAAGGGGATAATCGCTATGTTGCCATTGCAGGGGCATCGATTCTTGCCAAAGTGGCGCATGATGAATGGATTCATGAGTATGCAGTGGCACATCCTGAATGTAATGAGCGCTATGATTTGGTGAAATCAAATGGATATGGAACGGCAGCCCATCGAGAGGGTATCGGACGCTATGGAGGGCATGAGCTACATAGAGTGATATACATTCAACGATGGCTTCCTGGTTCGGTTCAGAAAGGAAAACAACACGCCTGTTTCATTCGATTTTAATTTACTTGCGCTGCTTGCGAGACTTCTTCGACTTCTTCGACTTTCGGCC
>Ga0114951_10006671_pt1 | contig 10125 bp, 8 predicted proteins | sample AM7aDNAmetaG_FD_88677 | JGI IMG/M metagenome (GOLD analysis project Ga0114951, IMG submission 88677) | Freshwater microbial communities from Finland to study Microbial Dark Matter (Phase II) - AM7a DNA metaG | ecosystem: Environmental > Aquatic > Freshwater > Lake | place: Finland: Lake Alinen...
GGTAATTATAGACAGATTGTTTTCTATATTGAAGATGTTTCGACTGTAACTGGTGGAACTGCGGAATCGGATGATTTAAAATTCGGGATAATGAATAGTTTAAACGGTGGATATCTATCTGGAAAAATAGATGAAATAATTATAGAAAATAGAGAGTGGAGTCAAACTGAAATTAAAAATAAATATTCATATTATCGTGGGTTTTTCTAAAATAAAAAATATAAATGGCAAATACAAAATATTATAGTGAATATATACTAACTGGTAATACTCGTGGTGGATTATTGATAGAAAATACTCTTTATATGAATCCATCTGTTGGGTTTCTTGGTATAGGTACTACCGCCCCATCATATAAGGTTGATATTTTCGGAACTGGGCACGTCCAAAATGGCGACTGGATCATTAATACGAGCGGTTCCAACGATTTGAGATTTAGCTCATTCGCTGGCAACAATGCAGTTGGCTACAATTGTTATGTTGGTGAGGGTGGTTTAGTAAGTCGCGGTGCGGTTGGTCAAACTTATAAGGGTAGTTATAATACTTCTTTGGGATATCGTGCATTCTATCAGGACACGGAGGGTTACAACGATGTGGCAATTGGAATGTTCACGATGTATAACAACACCACTGGTAGAGACAACACAGCTTGCGGTTATGCAAGCTTGTTCAGTTCTGTTTCAGCTTTTCAAAACACATCAATAGGTGGACAATCACTATATAACCTGATCGATGGTTATAATAATGCAGCAGTTGGTTATTACTCATTGTATCATTTACATCATTCATATTTCACAACCGCAATTGGATGTTATTCTGGAACATATGTTGCTGATGGATCAGCAAATACAGATTCATATAACTGCACATATTTAGGCTATGATACCAGAACTAAGGCTGCTGGGAGCACAAATGAGACAGTTATAGGATACAGCGCAATTGGTAATGGTGATAATACTGTTACAATTGGAAATACAACTAATACTGGTAATTATTTATTCGGTAAACTTAATTTATCTGGTTCAACAATAAATATAAGTCAAAGTAAAACTCCAGCAAGTAGTTCAGCGGCTGGAACACAAGGTGACATATGTTGGGATTCAAGTTATATATATGTATGTACTGCTGCAAGCACCTGGAAGAGAACACCTATAAGTACGTGGTAAACTTTTTAAAAAAATTATAAATTATGGCACTAATTAAAAGGAAAAATGTAAAGGGATACGATTATGAATATTGGAACATTAAAAGTGTGGTTGAAGATAAGTTTCTGAACTGTAGTTACATAACTATGGCATTATTTAAGGATAAAGACTACTATAATTCTATCAAAAAGTTACCTAATATAACAGATTATATAGCAGAATATGCATATGTTACAATTACAGGATATAATTTGTTGATTTCTGATCTATATCCACTACTTAAAGTTTCTGTTATCACTCCTGATGGCGTTGAACAGAATTTTTTCGTGGATTCTGAAGATGATTTAAATTAAAAAAACATAAAAGTAAGTTTTTAACAAAAAATAATACTAAATAAAAATGACAAGTCAAAATAAATCTAAACTTTATAAAATTCTTGAAAAATTAGTATGGGTTATTATACCATTCGTTATAACTGGTATAATAACCATTGTTTTAATGACTTACAACACAAATATGGATGTCCAAATATTAAAAAAACAATATGAAGATAAAAAAGAAATGGATCAAAAAATATTATCAGAATATGAAAAAAAGAACGATGAAGCTGAAAGTAGATTATCTAAATTCGTTATAAAAAACGATGAAGCTGAAAAAAAGAACGATGAAGCTGAAAAAAAGAACGATGAAGCTCATCAAATGTTATTAATTCGACTTGGCAACATTGAAACAAAAGTTGACAAAATATGGAATAGTCGAACATTTGGGAATTATATAGATATGACACCGTATAAACCAGTAAATTTCACTGCAACGTCAAAAGAAAACAATTTAAATAGATAATGGAACCAAATAAACAAACACATCACTTCATTAATAGGGATCAGATGCATACATATATGATAAGATGTATCCCACGACAAATAAGTGTTGGAATGAGTAGAATGGAAGCAATTTCAGTTTGCCGCACACAATATTTCCAAAAAATTAAAAATAAAAAATGAAAGTAAATATCATAAAAGAATTAAAACTAACAGAGAATGATGTGTTATTTGGATTTGGTGCAAAAGCAGTTTCGTATGTAAGCTTACCAGCAGTCGAAGATAGCATACTTGAATATTTTGGAACTAATGGAATTAGTGTAGCCTTTAAAGAAGGTAAGCTACCATTCTTCAAATATACCGCCCACCCAGACCCTGAAACAATTCAAACTTCTCACGAATTTTGTCGTCAGCATGCGGGTAAAGTTTACCATATAAGTGAGATTAGGTCGTTTCAAAAAAACCATGAATGGATAAATGATAGTAGTTTCTTTGCTAATTTTTCTGATAGTGGAGATGATTATTCTTGCGACAATCAAATTCACAATTGTAGACACTATTTAGTACGGGTTAGTAGCATTAACGAGGTTCCCAAAAATAAACTACACCTCTTATCCAAAGAAATGCCAGATTTACCAAAAGTGGACGAATTATATTTCGAATTTTCTGCCATTTCTAAAGAAAAACATGAGGTTAAAGGTATAGTGTTGGTTTCTGGTAAACCAATCTTTAGACTAAATGCTGACGGTAAAGGTAATCAAGGTTACGTGTATTTTTCAAGACAAACCGTTAGACTTTTGGCTGAAAAATTCGGAAATAACAACAATGTCACGTTACAACACGAGATAGATATTACAGGTAGCTGTGTATTACTTAATTCGGAAATCAAAGAAAACGAAGACATAAATGAGACCATTTGGATACTTCATTATAAGGTTAATGACGAAAGTTTATGGCAGAGTATTAAAGATAAAAAAATAACAGGATTTAGCTTGGAAGCTGTGTTTCCGATATAATGCTAAGTTGTTTATTGTAGTCTGACCAGCTCTCACCGAGCACACCACATAACATCATCTCAATACCTTCGGCTATCGTATGCTCATCACGGTATGGTGATCGATTGTCGAATCCTGGTTCGTCATCTTTATCGTGCAGACCCAATTCTCGTTCAACTTCATAATCTTCATCAAACCCCATTATTATAGGTTCATCAATCCCATGATGTCTCGTTATCATCTCTTCCACCATTTCGTGCACTGCAACAAGTTCATTGTAATATTCATCGCCTGTGTCGCTGACCTTAATATGCAACACGTTTCCTTCACAATAATAGTCTCCCAACGTGTTATAACGTTGTTCGCTATGTGGTATATAATCGATTATTATTTGCTTAATCACCAACTTGCATTATTTAGTATAACCGACACTTTTTTCTGTGTTCTGGTTATATCTTTTTCGGACACGTTTACAGGTATACTTTGTACCGATGCTATTACAGCATTGGCTACCATATTAGCATCTATACCTGATGACTGTTTAGAGTTATTAACTAATCCTCTATTAATATTATCCAATAACCCAACCATATTAGGTTGAGATACTACTTTACGGTTCACTACATACTCACCGCCTTCAAGTTCAACTGGAACTCCACCATTTGAGTGACTTGCACCCATTACCATACCACCAACTGCATATTTTTTAGGTATCATACCGCCCATTCCAAATTGTGGTAATGGTTGTGCCATCATATTGGCTATTTCTACGGCTCCCATTGCAGCAGTAACTGCAGCTAATACATATCCTGCTGGTTGCATGGTTAGTGCAGCAGTAACGCCAAGTGCAGTATTCACTATTGCTTGTAGCACCTGTGCTTCACGCTCTTTTTTTGCAGCATCGGTTTTAACTTTCTTCTCCTTGGTTGCTTTTTCTTCGTCAAGTTTAGCCTTTTTTTCATTATACTGGGCATCCGTAATCATTTTTTTGGACTTCATCTTATTTAGGTTATCATCTTCTGCGGTATATTGTTTATCAAGTTCATTTATCGTGTTCTGTGACTGATTTTGAATTTGTTGATTCATTGATCCGAATATATCATTTGCTATTGCTCCAGCAACTTGTATAGCCCCAGATTTAATATCAGATACCATTTTTTTATGGTCATTTAAAGTTTTCTTTGCGGCTTCTTGTTTTTTGTGCTCAACTGCTACAGCATCATCAAGTGCTTGTTGATTTTGCTGGTTTTCCCAATCAAAGTAAGCCTTATCGTTTGACATAATGGCTTTATTTCCATCATCCTTAATTAATACTATTTCACCTTCCAATTCTTTTTCTTTAGCTGCACGTAGTGCAGCTCCTTGCTCTGTTTCAGGACCAACAAAACTCCTTAACTTATTTAATTCGTCTGTTTTAGCTTGTACTTTTTGATCTGTTAAATCTTTAATACCTTGTAATTGTTGATCAAATGCTTCTTTATTATCAAGTTTAATTTCAGAATTTAAATTTTGGTCGTGCTTTAAATTATTTTCATTCGATTTAGATATTACATCATCAATTTCTTTTTGAGTTTTTTGTACTTCTTTTATTTTTTCTTCATCTATTTTTTCCTGTTCTTTCTTTTTATCCTTATTATTTTTATTAATCTTTTCCTGATCTTTAATCGCTGCCGCATCCGTTGCAGTTGATGTTGGATAATATTTAGACCCAACATCATTCTTTCTCATAGAAGCGATATTCGCTGTTGCTGCCGCAATCTCATTTCTTTTGGATTCAAGATCATTAGCAGTTTTAAGAACTAAAATCTGAGAGTTTAGAACGGCAAGGTTCTTCTTTTGATCTTCGGTCATATTTTTGATTCCACCTGAATCCTTAATATATTGGTCACGTGCCTGTTCTCTAAGTCTTAATTCAGCATTTTTATTGCCCATCATGGCTGAGAATGCGTCAGCTAATTTACCTATAACTGGTAATACTATTGTGCCTATACTTGTACTAAACTCTTCCCAACTTTTTTTTGCTTGTATAACCTTACCCTCAGTAGTATCCATACCAGAACCTAAGAATTTACCGTATTTTTCAAGAATTTTATCAACTGCCTCGCCATTTTTTAGCTGTTCTTTTGAAAGTTCGCCAGTATATTTCTTCAACCTTCCTAAATTGCCTTCATATGTCCCTTGTAACTGAACCATAGCACCATCAACTGTTACAAGACCACCAGTAGCATTACTTAACTCTATAGCAGCCTTTACCATTTTTCTTGTTTCTTCTTCTGATCGCCCAACACCGAGTGCATAGTTAATTGCAGAATCAATATCAGATTTTTCGAAAATTGTGGTCTCAAGAAGTTCCTTTCTAAACGCTACCATTCGTCCAGTTGCCTCATTGCTACCATCTAATGCTAAATTTAACTTAGCAATGGTTGTTTCTTCTTTCATGGCATTAGATATAGATTCTTTCATGGCATCTACCACTTTTTCTACACCTTTATATAAAAGTTCATAGCCGCCAATTGTCAAGCCAATAGCACCTGCCAATTTACCCATACTTAAACCAGTATCTTCGTGTACTTTACCAGAATTCTTGGTTTTTTCGTTAGTTTTATCAAGTTGATCCTGTAATGATTTAAGCTGATCCTGAATCTTCTTTAAATTATCATTAAACTTGGTTATATCTATATTAACAGTTGTGTTAAATTGCTGATCAGCCATTTACATGCGATTCTTTTTTGAACTCGTTGATTGCTTGATCAACGGTTTTTAAATTTTCAATCATAAAAATTATTATTGAATTCAGATATGTATATAAATTTATATTGAATTGTTTACGATTTTTACAATAATTCTTTATTAACTTCCATTGATTTTTTTGAGATAATTTTAATTTCTGTTTTTTTATAGGTTTGAGCGTGTTTATAAATTTAAATATTTCTATTTCTTCCATTTTTTTTAAATTATTTTTATCATTAGGTTAGTAGTACGGTAATTTTCTCGCCACTCCATTAACCTGTATATCTATCCAACCTGTTGGGTTCCCAAGGAAATTAGTTGCCCCACCATATCTATTAGTTACTGAACCAGCAGCAGTTGTGCTTGGTGCTGATGCCGATGAACCAGCTTTCCAGTTTACAATAGAATTAGCATATACCCCTAACTGTATTGTACCACCAGATGAATATAAGTATGTATCAGTGCATGGACTTATGGTTATATTAGTAGAATAACTTGAATCGTTTCCGTCGGGTGAAAATTTAATAAAACCAGTTTCTTGTTCTCCTCCATTTATAGCTCTATTACTATAACTTAATCTCGATGAATTACCTGAACATGATAATATAAGATATTGATCACCAGATGATACTAAACCTGAACAATGAATATATGTTTGATAACTTGAAGGATAATCCATTATCGATGAGTTATACAATGTTCCACCATTATATACTGGAATATAATTATTTGATAGTGAAGAGAAATTTGGTGACGTTCCAGAAGTTCCTGAGCTACCCGAACTACCATCTGTACCTGATGTTCCTGAACTACCTGAACTACCAGATGTGCCAGAAGTACCAGCAACCCCAGAAGTTCCTGAACTACCTGACGTACCATTTGCACCAGCAGCACCCGTTCCCTGAATAATAAATGTAATAGAGTATGTATTACCATTCACCAGTGATCCATTATTAGCCAGTGTGCTTGTGCATGCGATGTTAAAGTAACTGGTCTGATCAGTTATAGCACCAGTTGAGTATGCAGCCAAAATGTTATTACTGACATTACTTGTAATCTGGATATATACTGGTAGGCTATTACTCCTTGCTGTAGTCATTAACTGGCACCATTTTTGGTAATCAATTCCAAGATAGTTGTATCTACTTATACTTATTCTACTAACTCCACTGAGCACAGGCACATTTGTATTGAAAAATGTTGACGATGGATCAGCATAAGCAGTAGTACCAGTAGTATATAACCATCTACCACTAAGTGATCCATCATTACCGATTGTGCCAGAGGTTCCTGAACTACCTGATGTTCCGTCAGTCCCTGAACTACCAGTAATTCCAACGTTATTTATCATTACTGTGTTGCTTGAAGATACCGTTAATCCTGTTGAACCAAATAATACCACATTTGTCAACCCGCTTTGAATATAATTGTTTGATGAATTTACAAGATGTACCCCATCGCTATTAATTGTGTTATAATTGGAATTCATAATGGTATTATAATCACTATTAATAGTATTACTATTACTTGCAATAGTGGAATTTTTATCACCATTTATGACATTGTTATATCCCTGAACTATATTATCGGTTCCAACTATATTATTACCATTACCTATTATGATACCAGCCTGTTGTGAATCATAGACATTTGGATTATAGGTTATAACTCCATCCGAATGATATGTTGATGGAGATTGTAATTGAATGGTGTTAGCTGGTAGTACTACATTTTTGGTTACATTCATTGCTGCACCACCCCCACCAGTAGTCTTACCTGAGGATGTATTACCCTGAGCATCTGTACTATAATAATATGATGGATTATCTGGAACGGTCAGCTTAATTAGTTCTACCTGACACCATTTATTTGGCTCCCACTCGTTAATTTTATATAGAATATATCTATCTGTATTATTAATGGTGATAATGCGCCTGAAGTCAAGTAATGCAATATCTGATGGGGTTAATCTCATGTAAACAGTAACCTTACGGGTTAATGGATTCATGTAAGTCCACAATTTGTCTTTGTGAAAATTCCAATATAAATTGTTAAGACACACCTGTGGATTCTTCTGGAAATAAAAATTTGATTTCCCAAATTCCAAACTGTTAGTCGGTGTCCATGGATTGTCGAGAAACCCTGCATATGGATAATAATTATATGTTTGATTATGTCCAAAAGAATATGTGCTGGTTATACCTGTTGATGTGTAACCAGTGCTACCACTTAAATACCAATGACTTATAATCTGTAAGGGGGATAATGTAACAGGTATCTGGGATTCTGTTAATACCGATCTCTGCATTATTTTACATTCTGTCTGTGTAGCCCATACTTCTGTATTTGAATCATAATTTGAATCACGATCATCCACAGAGTAAATCTGGCTCATTAACCAGTTAGAATTACTGAATTCTTTGATTGAAGACGGTGCAAATATTGATGTAACTGTTGTCCTATCACTTGACTTATACGGATTGTAAACTAATTTACTACCAAAATTAAAATTAGTATCATTCTTATACATGTTGATATTATAATCAGTACTATCATCTTTATAAGTTAATAAGTAATCCTTATCAAGTAGGTCTGGTAATCTTTCAACCCATAATTCTTGCATTATGTCTATCTTATTGCTCCAGTCAGTAGTAAAACTTAAATTGAAGAACTGTGACCATGGCTCTATGATTAAATTGTTTTTATTTTGTTGATCCTCAACAATAACAAGTGCAAACATATCACATATTGACTTTATAAAGTCTATCTGTTTAACATCTGGTGGTAATATCTGATATGGATATACTGTATTACCCTCGTAGTACACACCAGTTACAGTTGCGTTATTAGAGAAACTACACTTATACTGTTTAAGTCTACCATATAGGTAGTTTAACCAGCTTTCTCCATATCCATAAGTTCCTGAGTATGTTGCATAGTAATTATTATTAACTAATACGACCTTTAGATAAACCCTATCTCCAGCATTAACAACACAACCACCGTCACACTTAATTGTATAACCACTACCATACCACCAGCTCTTACCCGCTTGATATGTAGGTTGAGGAACTGAATTATATATGACGCTACTTACTGGTATATTACCCGTCCCACCTACAGTTGTACCATAAGGTGCTTTCCAGACTTGAGCACAAACTTTAAGTTGTAAATCTCCCTTATCTCCTGTCCACGAGGGTGAATTATCAGGTCGGATTATATTATAGGTGCTATTCCACGGGTACTGATTTATTGGACTTGAGCCATTGGGATTTTGATAACTTTCCAAATATAAATCAACATCACCAGAGAAATTAAAATCAAAATATTGACCATTGGCTGGACAAATAAAGTAATCTTCAGCGGCAGTATTACCAGTATGCCATACATTATTATTATTGTATTTGGTCGGTGGACTTAAGTAATTTAATGGTATAATTTGTGATGCCCATGTATGACTACCAGCATATGTAGTACGTTTACTTCCGTCATACCAATTTTGGAAATGTAATCCAGTTGTTCCACTGCCCAAATTGCCCATGTTTGGAAAGCCAGCTATAGTCCAGTTAGGAGTCGACCCAGACCCGTAAAAATCTGAACTCAAACCAACATTATAATTATAATTTGTTGGGTCATTCTTATCTGGAGTAAATATTTGAGTTTGTGGCAGAATTAAAGATTTAAAATAATTAGAATTCAAGAAATTAGACGTGTAAGTAAATGATGCTCCAGCAAAGATTTTATCTATAATCTCCTTAATGTATAATGCTGGTTTTAAATAACTTATATCCAGGATATTATCCCAATACTTACCTTGCCAATCTATCATCGGGTAGTAAACACCTTTTGAATTGGGATAATTTGCCCACGGTGTTGTTGTACCAGTAGTACCAGTCCAAGTTGCCACTATATTCTGCCATATAAATTTATGATTATATTCAGAATAATTTAAATCATCTTTAGGTATATCATTTTTTACAAGTAATTTATCACCTACAGAATCGGCAAATGTCTTAGAATTTGAAATAAACACACCTTCATACTCATATTTACCATCTTTATTAGTTATTTTATTCAGTTCAAAAGTACCTACCATCATCTGTATGTCATCATAGTATATTCCAGCGGGTATCTTCTTATTAATAAACATTGATGAATTGGTTGCTGCACTTTCTGATACCGCTAAATAGTTAAAGTATACATCATCGTTAATAATATTACCAAATAATATATTATTATTAGCAGTTGATGGTACAGTTATAGTCTTACTAAAGCTGGCATTACGATTAACTATGTCAATAAATTGAAGGGTTAGAGTAAAACTATCATCATCATACAGATCAACTCTCTTATATTTAGTATCGGCTACAGTTAGACTAACATTACTCAATTGCCCATTGAATCCACTACTTGGGGTAAATGTAAGCTGTGTTA
>Ga0114951_10006672_pt1 | contig 10124 bp, 13 predicted proteins | sample AM7aDNAmetaG_FD_88677 | JGI IMG/M metagenome (GOLD analysis project Ga0114951, IMG submission 88677) | Freshwater microbial communities from Finland to study Microbial Dark Matter (Phase II) - AM7a DNA metaG | ecosystem: Environmental > Aquatic > Freshwater > Lake | place: Finland: Lake Alinen...
AGAGGAATATGCAAAATATAACGTATCTGCGCCCTCCCCCTCTCTACGAGAAGCGCAAATTCAAGCAAAAATGTCTAAAGAGTTTGATTACATCATGTGCCCCTCAGATTTTGTTTATGAATCTTTTCTTGAAAATGGATTTTCTAAAAAACAATTAATAAAATTGTCCTATGGTGTAGACTTGACTAAATATAGGAATTTTAAAAAGAAAAAGAAAGACAACAAATTTAGAGCAATCTTTGTTGGCAGCATACAACTGCGAAAAGGAATACAATATTTACTAAGGGCTTGGGAGGAGTTGAATCTTAAAAATGCTAACTTGGTTATTGTTGGGAGAGTTTGGCCAGATGCAGAAAAGGTGGTTGCAAGGTATAAAAGTAATCCTTCTATACAATTTGTTGGCTTCGACTCAGATCCTCAAAAATACTTAGAAGAAGCAGATATTTTTATTTCGCCTTCATTAGAAGAGGGGTCTGCATTAACTTGCTATGAAGCAATGGCCTGCAAACTTCCAATAATTGCTACGTTTAATACGGGTTCTGTTGCACGTAATAATGTGGATGGTTTCATAGTACCAATCCTAAATATAAACGCTTTAAAAGAAAAAATTAAATACTTTTACAAAAATCCTATGAAGGCAATTGAAATGGGTAAGAACGCAAGAAAAAATGTAGAGAATTTTAGCTGGGAAAAATATCGCAAAGAAATGACAAAAACATATAAAGAGATATTAATAAGTAGAAAATAAATAACATGAAAAAGACTAAGTTAAATATAGGCTGCGGTAGGGATATCAGGGCAGATTTTATTAATTGTGATTGTGTTTTCTCAGACAGAGTGGACAAGGTTTTTGACTTAAACATATACCCTTATCCCTTTAAAGATAATCAATTTGAAGAAATAGCATGTTACTCTGTTTTAGAACATTTAGAGAGCCCGGAAAGGGTAATTGAGGAAATGTGGAGAATTTCTAGACCAAATGCCAAGGTTATAATAGTGGTGCCGCACTTTTCTTGTTGGCAAGCGTGGGGTGACCTGACCCATAGAAGACCCTTCAACAGTACCTCCTTGTTTTCATTTTCTAATAAAAAGAGTCATAGGGATAGCAGTTCACTGATTAATACCCATAAAGAAAAATTTAATGTTGACTCCAGAATTCTTTTCGGGAGGATAAAGAAATTCTTCCTGTTTGAAAGAATATTCAATGTAAATAACTACTTAAAAGGATTCTATGAACGTCACTTAGCATATATTTTTCCTGCAGAAAATATTTTATTTGAGCTGGAGACAATTAAATGATAAAGGTGTACTTTCATAATTTTAAGGATGTTAACCTTAGGTATTTTTTTCCTACGCGCATACTATTCCAAAACTTTAAGGTACGTCGAGTCTTTGATGAAGCCCAAGCAGATGTAATATTTGAGGCAATAGCTAGAGGATCAACATTTGCGAATAGCAAAAAGAAAGTAGTATTTTTCTCTGCAGACAATCTAAAATTTAAAAAAAATTTTTTTAGCTGTTTAGAATCTGCTATATTCAGAGTGGGTTTCAAAAATAAATATAAGATTATGGATTCGCTAGACAAAATTCTCCCTCCTTCTCTTGCATCAATACCTTTGGTAAGTTTTTTTCCTCAGCAAGAAAAATTGCTTAAAGAAGTTTTGTCTAATAAGGTAAAAAATAAATTCTTCATTGTAACAAACAAATTTGATAGTCCTTACTGCTTTTCTCTTCCATTTTTTATTCAAACTTACTATGATAAATTGCCCTCACTTTTGTCTAAACATAATCATTCAAATAAAAAAAAGTTTTGCGCATTTATTGTCTCTAGCAATTCTTCTAGAGAAAGAGTCATGTTCTTTAAAAAACTCTCTAAGTACAAGAGAGTAGACTCTTTTGGAAAAGTTATGAACAATATGGGGAAAGATAACAATGCCAACTGGAAAAACAATCCTCTAGTCTTTAGTAAGTATAAGTTTGTTATCTGTTTTGAAAACAGCTTTAATGAAGACACCATAACAGAGAAACTTCCAAATGCTATGCTTTCGGGAGCCATACCTATTTATCGTGGCGCACCAAATATACATAACTATTTTAATACGGCATCTTTTATTAATTTTGAAAATTACGGTTCCTATAAAAAAATAATAGAAAAAATAATAGAATTAGATACTAGCTCCTGTGAATATAAAAAAATGGCTATACAGCCGTGGTTTAATAACGGACATATTCCGAGTTCTATAAAAAATAAAGAAAAAAAGCTAATTAAATTTTATGAGAAAATCCTGAATGAAAAGACTGCATGAGTTTGAACTACAAACCCCTCTATTATTTCTAGTGTTTAATAGATTAGACACCACTAAGAAAGTTTTCGAGGAAATTAGAAAGGCAAAACCAAAACAATTGTTTATTGCATCTGACGGTCCTAGAAAAACAAAGGAAGATGAAGAGAAAGTTGTTGAACAAATTAGAAAATATGTTCTTAGCAATATTGACTGGAAGTGTAACGTTAAAACACTTTTTAGAAAGAATAATTTAGGGTGTAAATATGCGGTTTCTAGCGCTATTGACTGGTTTTTTGAAAACGTTGAACAAGGTATAATTCTAGAAGACGATTGCTTACCTTCTCAAAGTTTTTTTAGATTTTGCAGAGAACTTCTTGAGAAGTACAAAGATGATGAAAGAATTATGCAAATTTCTGGAACAAATGTGGAAGGAAAAACTGCAATCAAAGAAAGTTATTTTTTTACGCCTTGTTTTAATGCGTGGGGTTGGGCAACTTGGAGAAGAGCTTGGAAAAAGTATGATGTCGAGATGAAAGACTGGAAAATATTTAGATTTTCTATTGATTTTTTTAATATTGTTCGCAATTATTCTCTTATAGAAAAGCTAAAATCATGGAGACTATATCAACTGACTTACTCTAAAAAAATAAATACTTGGGATTATCAATGGATTTTTATGTGTCTCCGAAATAAGGGGTTGTGCATTATACCTCAAAAGAATATGATAACTAATCTAGGGTTTAAGATTGGAACGCATACAACAAATTATAGAAAGACTGAAAAGACATTAAAGAAGTTTGAGACAAGCTTTAAATTAAATACTAGTCCAATTTTGAATAGAAGAGGTTATATAAAAATTTACCTAAAATTCTTCAAATAAATCAATCCTTTACTGCTTCTAAAACCATATCTTGACTTCTCCAAACTAAGAAAGTGTTGTCTAATCTAATCCATTGCTCTTTAGATATTATTCTAGTTCTAATAATATTTCGCCATATTTTTCCTGGAAGATGGTAGACTCTATATTTTTTGAAACCCGAGTCATATGCTATTCTTTCTAATGACTCTTTTGTAAATGGAGTTTTATGAGTATAATCACTCCAAAACCCATTTTTATGCTTACGGTGGTTAATTAAATAATCAGGGGTTATTAAAACTAATCGGCCTCCTTTAGTTAATACCCTTTTCATCTCTCTTATGGCCATAAGAGGATTGGACAAATGTTCTATTACTTGAGAACAAAAAATGCCTTCAAATGAAGAGTCTTTGAAAGGCAGAGTCTTCACAAGATTTCCAGTAACTACTTTAAAACCTTTTTTTCTAGCAATCTTTAAAGCTAGAGAATCTGCATCAAACCCCGTTACTCTATTTTTTCCAATGACTTCCATAATCCTGCCAACAGAACAACCTACATCTAAAATTTTTGACGTATTCTTAAAGAAATTTTCAAAGAAAAAAATGTTTAAGTCTTGGATAGCCTTTTGTGAAAGGGGCATTGCATACTGTTTGTCCACATATTGACTTTGCATTATAATCTCTAGAAAGAAGATTTTATAAAACCTTTTACTCTGATAAAAGTATGGGTCTTAAAAGAAAAGTGTTACTGCTAGGAAATATAAAAGAAGATGGTAGCAAAAGTATGCAAGTTTATCTTGAAAATCTTTTAAGAAAGATGAAAGATGTAGACTACATGTCTCCCACTACCAAATTAAAACCAGTTTTTTATAAATTATTTATTTATCCTTGGACCATTCCAAGAAAGTATGGCTTATACCATATTCTGGACCATAGTTATGGAAATCTAATTTTTTCCTTGCCTAAAAAAAGGACGATTATTACATGTCATGATTTGATTCCTTTAGTTTTTCCCAAAAAATTAAGTTTATTTGGAAGATTAGCTTTTAAATTTTATTTGGCCGGTCTTAAAAGGGCAGATAAAATAATTGCAGATTCCCAGAACACTAAAAATGATTTGGTCAGGCTTGCAGGAATAGACCCTACAAAAATAGAAGTAATCTATATGGGTCTAGCAAAAGAAAATTTTAAAAAAATTTATAAAGATTATGCAAGAATAAATTGTGGATTTGCGAGGAATGAAAAGATTATCTTATCTATAGGCGGCTTTTTTTATAAAAATACGTCACTTAATTTGAAAGTGTTAAAAAAACTAGTAACAACTAATAAAAATTTTAGATTAGTGAAAGTAGGTAAATTTACTTCAGAAGAGGAAAGTTTTATTGAGAATAATAAGTTGGAAAAATTTGTTTATAGAAAAGATAAATTGACTTTTAGAGAATTAAATAATATTTATTGTGCTGTAGATATTCTGTCCTTTCCCAGCCTATATGAGGGATTTGGATGGCCTCCTTTGGAAGCAATGGCTTGCGGTACGCCTGTTATCGCATCGAATGTTTCCTCACTACCAGAAATAGTGGGAGATGCGGCAGTACAAATAAATCCTTCCTCTACTGAAGAACTGGAAGAAGCAATTAGAAAAATATTGATAGATAGAAAATTTAGAGAGAGCCTAATAAACAGAGGTTACAAAAATATACAAAAGTTTAGTTGGGATAGTTATGCCGTTAAATTAAACAGAGTCTACGAGTCTATTCTAAAAAAGTGAATTTCTTAATTACAGTCTGCATCTACCATCATTTTAACAAGTTTCTTAAAATCTACCGAGGATTTCCACTTTAATTTTTGTCTTGCCTTACTTGAGTCTCCGATTAGAAGGTCTACTTCTCCAGGACGATAAAAACTAGGATGTTGGATGACAAAACTTTTATCTTTTATTGTTTTTAGTCTTGAGACTTCTTTGTCTGCTTCTTCTATGCTAAGATTGTGTAGATCTACAATCTCATAAGATGTCTCAAGCAACTTAAATGCTTCATCCAAGAATTCTCTTATTGAGTGCGTCTCTCCTGTTGAAATAACATAATCATCTGGCTGACTTTGCTGGAGCATCAACCACATAGCAACTACATAGTCTCCTGAAAAACCCCAATCTCTTTTAGCATCAAGGTTACCTAAAAGGAGAACGTTATCTAGTCCTTTCTTGAATCTTGACAGATTTAAAGTAATCTTTCTTGTCACAAACTCTGCCCCTCTCCTAGGAGATTCATGATTAAATAGTATGCCGCTACATGCAAAAATCCCATACGCTTCCCTGAAATGTCTAGTAAGTTCAAATCCTGCGACCTTGCTAATCCCGTATGGACTTCTAGGATGAAATCTTGTTTTTTCGCTTTGCGGAACTTCTTCTACTTTACCAAACATCTCAGAAGATCCTGCAAAATAAAACTTACATCTAGGACTTCTTTTTTTAAGAGCATTTAATAAATTTAAAGTCCCTTCAATATTTACCATGAAAGTAGTATAGCTATCTTCAAAGGATTCGTGGACAAAACTTTGTGCTGCCAAGTGATAGCATTCATCTGGCTGAACTTTGTCAAGTATATCAATAAGACACCCATAACTCTCTATAGAACCTGGATGTAAAATAATTTTATCTTTTAAATGCTCTATTCTTTTTAGTCTCTCATGCGGATTTTCTAAGGCAACTCTTCTAATAATTCCATGAACTTCATAACCTTTTTCCAGGAGAAGTTCTGCCAAATAAGAACCATCTTGACCAGTAATACCTGTGATAAGCGCTTTTTTCATTGTTCTAGGGAGGGGGCCTTTTAATATATAAATCTTGCTAATATTTGAGCTGTAAAGTTAACGTCATCTAGAAAGATATTAAAGGTTAAAATCTCTTAGTTTTTTATGGTAGATATAGAAAGTACATTACTCGGTATTGAAATAATGCTTTGGATTTTCTTAGTCGTACTAATAGTGATTTATCGGATAGTCCCGAATAAAGCAACCAAATATATTGCCATAGCCGATGCAATTATTGCTCTCGTAGATTTAGCAATTTTAATTAAGTTAAGTTATTAGAGGCTAATTTAATCAACCCAAGCCATCTATTTTCTCCGACGTTTAAATCTTGTTCGGCTAATTGACAAGGAACTTTTCTTAATGTCGTATGTTCTTCTACAAAGTTATGCTGGATAGTTAAACCAACCATTATAATCGGAGCAGACCAAAGAGCTTTCAGTCCTCTAAAATCATTTACTCTGTCTTTGATTTTCATAAACACCGTTTCAATTTTGTAATTGTGTTTTTTAGTTTTGTAAGTGTTGTTTATTTTGTGTTCAATCTTTAAACCTTTAATTTTATTTGAGTAAAATAATTTTTTAAAAGCACGAGGATAAAACTTTGCAGAATCGGTTTGAATAAATTTTGGCTTTCCTTTTACTATTGCTTTCTGAATAAATGTTTTAGCTTCGTTTATGTTTCCTTCTGTGCTGTAATGTATTCCAGTAATTAAACGAGTGTCCCAATCTACACAAGCCCAAAATCTATCATCTTTAGTTTTTCTTCTAATCATTGTTTCGTCTGCATAATATTCATTTCCTAATTTATATTTTAATTTCTCAACGTAGTTATGAACTTTGAGAGAATATTTGTAAATCCAGTTCATAACGGATTGGTGGCTTCTTTTTACGCCGAAGTGTCGGCTTAGTTGGTTTCGCATTTTTCTACTTGAGAGATTTGACAAATACATATCAATAGATAAAGTGATGATTGTTTCGCTTGTTCTCATTCTATAAAATCCGTTATCTGCCGTGAAGTATTTTTTGCAATCTTTACAGAAGTATTTCTGTATCCTTCCACGATTTTGAGTTTTTCGGTATCCTTGCTTCACGAAATTATAGCTTTCGCAATGAATACATTTTATTTGTGTTTTTTCCATAATATTATTCGGTAACCGAACTATATAAACCTTTCGGTATCCGAAAATATAGTTAAATTTATAAAGAAGTTTAACTATAGAGAACAGCCATGGTTGAACTTGAAAAACTTAAAGAGAACGAAGCAGAGATTTTTGTAAGAACAAATAAAGAAGTAATTAAATTAAAGCTACCTTCATATTTGGTAGAAGAGTTAGAAGAACTAAAAAACGTCATGAAAGCAGAAGACATTTTAGAAGTATTGGTTCGTTCTTCTAAAGTAATGCTCGCTTCTATGGGTGATTTGAATTGTGGCAATTATGAATATGACGATAAAGGAAAAAAATGTAAGGTCGAAAAGCAGAAGCAATAATTTTTCTAAAGACGATTACAAATCGTTTATTTTTAGCCCAAAAACAAATAAAATCGATTCTTCTATATTCAACAAATATTTATTTAAAGCAGATAATAGCCCAAGAGAAAGCAAATATCAAGAAGAAATTAAGAGAGAAACAAGACTTAATGCTCACAAAAGAGAAGAAGATAAAAAAGCTTTTCATTACACATTATCAAAAAGTTTTCTGAAATTTTCAAGTATTGTGGTTAAATCCATAATTATTTTATACTTGATTGGGTTAGCTATCAATGTTTTCTTGAAAACTTCTTTTGACTTATCAAAAATAGAGGTTATAGTGTACACCATTATTACTACGGGCTTAGGAATTTTAATCGATAGAACTCTTTTTAACAAGTATGACGAATAAGTCTATTCTTTATCAATAATGATTTTCCCTTTATCAAAAGTAACTTTCAATTCCTTGTCTTCTAACCTACTCTCTTCTACAATCCCCTTGGGAAGATTAATTTTATATTTAAAATAGGTAACTGCACCTACTTTTTTGTCAATTGACTTCATTATTTTCATAAATTAATTAGGTTACCGAAGTTTATAAATCTGTCGGTATCCGAAAAAGAAAGTTAGTCACTAATTTCATCAATTATTTTCTGTTTATTATTTTCCCAATTATCATCTTCTTTATTTCTATTACGATGTTCTTTAATTTTATTGTGAATTGTTTTTATATTCCCCTTGTTGAAGTATATACCCTCTTTATCAAGCATTTTCCAAATTTTAGTAATAAGAATAAACACTGCCGAATAATAAACTGTAAATAGGATGTAGCTTCCAATATTAAAAATAGAATGTAGACTCCTGAATATCCCAATCCAAATGATTAATGAGAATACTAAAATTAAAGAAATTGAAGTAAATTTGGCAATTCTTAAGGTTTCTATATGACGATTTGCTTCTTTTTGGATTATTTCTTCTTCTGTGTAATCTTTAATTTTGTTGCTTTTGCAACTAGGACAATTCCAGGGGTTGCCAAAGACCTTCTTGCTTTCCCATAAATATCCACAGTCTTTGCACTTAAATTTTTTCCCCATTTAATTATCTTGCAATGCTTCCGTAGTAGGACATTTTAATAATCCTTTTTTAGTACAAATTATTGGAGAGTAACTCCATTGCGTTCTATACGAAACCATCGCCTCCTCACTTTCATTTAGTTGGTCTAATCTACACATAGATATAATATAACTCTGAGTATTATTTGGAACATTTTGCTCAAGATAATGACCTATTGCCTGTGTTTTATTATTAAAATAAATTGTTTCTTTGATATTTGCATAATCTTTTGTAAGATTGCTACAATAGTCTTTAAATTGATTTTTTTCTACTTGTCCAACAAAATTTTGATTAGTTGAAGAGAATATGAGGCATATTAAATATATGATTATAAACATTGAAATGAAAATTAATATCGCTTTTTTAAATCCTAAGTAATAGTAAGATAAAGCACAAATTCCAACAGATATAATCAAAAGTCCTATAAATGTAATCATAATCTTCCAAAAGAAGACTACCAAAACCAAAACAATCATTCCTATAATCATAAAGGCGGCAAAAGCCGAATCCCCTCTTCTTGCAGGTCTTCTTTGATAGTAGCTACTTCCTCCCCTGCCTTTCCGTTCTTTCCTACATTGAGGACACAAAGTATATCTCCCCCACGTATCTCTGCCACAATATTTACAGGTCGAAGCCATATTATTTATATAGATTTTACCTATAAAAATGTTTTGGAAGATATAACTAACTGACGTTTACTTTACAGCTCACTAATATTTAAGCTAAATAAATATAAATACACTAAATACTGTGTAAATTCAATATGTGCGGAATAAACGGGTTTAATTTTTGTGATAGCAAGTTGATTAATAAGATGAATGACTGCATTGCCCATAGGGGGCCAGATGCAGAAGGAACATTTTGTAATAAAAATGTCTCGCTAGGCCATAGAAGACTGGCTATACTAGACTTGTCTGAAAAAGGAAAACAGCCAATGTTTTACGAGCATAACAACAAAAAGGTAGCGATTGTTTTTAATGGCGAGATCTACAATTTTCAAGAAATAAAAGATGAACTTATTTTAAAAGGGTACAAGTTTAATAGCACTAGCGACACGGAAGTTATGCTTGCAAGTTATCTGGAATATGGAGAGGATTGCGTAAAAAAATTTAACGGCATGTGGGCTTTTTGTATTTATGATTTTAAAAAACAACTCTTATTTTTAAGCAGAGACAGGGTAGGTAAAAAACCTCTTCATTATTTTTTTGACGGAAAGAAGTTTATATTTAGCTCTGAAATAAAGGGACTATTGGTTCACAAAATTGATAAAACTTTTAGCAAAGATGCGGTTGATTTGTATTTCTCGTTGGGTTTTATTCCTGCTCCCAAAACAATTTATTCAAAAATAGAAAAGTTAGAAGCAAGACAAAATTTAGTATTTGATTTAAAAGAGAAAAAGATGAAGAAGTATTACTATTATGACTGGCCAGATTATACTCCAATTAATGATGAAAAAAAGCTTATTTCTGAATGCAAAAAGTTGCTAGAAGACTCTGTAAAAAAAAGATTGATTTCGGATGTACCTCTGGGTGCTTTTTTGAGCGGGGGCTTAGACTCTTCAGCAGTTGTGGCAGAGATGACTAAACTGGTTGATAA
>Ga0114951_10006674_pt1 | contig 10122 bp, 8 predicted proteins | sample AM7aDNAmetaG_FD_88677 | JGI IMG/M metagenome (GOLD analysis project Ga0114951, IMG submission 88677) | Freshwater microbial communities from Finland to study Microbial Dark Matter (Phase II) - AM7a DNA metaG | ecosystem: Environmental > Aquatic > Freshwater > Lake | place: Finland: Lake Alinen...
CGATGAATTGATTCGTGCAGTTATACCAAAGACCCACCGATATGAATAACGACCAAACGCCAAACCACGGGTAGTCCTTGTCCGTTATCGGAAAGATCATTTTAAACTTTTCAGGCTGCGCCAGCATCAAGTGGTGCAGCCCCCCCACTCGGTGCAGGCCGGCAACCGTGACGATCAGGCCCCCCGTCATCATCACCAAAAACTGCAAAAAATCCGTCCAGGCGACGGATACCAGCCCCCCGTATATCGTGTAACTGCCGGCCAAAACCGCCAGGCAGATGATCGTGGCCGTCTCGTCGAATCCGAACATCCCCTTCAACGCCTTGCTGCCGGCCAGCATGACGACGGCCATCTGGGCGACAATCCATAACACCAGCGAACAGACCGCGAACAGATACCTGCACGCGGGATTGTACCGCCGCTCGAGAAATTCCGGCATCGTGTAAAGCCCGCCCCGTATGTAGAAAGGCAGGAAAATCCAGATCAAGGCCGAGAACGTGAACCAATTCCCCCACTCCCATTGCGCCACCACGAAACCCGCCGTGTAGGCCACGCCGATCATCCCGATAAAATGCTCGGTGCTGATGTTCGCCGCGATGATGGACCCCCCAATCGCGTACCAGGGCAACTTTTCCCCGGCAAGGAAGTAGCCCCGGGAATCCTTGGGCCTCCGCCGGGCCACCCACAATCCCAGCGCCATGTTGGCCGCCAGGTACAGCGCGAATAAAACAAGATCCACGTGCGCCGTCATGGATCCTTCCGTTCATTCCCGCGCTTTGCCGGGAGTGGCGTCATCCGGGCTCCGTTCTGAACCGGTCAATTCGCGCCCTGGCCGTCAGCGCGTGAGCCGGCATCCGCTCCCTTTTGCACTGCCTCTCCGTCACCTCGCCAACCTCAATGCTGGCGCTCCGGGTCATCCGCTGATAAGTGCAGGTCTTCAGAAATTTCCCCACCCAGACGCCGCCCGTGTAACGCGCCGCCCGGCTGGTCGGCAAAATATGGTTCGTCCCTATGGATTTGTCCCCGTACGCCACGGTGGTCTCTTCCCCAACGAACAACGAACCGTAATTGTTCAGCCTGCTGGTGAAATACTCCAGGTCCCCGACTTGCAACTCCAAATGCTCCGGCGCGTAATCATCACTGAGCCGGATCGCCTCGTCAGCGTCCCCGGCCGCGTACACGATCCCGTTGTCACGCCACGAAAGCGCCGCAACGTCGCGCGTCGGCAGAACAGCCAGTTGCTTTTCCACCTCGGCAATGGTCCGGCTGGCGAACTTCTCGCTCATGGCTATCAAACAAATGCCGCTGTTGGGGTCGTGCTCCGCCTGTCCAAGCAGGTCGCACGCAACCAGGGACGGGTCGGCGGCGTCATCCGCTATCACAAGTATCTCCGTCGGCCCCGCCAATAAATCAATGCCGCAGCGCCCAAACAACTGCCGCTTTGCCTCGGCGACATATTTGTTGCCGGCGCCGCACAAGACATCCACCGGCTTCACGTCCCCCAGGCCCAATGCCATCATCGCCATCGCCGGCACGCCTCCAAGAATGAATATCCGGTCCGCGCCCGCTTTGCTCATGGCATGAATGGTCGCCGGAAAATACCCCTCCCCTTTGACGGGCGGCGTGCAGGCCACGACAGACTTCACCCCGGCGACCCGCGCCGGGATGATGCTCATCTGGGCGGACCCGAACATGGGATAACGCCCTCCGGGAATGTAGCTGCCGACGGACTGCACTGGAATGTGTTTGTGCCCAAGTATGACGCCGGGGCGGACCGCGAACTCCAGCGGCTTGAACATCGCCATTTGCGCCTCGGCAAATCGCCGCACGTTATCCTGGCAATAGTTTGTGTCCTGGATGGCCTCCTTCGGGAGGCCGGCCACGGCCGCCTTGATCTGCGCCGGGGCAAGCTCAAAACTCTTCGGGTTCCAATCATCAAATTGCCTGCTGTATTTGCGAACGGCATCCATGCCGTTCTTCTCCAGGTCTCGCAGCATCCCCGAAACAATCCGCGACGTCTCCTCCCCGGTCTCAAACAACCTGTGCCCGCCATTTTTGATGATTTTCATGTCCTTGCAAACTGGAGCCGCATGGCTCCCGATCTGATCGTTTTACATATAAGACTAGTCGGCGCCCTGTTGATAGGGGGGATCGTTGTAGATATAAGACCAGTTGGGACCCTGTTGAAAGGTGGGATTAAACTGGGTGCATTGAATGAACTCGACGTGCGTGTCCACAAACAGCAAATTCCCGATGTCGGCCTTGGTCCTGTTGTGCCAGTAAGTCCCCAGAGACCAGAACGCGCTGTTCTCAAAATGAATGATGCAGGGGTAGCAAGCCACCATGATGACGCGCGAAGTATGGGCCACATCGTGCGCCTTCTTCTTGTAAAGCCCGTAGTCCGGATCATTGTCAATGGCGGCGCTGTTATAATAATAACTGCATCCAAAACTGTCAAACACCGTCGGCACGCGGTTGGTGGGATAGGCGCCCGCTGTTGCGCCTTTGTCGGCCGGACACTTGAAGACGGTCGCCGCGCCCGCCGTATTGGTGCGAACAATCCGGCCGACGGAAATATAAGGATTGATCAGACGATTGGTGCTTCCGGTGTATTCGGTCCCTTGCTTCCCCCCATAGACCCCATAAGTGTAGGCGCAACCCGCCGCGTCATCGTTGGGAGACCACGGATCCTTTGCGCTGGGGAAAACATCCCCGTAATCGTCCCGATACGCCGTGCAGGCTATCCCCTGTTGCCTCAAGTTGGACATGCACTGCGCTTTTTGCGCCGATCCCTTCGCCGCCGACAGGGCGGGCAGCAGCATGGCCGCCAGTATCGCGATAATGGCGATCACCACCAGCAGTTCAATCAACGTAAATGCCTGAACACGAACCGCTTTCCGGCCAAACGGGACCCCGGAATTTGTGTCCATGCCACGCTGGCGCATGTCTGAACCGGGCTGCATTGCTGTTTCAGAACCGTTCATCCTGAACATCTTATTCCGATAATGAAGAAATGGCATAGACAGGCCCCTCTGAGAATATGTATTTTTTCCACCATGCCAAATTTGCCTTATCATTATGATTGGAAGCTTGCATACGAGATCCACCTCGGAATCCGCGTCCACTGGTTCGGACGCTACGCCGGCTATCCCAACTGGGCGATCCCCGTTTCCCGGCTTGCGGCCGACATGGTCAATTTCTTTTTCGTCGAGAAAAACTCATGCTGGGTGGTCATCAATGGCCGCCGGCTCTCGCTCCGCGCCGGCGATCTGCTGGTCGTTTCCGGGGCGGATGAATTCAGTTACGGACATGATCCCAAGAACCCGCACGTGAGCACCAGCGCGTGCATCGCCCTGCAGCAGGGCAGCGTGGCCAACACACTTTTGCAGCGCAAATTCGACCGGTGCTACAGTTGGAAAAATCCCGGGGATTATACCGCCCAATTCAACAAAGTCATGAGCGCCTTCGCCAGCGCCTCCGCCTGCCGCGACCTGGAAATCGCCGGTTCCCTCCTCGAATGGCTGGCCTATGTGATGACCCGCCTGTCTCCCCCGCTCGACCATTCCCCGGCCCATGAGCGGAGTGTGGTGGATAAAATACTGACCGCGGAGGCGTGGGCCAATTCCAGGCTCGGAAAAACCATCACGCTCAAGGAGTGGGCGGGCGCCATCAGGCTGAACCCCGTCTATTTCGGGCGCATCTTCAAACGCGAAACCGGCCTTCGCCCGATGCATTGGCTCAACCAGCGGCGGCTGCAAATGGCCGGCCAGCACCTTTCCAGCACCCGGAAGAGCGTTTCAGAAATCGCCGAAGAATGCGGCTTCGCCGATCAATTCTATTTCTCCCGCGTCTTCCGAAAGCATTTCGGCCAATCCCCCCTCAAATTCCGAAAAGCGGGGTTCCAATTGACAACCACCGCCCCCCGGCGAAATGATCCCAATAGATAAAAATTGTCCGAATGGCGCAACGCCTTGCGTTTGGAATCAAACCACCTCCGGCGCCGCCGCCTTGGAAGGCAGCGGAACGACCTGTGATTGCAGCCCCAGCTTGGCACACAGGAAATAAACGATGGCGCCGGCGAGAAACGCGGCGACCGGCGCGGCAGGCACCGCATAAATGTTCAAGTCAGGCAGGATGCCCTTCACAATGGGCAGGATGCCCACCACGAAGCCCGCCAGCCAGGCCACCCAGCCGGCCGGATTGAAACCCGCGCGCGGACCGGGCCAATTGCCGCCCGCCAGCAGGTAGTCCACCATCATCGCGCCGCAAATCGGGCCGAAGGAGGCGCCGATGATCTGGAAGACGATCGTCGCTTTGCCGGCCAGCCCGCTCACCGCCAGCGCAATGCTCACCGCCGCGCCGATGCCGACCGAAATGAATGGATTCACCTTGGGCATGGTGGTTTTGAAACTGTTGGCCGCAATAAACGACGAGAAGCACGCCCCCGGAAAGGCCGTCAGCGCCAGCAGAAACATCATCATGTCCGCGCTCCTGTGCTTGAGGACCGGGATCAAACCCGGCGTCTGGAGAATCAGGCCCGGCGGATTCGCCCTGGCCCCCGCCGCCACCGCTTTCCCGCTGAATTCGGGCGAGCCGTAAGTCCCGGCTACCACCAGCAGCGAAATGCCCGCCGTCAGAAAGATGGCCAGGGCCACCCCAACCAGCCCGCCCATCTGCACGTCGTTCTTATTCCGGCTATGGGTGCCAAAATCCACCCCGGCGGCCCCCGCGGTGGCAAAGAAGCCGACCACGAAGGTCATCATCACCGCCAGCACGCCGAAGGCGCTCAACGCCGCCGGGGCCTGGGGTGAGACACTTTTGTGCAACTCGATGAACTTCTGCGGGTCGAAACTGCCGATCGTGCCCGCCGTTTTCGCCAGGAGTATCAGCAGGATGGCCAGGGGAATCAGCGGCAGGTAAGTCGCCACCCTGGCTACATACTGGATGCCTTTTAAACCGACGAATGCGGCCAGCACGGCAAAAATCACCATGATCACCTGCGGAGGCAGGGGGATGACATGCGCCAGCGCAAACGAGGAAAAATAGGCGTTCACTCCGAGCCAGCCGAATTGCAGCACACCCATCAAAAACCCCGGCATGAGAAAACCGCCCTGCGCGCCAAACGTGGACGTGCCCACGATATAAAGCGGCAGGCCGGTTTTGAAGCCCAACAACCCCGGAACCAGGTAAAACAGGAAATGACAGACCAACGCCGCCAGCGCCAGGCTCAACAGCGCCCAGCCCACCCCTTGTGAGAGCATGCCGCCCGCGTTCGGGGCATTGACCGCGTCCTGCCAGAAGACGAACCAAAGAAAGATGCCCGCGTAAGTCGGCGCTGTATTGGCGTACCAGGGCGCGCGCTTTTCGGGCGGGTTCGGTGTCGCGCTCGTAATGTAAGAGGGAAGTGCGCCGTCCGGTTGTTTGTCTTGATCATTCATAGCTCAATGATGGGTTTAATAACGTGAAAGGCCGAGGGGCCAGGAAGTCGGTATTTTCGTGGCAATGGACATGGTCGTGATCATCAGCGTGTCACTGCGGGCGTTTTCTGTCAACGGATTTATTGATAACCCCTTGGCTCCGCGCGGGCGGTCCGGGCTGAACGATTCGCGGCCGGCGCGGGGGAAAAAGGATTGCGCTTGCAAACCTTGACAGGCGGATGATTTATACCGCCGGAAATCGAATGATGACGCCGCCCCAGAAATCATCCGCGACCGAAGCCCCGGTTAAAAGCCGCTGGTGGCGGGGCTATGAGTGGTTTTCCGTGATCGCCATCAGCGCGACGGCGGTTGTTTTGCATGTCGTTTTTTTGACCCACGCCGGCGGCCTGTGGCGGGACGAGGCCAGTCTTGTCGGATTCGCGACTTTGCCTTCCTGGCATGATCTATGGAACATGTTGCCACTCGAGTCTTTTCCCATTCTGGTCCCGGCGTTGATTCGCTTCTGGTGGAAACTTGGTTGGGGAAACAATGATCTCGGGCTGCGGATCCTGGGATGCATCTGGGGTCTGCTTCTGCCGGTTTCTTTTTTCGCGGCGGCCCGAATCATGCGGCGGGGAACGCCCTTTTTGGCGCTTGGGCTTCTGGCGGTCAATTTGCTCGGCATTCGATACGGGGATTCCCTTCGCGCCTACGGCTTGGGGAGCGCGCTCGATGTTTTATTCATGGCCCTGATTTGGCGCGCCGCCCAAAAACCCGGACTTGGCGGCACGTTGGGGGCGGCGCTGGTTGCTGTGCTCAGCGTCCAGTGTCTCTACCAAAACGCGGTTTTTGTCTTCGCCGGCTGTTGTGGCGCGTTTGTCGTCTGTGCCATGGAAAGGCGTTGGCGCGATGCGTTGCGGATTTCAGGGATCGGCATGTTCGCGGCTGCATCTTTGATTCCGTATGTTGCGCCGGTTCTCCGCAGCCAGGAGTGGTGGATCGTGGAAAAGTCGGGGTTCCGCCTTGAAACGGTCTGGCACAATCTTTTCGTCCTGATGGGATCCCCATTCCCGCAAGTGGCGTGGTTGTGGGTTGGGCTTGGTCTGTTTGCCATCTGCGTCGCGGGATGGGCGGTCAAAAACGCGGGTTCCGTCCGCGCGCGCGGGCTGGTTCTTTTTAGCGGGGCGGGATTGATCATCGGGATCATCGGTTTTGTTGCTTTTCTGTTATCATCGCAATTACTCACGCAACCCTGGTATTTTTTGCCGTTGCTCGCGTTCATGGCCGTCTGCCTGGACGCCATGCTGGCTGACTTGCGCTGGTGGATGGCGCCATTGGCGGCGGCCTTTTCCCTGTTCATGGCGGTTGCGGTCTGCATGGCTGGCGTATCTCGGGCGGCATGCCGGCTGACCAATCTGGACTTGGTGGCCGCCCGGCTGATGACGAAGGCCGGGCCGGAAGACTACATCGTCGTTCAGCCCTGGCAATGCGGTGTGACTTTTTACCGATATTACCACGGCAACACACCCTGGAGCACCCTGCCGCCAATCGCCGACCACAACATGCACCGTTACGATGAAATCAAGGCCCGGATGCAGGAGGCGCATCCGATTCAGCCCGTCATTGACCGGATGCTCAAGACGCTCCAAAGCGGGCATTGCGTATGGGTGGTGGGCGGGTTGGATGTGAGCACCCATCCGCCGCCGGAAATGAATCCCGCCCCAAACAACCCTTGCGGCTGGTTTGACTTGCCCTACCTGGATGTTTGGGCAAAGCAGGCAGGCAACGCCCTCGCCAATCATGCGCTCACGGGCGGCGTTCTGCCCAAAGTGACTGAAGACCGTGTGAATGGTTACGAACGCATCCCCACTCTCCGTTTCACCGGCTGGAGACCGGACTCCGCGGCCCCTTGAAGACCGGACGGGGGAAGTTCCAGCCGCCCGGAAATTGCCTGCCCCCCTGCGTTCTCCGCGCAGGTGCATATCACTTGTTGGGGTAATCTCTCCCAATCTTAATCATAATCGTAATCCTAATCTTCACAGTCCTTCCCTGGCTGGGATAAGAGCGGGATTAAGATTACGAGCCGGAAATCGCAACCCAAAACAGTGGAATGCGTCCCGCGGCGCCCCCCATTCCAAGTTTGACTTGCTTCACCCGGAATCCGCTCGTAAAGTGAAACACATGTTGGTTGCTGAAACCAGTCGGGTTGTCGTCCCCGTCGGACCATCAACGCCCCAAGGCTCCGGGTGGAAACAGGTCACCGATGCGGTGGAACCGTTTTTGCAAGGCGTGGCCCGGCTGCTGGCGGCGCAAACGGAGGGGTTTGAACCGCAAATCGCGGCGTTGGCGCAATATGCCCTCAACGCCCAGGGCAAACTGCTCCGCCCCATGCTCGTTTCCCTCAGCGGCGAGGCCGTCGGGACCATCCGGGAAGAGCACCTGACCGTCGCGGTGATCGTGGAGATGATCCACCTGGCCACGCTCGTGCATGACGATGTCATTGACGAAGCGCAGTTGCGGCGCGGGCGGCTGACGCTGGCGGCCAATTGGGGCAATGAAGTTTCGGTGCTGCTGGGCGATTGCCTTTGGGCGCACGCCCTCAAGCTCGCCGCCAGTTTCCCAACGCCCGAAGTCTGCCGGGCGGCGGCCGGCGCGGCCAACACCGTCTGCGCGGGTGAGATTTTGCAAAGCCGGTCGCGCGGGGATTTTGACGTGTCGCGCGGCCATTATTTCAAAATGCTGGCGATGAAGACGGGCGAACTGTTCGCCTTGTCGTGCGATTTGGGCGGATTGGTCAGCGAGGCCCCGGCGGCGCGGCGGGACTGCCTGCGCCGGTACGGGCTGGCCTTGGGCACGGCCTACCAGTTGTACGACGATTGCCTGGATGTGCTCGGTTCGGAAGTCGCGGCGGGCAAAACGCTCGGGGCGGACCTGGCCAAGGGGAAAATGACGCTGCCCATCCTCATTGTGCGGGACCGCGCCAGCGCGGAGGACCGGAACCGCCTGCGGCACTGGCTGGCCAATTGGGAGCCGGCCTTCCTGGCGGGCGTGGTCGAACTGATGGTCAAATACGAAGCTTTCGCCGAATCGCGCTCGGTCATCCAGCAGTACCTTGTGGCCGCGCGCGAAGCGTTGATGGCCCTGCCCCCGGGCGAAGCGCGCTCTGGCCTGGGCGGATTGACCGAATTTCTGGCGGAACAAACCGAAGCTTTGGGGGTTGTGTACTGAAAATGGGAGCTTCTTCCACGCAAGAAGCATTCTCTTGCATACGAAAGCCGAACTGGAAAATATGACCGCCCGCCCTGCGGCCCGCGAGCCTCTCGAAGAGACCGCCGGAAACGGGGAGATGGACGACCTGACACTGGTGCGCCACGCCAAAAAGGAGGACATCAGCGCCTACGACGTGTTGGTGCGCCGTTACCAGGAGCGCATTTACGCCACGGTCTATCACATGACCTCCAACCACGAGGACGCCAACGACCTGACGCAAGAGACCTTTATCAAGGCTTTTCGCGCGCTCAAATCGTTCAAGGGTGATTCGAGCTTTTACACCTGGATTTACCGGATCGCGGTGAACAAAACCATCAATTTCCTCAAACAGCGCAAAAACCGGGTCCAAATGAGCCTCAACGACGTTGATTTCAACGCGGAAAACGACCCGGACCTGGTCGCGCTCAGCTCGGAAAGAACCCCCCGCAGGGACCTGAATCTGAGCGAATTGCAGGAGAAATTGAACGGCGCCATGAAAAAGCTGTCAGAACACCATAGAATGGTTGTGACGCTGCATGATGTCCAAGGCCTCTCCCACGAGGAGATCGGCAAGATCATGGATTGCAACGTCGGCACTGTCCGGTCGCGTCTCTTCTACGCGCGGCAGCAATTGCAGGCCCACTTGTCGGATTATTTGAAGTAACAGTAAGTATCAGCAGTATGAATTCAGACCCCGGTGAATTTGAGGCATTGCGCAAATTGATGGCGCTCAAGCGGCATGAACTGCCCCCGCCCGGTTATTTCAACCGCCTGCCGGACCAAATCGCGGCCCGCCTCCAACGCGGCGAAGGCAAACCGCGCTTTTGGGAAAATTTCCTCGCCCAATTCACTTTCCGTCCGGCTTTCGCATATGGTTTCGCGCTGGCCGCCTTTGGCGCCTTGACCATGAGCGCGATTTATTCCGTCGGGATGCAGCCGCGGCAATCCGCCCAGACCACGCCCCATAACCGCTGGCGGGCCGGCGCCCAGGATGAAGCCCTGGCCTGGCAGTCCAATCCCTCCGAACCGCTGCACGTGGCCAGTTGGATGGGCAACGCCAATTCCAGCAATCCGGCGCCCTCCTTGCCCTCGTTATTTGGCCCCGGCGCGCACAACCCCGCCGTCCTCGTCCCCGTCTCCTTCGCCAGCCCTCCTTGAATGGGAAGCGGATCCAAAGTCTCATGCGGGCGCGCCCGTTTGAATTTTGAACTTTAAACTGTAAACTTGCCGCCGGTAATATCCCGGCATGGCGCCTGACCCCGATTCAACGACTGCTGGAACATCCGATGCGCAACCCTACATCGGGCCGGATGTCATTTTGCGTGAATTCACGCCACGGGCGGTTGTCCTGGGTGTGTTGCTGGGGGTGGTGTTCGGGGCGTCCTCGCTTTATCTGGTTCTCAAAGTCGGCATGACGGTCAGCGCCTCCATTCCGGTGGCGGTCATTTCGTTGAGC
>Ga0114951_10006676_pt1 | contig 10115 bp, 15 predicted proteins | sample AM7aDNAmetaG_FD_88677 | JGI IMG/M metagenome (GOLD analysis project Ga0114951, IMG submission 88677) | Freshwater microbial communities from Finland to study Microbial Dark Matter (Phase II) - AM7a DNA metaG | ecosystem: Environmental > Aquatic > Freshwater > Lake | place: Finland: Lake Alinen...
GAACATCCACTCCAATTAGAATATGTAAAAGAAGTACATGTTGGAGCATTAATTGTACAACTTTGACTTAAAACAGGATTTCCCCCGGTACAATTAGCAGGTAAAGAAGTTAGAACTCCTCTTGTTTGAATGTTATTATTACAAGAAGACCAATTAGAATAACTAAAAGAAGTACAGTTTGGCAGAGGATTTGTTACATTAGGCAAAGAACAAGCTTGTTGCAAGAATCTAGTATTATTATAACCAAAGGATGCAGCACCCCATGATTCATCAACAGGATTCCAACTAAAACTTCTGTTGCTAACATTAAACTGCGTATAACCTACATTCCAAGAGTATCTTGTATTTGTGTGATTACAAGTTATATTGACCATGAAAGTAGAGAAATATTCGTTTCCACCTTCAACGTAATTAAATGCATCAGGCAAATAACAATACTGTTTTTGAAGATTGCCACAGGCATAATACGGCCTATAAGCAGACGCAGAAGCGATAACTTGGCAATTCTGACCGTTTATAGTAAAATTAGTTAAGCCATTTAACGTATATGCAACTTTTGGATTAGCTTCGTCGTTAAACACATAACTATTGTCACTCAAAGCAAATAAACAATTTAGTGTTTCCTGTTGCTTGATGTATGTGCTATTGCATGTACTTGAAGAAACTAAAACACCGCCAGCATAAACAGCAGGGTTTGGTTCTTTGCAAGGAGTTCTTCCATTGGCAAAATTATCCAAATTTACCCCGTAATCACAAACATTAGAACTAACAGAAGACCAGTTATATTGTGAAGAAGAACAATTTGTACTAGCAGAACTAAATCCTATAAGTGCAACTGCTAAAAATAAAAATAATATGCTCGCTTGGACTGTTTTTCCTTTTTTCATTAATCTCCATCAGCCCCTAATTCTCTTTCGTTATTCTTTTGCAGTTACAACACTATTTAAAGCTTTCGCTAAATACGGCTTTGCACGGATTTAAAATCTAATCTCGTGCAACATACTGTTTTGCATGGAAATTAAAATCAACGTTGATGTTATTCAAGAAAATTTCCTGAACCAAAACGCAAATATTGTGAGCCAAAACTTTTCCGAGTATTTCATTATCTTGAGAAATTTCCTTCTTGCATTTAACATTATTTCCGAACCTTCTTTTTATCATTGAGAAAGTAGACTCTATGTTGCTTCGTTTATGATACCTTTCTATTAACCGCTTTATTCTTTTCAATTCTCTAGAAAACTGCATCGAACTTCACATTCTTTAAACTATCTTGTACAAAATATTGCATTCCAGAATTAAAGTCAAAAACTTTTCTGTCAACCTTATTAAATTGGCTTTCTGCCAAGAGAGTGACTTTAAATCCCGCAGCATACAAAGATAAACAACTAGAAATATCTGAATTTGAACCACAACTTTTCTTCATTGCAAGAACATCACTCAAACCCAACAAGCCCATTTTATCCAAAGAATTAGAATAAACTACATCAAAGCTATAATTCACATAAGTCTCATTACTAATTGTATAATTCAAAAAGAAATTCTTCAAAACAACAGAAACTGCTTTTCCGTCAAAAGTTATTTGAGAAGTATTAACAATACCCCCGAGTTGATTCTCTTCAGGAGTGTCCTTCTTATAATCTACAAGGAGTTTAGTTATGCTACTATTCAAATTGTCTGTAAACAATTTTTTATAAACAAAGTCAAATGTTGTGCTCGTATCTATTACAAAAAATTTCTGTCCAGAATCAGAAGACATATTTTTCGACATATTTTTTAAAGTAGCCATATAAGCGTCAACTACTGCTTGGTCCATTAAAACTCTAAATTCTGTATCAACCCTTTGCTCCTGCAGATTAAGATAAGAAGTACTTGCTAAAATTGGGGCAGCATCTGCTATTTTATTGTTATGTAAAATAAAATAATAAAGAGAACCAAAACAAAGAAGTATAACTAAAATAACAAAAATCATAATTGCTATTACACTTCCTCTTTTGTTCATTCTAAAGTAAATATTTTTCTTCATAATGTCTCTCCTCCCGTACAATCATTAAGAGTAATCCCAAATAATGAAAATGTAGCTTTGTCCTTTGTCTTTAGAAATATGCCTGATCTAGAAGGTAAAAAGTTAGCTCCTTGACTAATAGAGGCCACCCCTCCTGCCGTTGCAAAAGAAGACGTGCTAGACCTGGAAGAAGTTAAAAAAACTCCAAGAGACATACCTGAATATCCTATCCCAAAACAAAGATTCTTATTTGCTTGGTCTATAGAGCTAAGCTTATTAAATTCATCCAAATTAAAATTGTATGTGCTAGATAAAACAGAAAAAAACAAGTCTCTCAATGCAGCCCCATTATTTTGAAAAACTGCATTGGTTGCTGGATTAAAAATATCCGCACTTGAAGAACTAAGCAAGTACTCCGCATCATAAGCATCTCTCACTGGAATAAAAGAAGGAGTTAAAGAAGAAACAATATCAGCGTTTGTTTTAAACACATTTGATTGCACATAAATATTATTAGTTCCGTATGCATTTAGGTTAAAAGTACTAGCTAAGGGAGTAGCAATGAACACAAAAATTGCAAGAATGATAATTATAACAATAAGCCCAAAAAACCATGCTAGTCCCTCCGCAACAGCTTTCTTATCCATTTGTATTTACTCCTATATTACTTAACAGACTATTTTGTGTGTTTACTGAGCTACCCCTATTATTAGAAGCAATATCCACACTCAATAGAGCAATTTTCTTTTCTGAGCCAGAATAATAAAATACTGGTTGTTGTGCTGAGAAACAAACAGGATAACTCGCCGCCCCTGATGAAGTGCTCGCAACTGCACAATCATCTAATAGCCCTACTGCCCCAACAAAATTTGAATAAATCTGTTTATTCTCTTTCACGTCCATAATCTTAACTTGAACAAGTCCTTCATATTTAGAAATAGAATCTGCAAAGAAACCACAATCTGTTACTTGAAAGTTTCCAGATAAAACTTCTGGCTTTAAAACCCCTTGAGAAACATAACAACTCAAAACAGACATATAATCATTTTGAATTCCCACTCCTCTCAAATCTATGGGCTGTGAAAAATGGCTGGTAGCTGTGTAAACAACAACTATAAAGACCAATATACTTGCAAGAAACCAGATTAACACATAAACTTTCTCTCCCCTCTTATCCATATTGATCATATTTCCAAAGTTAGTACAACTTTGTTGCCAGCCATAGCTATACTCTCCTTTGTTATGTTTATTTTCTTAAAAACGGCATATTCGAACCCACCATTAGCAGTAGTCTGAACTCTAACAACATTGGTTCCATAAACACCAAAGAAATTCTGCTGAACCCATTCAAAATTTTTATTATTTGACTTAGCAATTGCCAAGGCAGGAGTTATATCTATGCTGTAATTTTGGCCCGGCTTTGCACTTTCTAGGAGTGTTCCTATCTCCTTTGCATAAAGCTCCTCATAAAAAAGAGAAGAACTTGCAGCTCTTGATACAAAAACCATAATTGAAACAAAAAGCATTATGCTTACAAGAATCAAGACGACTTCAGCAGTCAACCAGTCTACACCTTGCCCTCTTTTTCCACTTGCTAAAATAAAACGTAAACTCCTCTTTTTAATCATCCCATACTCCCGAAAATCAAATTAATAAAGATTGCTATCTATAATTTATTCAGAGAAAAACATTTATTGAGACATCTTAAATGTTTTATTTATTTTTATATCGGAAGTAATTTCTTTCAGAGTTTTAAGAAAAACTTCCTCGCATTCCGGAGGAATCTCGATTAATCCTGGATTAAGAAGTTTGCCATTATATTGCCTTAACAGACCATAATTTCCACCTCTTCCATTCAAAGTATAATTAAATTTAATTTTATCTTTTTTTTCAAGCTTTATTAAAGAATAATTTAATTGTATTTTTGGTATTAAACCAAAATTTTGGGAAAAATATTCATCTGTAATTAAACTTTTTCCGTAAAAGAGTATAGACTCTTTAGCAAAGTTACCTTTATCAAAAAAAGAGTAGAGATCATAGGATTGCATGTGTATAGGTTTGTCAAAGTATTTTTCTATTTGTCTTTTTATTTCTTGTGAATATTCAAGTTGGTCTTTCAAAGGTATTTTATTAAATATCACCGCCACGTCTATATCATTAAATGTTTTACCATTCATAATAGAAGAACCAAATTGAACAATATCAATGACTTCTTCACTATAAGTTAAGTCCAATTTCTTTTGCGATTTTTTCTGCATCTTCCCTAATAACCTCCGCCAATTCTTTAGACATCAAGATGTTATAACTATCTTGGTAGAAAGGAAAATCCTTGTCTAGTAGATTATAAATATCATTAAACTTTTCTTTAACTATACTAAATCTATGATTATGTGAAGAAGGAGTTATCTTTAATTTTTTGTAAATATATAAGTCTACAAGAGCCACAAGTGACTTAAAAAATAAAACAACAGCAGAATTGTTTCTTTTCTTGCTCAATTCTTCATTCCCCGAGACATAATACTCTCTAGCTGTCTTCTCAAGAATACTCTCTTTTTGATTTTCTTCCTTTAGCTCTTTCATTTACAAGCTAAGAAAAAGCACTTTATAAGTGTTTCTTACGTGGTAAGAATAAACTCCAAAAATACCTTGTCTTTCTTACCTGATAAGAAAAATTATTATTATACCGCCCATATTCTTACTTGGTAAGAATAATCAAGAGATAATAATTTAAGCAAAGTAAACACTCTCTCCAAATCTTTATAAATAAAGAACAACTAAGAGAGATATGACAAAAAAGAGTATAAAGGGAACTAAAACAGAAAAGAATCTTCTAAAAGCGTTTGCGGGAGAAAGCCAAGCAAGAAACAGATATACTTACTTTGCAAGTACTGCCAGAAAAGAAGGTTTTGAACAAATTGCAAATATTTTCATGGAAACTGCTGAAAACGAAAAAGAACATGCAAAAGTATTCTTTAAATATTTAGAAGGAGGAGAAGCAGAAATAACTGCCACTTATCCTGCTGGAAGAATAGGAAAAACAGAAGAAAATTTATTGGCTGCTGCCAATGGTGAAAAATTAGAGTGGAGTAAACTTTATCCAGACTTTGAAAAAATTGCAAAAGAAGAAGGTTTTGAAGATGTATCAAAATCATTCAAAGAAATTGCAGAAGTTGAAGAACAACACGAAGCAAGATATAGAAAACTTTTAGAAAATGTAAAAAAAGGAGAAGTATTCAAAAAAGATAAAGTCGTAAGATGGAAATGTTTAAACTGCGGTTATGTTCACGAAGGAAAAGAAGCACCAGACCAATGTCCTGCTTGCAAACATCCCCAAGCATATTATGAATTAAAGGAGGAAAATTATTAATGGCAACAAAAGAAAAGTTAGAAATTTACAAATGCTCTATTTGTGGCAATATTGTTGAAGTTCTAGATGCAAAGGGCGGAACTCTTGTCTGTTGTGGAGAAGAAATGAAATTACTAAAAGAAAATGCAGACGACAAAGCAAGCAAAGAAAAGCATGTTCCAATTATAGAAAAAACAAAAGAAGGTTTTAAAGTAAAAGTAGGAAGTACGGAACATCCTATGTTACCTGAACATTATATTCAATGGATAGAACTGATTGCAGATGGGATTTCATACAGAAAATTCTTAAATCCTGGAGAAAAGCCAGAAGCAGAATTTTGCATAAAAGCAAAAAAGTTTACAGCCAGAGAGCTATGCAATTTGCACGGTTTATGGAAAAATAATTAATCGTGATAATGCTGAACTACGCATGAGAGAGAATCCTTTCCTACAGAAGAAGCATAATAAGACCAGACTTCTATCGCAATTCCTTCAGCTTTTCTTAATTGCCTTCTAAAAAGTAAAGGATTAAAACGAGACAGTCTCAAAGTTCTATCTGAATTTTCTAATGATTGCCTTGTTTCTCGATTTCTCAAACAATATCTTATACTCGGATCCTCGTCGTTTATAGGAACTACCTGCAAAAAAAGCTCCAAATTCTCTTGATGTTCTGGCCAAACAATATCAGACCTCTTCATATCCATAACTTCCTGAATTATTCCAGATGCATGTCTACTTAATGATGCCATAAAAGATTCAAAACTAAAACCTTTATAAGTATTATTGCACTAAAAGATATATGAACTTAATTCAACAAATAGAATCTCTAAAAAAATCTCAAATAGCTGAACTCATAAAAATCCGAATGCGCGAATTTGAAGATTTAGGTAAAGATAAACAAGATAAAGTTTTTTCAGAACTATGCTTTTGTCTTTTAACTGCAAACTTTCAAGCTGAAAAGTGCATTATGATTCAAAAAGAAATGGGAAGAAGCTTTGAGGTTATGCCTGAAAAAGAACTTGCAAAAAAATTAAAGGAAATAGGACATAGATTCTGGCCACAGAGAGCAGAAAGAATAGTAGAAGCAAGAGAGTGTAAAACTGAACTCTGCAAAATGATTTTCAAAAATTCTGGAACAGAAATGAGAGAATGGCTTGTTAAGAATGTTAAAGGACTTGGAATGAAAGAAGCCTCGCATTTTCTTAGAAATATAGGCTACAAAGATCTAGCAATAATTGATTTTCACATCGTGGATTTACTAGAAAGAGAAAAACTAATACAAAGACCAAAAACACTCACAAAAAATAGGTATCTCGAAATTGAAAAAATCCTAGCAGACTTAGGAAAAAAGGTTAATCTCAATCTTGCCGAACTTGACTTGTATCTTTGGTATTTGGAAACTGGAAAGATTTTAAAATAGGAGATAAGTTGTCACTATATAATAACAAAAACGAAAGATTTAAATACCTGCTTTTATTAAAGTAATTACGAGGAACAAAATGAGAATAAACAAAGACGAGGCAAGAAAATTGAATTCACTAGGTCATCAAGCTAGAAGCATCGGAGATTACGCTAATGCTGCAACTTACTTTACAAACGCTGCAAAAATACATGGCGTCCGAGCAAGAAGAATGCCTCTATGTTTTAATAAAGTTTTAGCTTTTCAATCAGCTACGATAAATTATGCTATGGCAGAAAATGAAGCGATGGCAGATTTTTATTATGAAAAATATAAAAGAGCCCATGACACTGTTATTGATGCACAGGTAATGCAAGGAGCACATCAATAAAATGGCAAACACACTAAACTTAACATTAAGGAGCATGGGAGCAGCACTAGGATTGGCTGCACTAGTAGGATGCTCTGACTCAACAGAAACATCTATTCCCACAACGTTTGAAGGAACTTTATCAAACAAAGTGGCGCATGTTTGGAAATCAGATGAATGTAATGTAAATGTAACGGTTTATACAGGAAAACAAAACAGGGTTCTAGGGTTTATTCCAAGAATAGGAGTAGATATCTCTTCTCCAACATACACAAACTATACATTTGATCTTATAGTAGATAACCAAGTCTTGCCGTTTAGCATAGATGAGAGCACTAACATGCCTTTAAAATTATTGTCAAAAACTATTCCAGAAGGAAGCAGAGTAAGAGTATGTAATCCAAGATTACGTTCATATGATGGGAGTTCTCGTTATATTGCAGATAGTGATAAAATAACGCTACAATCAGGAGCACAAAAATAAAATGGCAAACACAGATACAATAAGAACAAACTATGAAAGAATGCAAAATGGAGTTCCTACTGAAACCTTACCTAGACTAACTCATAATCTAAAGACTACAACAAATAATATTGGAGCAAGTATAGAAGGGTTTGCAACAGGATTAGTTTTTCCAATTTTAATGTGCGCCCCCATGGCTGTAGCTGCCTCCATAACAGGAAAAGATTTTTTTAGAGAAGAAATAAGAGAGTACAATACACAAAAAGGATATTCTCAACAAATGGCTAAAATATCCGATGTTGCTTATGTTGTCGGAAGAACTATAACACAATTAGGTGCTGCGGCATATATCTTATTTGAATAAGACAACTCTTTCTCAATCTTTAAAAACCCTTTTTTATTAGGTTCATTATGAAAAAAAAGAACGTAACATTTATAATACTTGGAATTGTTTTAGTTTTAATAATTGCAGCTGCAATTTATTTTACAATGGCAAAAGAAACAAAACAAACAAAAGTCTTATTTGAAACAAATTATGGAAACATTACAATCTTATTAAGATCAGACCAACCCATAACTTCTGGTAACTTTGAAAATCTTGTAAAAACTGGGGTATACAATGGAGTAATCTTCCATAGGATAATACCTGGATTTATGATTCAGGGAGGAGATCCAACAGGAACAGGCTATGGTGATCCAAAAATTCCTATGATCAAAGATGAATTTAACGGCATACAAAAAAATAACAGAGGAACAATTGCAATGGCAAATGCTGGGCCAAACACTGGAAGCAGCCAGTTCTTCATAAACCTAGTAAACAATAATTTCTTAGATGGAAAACACCCTGTTTTTGGGGAAGTAGTTGAAGGAATGGATGTAGTAGACAAAATAGCACAAGTCAAAACAAATGGCCAAGATAAGCCTCTTACTCCCGTAGTTATACAAAAAGCTTCTATACTATAGTCTAACAATCCTTAAAAAGCCCTTTCCCTATTTAATTTAGCAAACATATGGCCTACCATTTTTTGGAACATACCGCAGATGAAAAATTCGCAGCGGAAGGAAAGACACTTGAAGAAACATTTAGTTTTGCAGCACAAGCTTTTAAAGAAGCAGTATGCGGAAAAATAACTGTACTTGAACAAGAAACAAAGCCGGTAGAAATAAAAGGAGACAATCTAGAAAATCTTTTGTACAAATTTCTAGAAGAATTTATCTTTTTATTAGACTCTGAGGATTTTTTATTCTCCCAAGTTAAAGATTTGAAAATTGATAAAGAAAAATTTATACTGACTGCAAACATCACAGGAGATAAAGGAGAAAATTATAAATTCACAAACGATGTAAAGGCTGTTACTTACAACGAGATGTTTGTTAAATTTAACAAAGAAAAAAATATTTGGGAATGCCAAGCAGTTCTAGACGTTTAAAGAATTATAAATTCTGCCACTTCAGATATGGATAACCGTTGTTCTTCGCAGAGTTAATTGCCCATGCGTTTGTAAAATCCCACCCAGAATAACTAACTTGTTGCTTCATCTGTGTATCATTCAATCCAATAGCCACTCCATTGTAAGAAGTATTTTGATTTGAAGTATTCATGTCCCAATAACAATTTGTTAGTCCAGGTGCAGAAGATGAATAACCAACAAATCCTCCACCTGAACCTGACACACTTCCATAAGAATAACAGTTTTGTATATTTGAATTACCAAGTCCTCCTATAAATCCTCCTACATGTGAACCACCGATTACATTAGCACCACTCCAAGAATTATAAATATTTATTGTTCCACCGCCCTGATACAATCCAACTAATCCCCCTATGTAAATTCCAATTCCTGCCCCGCCGCTTATTGCTCCAATAGAATAAGAGTTTTGGATTGTTAAAGTATTAAGACACTCACCTACTAATCCTCCTGAAAGCTCATAAGAAGTTACAGTTACATTAGCCCAAGAATTAGATAAAGTTCCACCTTCCATATATCCATAAATTCCTCCTGCCTTTCCACTATTCATTGTAGAAGTTTGTGTAAAAGTTCCTTGAACTCCACAGTTAATTATTGTTCCCGAACCATCTGAAACTAAGCCACCTATTCTTAATTGCCCCATTATTGTTTCATTTCTCATTGTTAAGTTTTCAATAGTTCCACTAAACCCTTGTCCAAATAATCCTCCATCTGCAACAACAGTTAAATTTGTTAAATCTGAAATAGTGTATCCATTACCATCAAACAATCCTGTAAAAGATGGTATTGCCGTCCAGCTATTACCCAAGCCGTTATATCCTGCTGTAGATAAAGTTAAATTATTATTTAATACAAAGTAAGAACTCGTAAAACTCCTAACTTGATTTAAGTCCGTCCAATTAGAAATCGTATAAGGAAAATTAATACTTCCATCTCGGGCATGTGTACCCGTACAACTTCCTCCACAACCATCTGAACAATTCTGTCCAACAGGCGTTGAAGAACTGCAAGTACAATTTGGTAGAAGCAATCCCTGATGAGTACCTCCACAATTGTCTGTATAATAC
>Ga0114951_10006677_pt1 | contig 10115 bp, 9 predicted proteins | sample AM7aDNAmetaG_FD_88677 | JGI IMG/M metagenome (GOLD analysis project Ga0114951, IMG submission 88677) | Freshwater microbial communities from Finland to study Microbial Dark Matter (Phase II) - AM7a DNA metaG | ecosystem: Environmental > Aquatic > Freshwater > Lake | place: Finland: Lake Alinen...
CGGTAAAAGCCGTCTTGATGCTGCACGGGAGGTTGCACGCAATTTTGTGCTGCGTCGATCGAATGACCGGATGGGTCTGGTGGTTTTTCGGGGCAAGGGGTACACGCAATGTCCGCTGACGCTCGATCATGAGGTGCTTGCTATGTTGCTTGACCATCTTTCCCCAAAGGTGATACAGGATGATGGTACCGCTATCGGCACGGCGATTCTTATTGCGGTTAACCGTCTCAAGGCATCGGAGTCGTCGCACAAGGTTATTATTCTGGTGACCGATGGTGAAAATAATGCCGGAGAGGTTAGTCCGGCAACGGCTGCCGGGCTTGCTGCACGGAACGGAATAAGGATTTATGCAATCAACGCCGGTGTTATAACTACTGAAGATCGAATGGATCTTTCGGGAGAGAGTGGCAGCCATACCCTGCGGGATGAGGAGTCGCTTCAGGGTATGGCCCGGACAACTGGCGGCGGGTATTTCAGGGTGGATGATCAGGCCGGGTTTGATAAAACCATCAGTGCTATTGACCGACAGGAAAAGAGCCGTTATGCAGGGGCTGTTATAGAGCATCGTGCTGGGTTGTTTTTCTTTTTGTTGCTGGTGGCGGTTGTATTGCTCTTGCTTGAAGTTATGTTGTCAAATACTCGATTGTTGAGGATACCGTAGCATGGAAATATCGGGATGTTGAGCGGACGGGAGTGAGCCTATGTGTTTTACCTGGCCTGAAAATACTGTTTATCTGCTTTTGCTGATACCTCTTGCCGTGTTTCTTGGCTATGGGGTCATGAGAGCATTTCAGGTTCGTGAAACCCTTGTGGGGCCAGTTATGGCTGATGCGATGATGCCCCGCCTGCGATTGGGCATGGTGTTGCTGCAAAAAGGGTTACTTTTTTCAGGTATTGCCTTGTTGCTTGTTGCTTTGACCGGACCCCGATTTTGCAGTGGGGGCAGACCGGTTCCCCGGAAAGGGGCCGATCTGGTTTTTATGCTTGATATTTCCCGCAGTATGAGGGCAAGGGATGTGCTTCCTGACCGTCTTGGGCAGGCGAAACAGGAGATAAGCAGCATCAGTCATGCCGTGCATGGTGGTCGGCGGGCTATTCTTCTTTTTGCTGGAGCTCCGCTTGTGCAGTGTCCTCTTACTACTGATCAGGAAGCGTTTGACGCATTGCTTGGCATGGCTTCACCTGATCTTATTGAGGAACAGGGCACCTCTTTTCGTACAGCCCTTCAGCTTGCAGGGACTCTTCTTGAGCCTTTATCGGAAAATCGACTGGCGCCGGGACTCAAAGGAGAGAAGATTTTGGTGCTGTTGAGTGACGGGGAAGATCATGCTGGTGATCTCCCTGCCGCAGCTAAGCAATTGAAAAAGGCGGGCATTCATCTTTTCGTGATAGGAGTTGGCATGCGTCAGCCGGTCGTGATTCCGCTTGTAGGGGGCGCACTCAAACGGGATGAACGTGGTCGGGTGGTGATGAGCAGTTTCAACCCTGAAACGTTGCAGGCGCTGGCTCGTGATGCGGGTGGTTTCTACTATCGGAGCAAGGCGGAGCATACTGTTTTTAAGGAGGTGTCCGAAAGGATTAACCGCATGGAGGCCGCATCGCGCTGGATGATGGAGCCTGCTGAGTATGACGAATCGCTCTCCCGCTATGTTCTTGCGGCGGCACTTTTGCTCCTGCTTGCTGAAACCATGCTCGGAAAAGGAGGAGGACGATGGTAAAGGAGCGAGTTGCCATAGGGTATCAAGAGTGCATGGCCCCTTTCTTGTTGCAAAAAATTGTTACATTACTTATTAAATAAAGTAACAGCATTCTATTTTCAGACGAAACACAAAACCGTTATGGAGCAGCAGAACACAGGTCAAAGAGCTCTTGACTCTATCGAAAGGGCGAAGCTGGGAATCAAGGTTTTTAACATGCCTTTCGATCAAGCTGAAGAGGTGATTGATGACTATGTCAGTCAAGGAAATTATGATCCGGCGTCCGTGGAGCTTTTCAAAGATCAGCTTGATACGCAGCGTCATATTCAGGAGAAAAGCGTTGAACTGCTTTCTACCGGAGCCCAGATTCTTCGGCTTGTGATCAATGCCGTTGTAAAAAACATGCCATCGGCTACGGGAGATACCTCAAATTCCTGAACGTTGTTATAAACACACAACATTATGCAATTTGATCCGAACAGATTTACCCTGAAAGCCCAGGAGGCACTACAGGCGGCGGCGACGATTGCCAGCAGTCGCCAGCATCAGCAGGTAGAACCTGAACATCTGTTGTTTGCTATGCTTGATGATAAAAGCAGTATTGCCGTGCAGATAGCGCAGAAGCTCGAGGCTCCAGTAGAAACCCTGCAAGCGGCGCTTGATCGTGAAATTGACAGGATTCCGAGAGTAACCGGTGCTTCTGCTACAGGCCAGTATCTGTCGCAGAATCTTGGCAAAGTGTTTGATGTTGCACTGAAAGAGGCCGAAAATCTCAAGGATGATTATATCAGCTCTGAGCACCTCCTGATTGCGCTGAGCGAAGCAGGGGTACCGGTTTCCCGGATGTTGCGTGATGCAGGCTTTAACCGCAATGCCATTCTTAAGGTTCTCGCTACTATCAGGGGAACGCAGCGTGTCACCAGTCAGAGTGCTGAGGAGACCTATAATTCACTGAAAAAATATTCGCGCAACCTGAATGATCAGGCCCGCAAAGGTAAACTGGATCCGGTGATCGGGCGTGACGAGGAGATCCGCAGGGTGCTGCAGATTCTCAGTCGTCGCACCAAGAACAATCCCGTGCTTATCGGTGAGCCTGGAGTCGGCAAGACAGCACTGGTGGAAGGTATTGCACAACGCATTGTGGCTGGTGATGTACCTGAAAACCTTAAAAGCAAACAGATTGCGGCGCTTGATATAGCCCAGCTTGTTGCTGGTGCGAAGTTTCGAGGCGAGTTTGAGGAGCGTCTCAAAGCGGTTGTGCGAGAGGTTCAGTCGTCCGATGGCGAGATTATTCTTTTTATTGATGAACTTCATCTGCTTGTTGGTGCTGGTGCGGCTGAGGGTTCTATGGATGCAGCCAATATTCTCAAGCCTGCGCTTGCCCGAGGCGAACTGCGCTGTATCGGTGCTACGACACTTGACGAGTATCGCAAGCATATCGAAAAGGATGCGGCACTTGAGCGTCGCTTCCAGACGGTAGTGGTTGATCAGCCGAGTGTGGAGGATACTGTTTCCATTTTGCGCGGCCTCAAGGAAAAATATGAGATCCATCATGGCGTGCGTATCAAGGATGCGGCCATCGTTGCTGCAGCCGAGCTTTCCAACCGCTATATTGCAGATCGTTTTTTGCCTGACAAGGCCATCGACCTGATTGACGAAGCTTCTTCTCGCCTCAGGCTGGAAATAGACAGCAGTCCCGAAGAGCTTGACCGGATAAACCGCGAAATCCGCCGTCTTGAAATCGAACGTGAGGCACTGAAGCGCGAAATTGAAATCGGAGGGTAGCGGATTGCGACTGAGCAATAATTGGTTTCTTGCCCCGCATCAATTATCTTTCCGGCAGAATTGTTGCTAACGGCCTTATTTTTATAAGTTATATCGTGGGGTATTATGCCGAAAAAGCTAAAGCATTGCTCTTGTTATGTCCAGTCAAGGGAGTGTAGTAACGCATGACCATAAGGTTTGTTAAACATAATCCCGCTTTTCTTGATTCGGAGCAGCTCATTAAGAATTTTGTGGCAAGGCAGGTCGATCTTGAGTTGCTTACAAGATTGATCAGCGACAATGCAACGGAATCAAACCAGCACCTGCTCATTAACGGGTCGCGAGGCAGCGGGAAGACAATCCTTGTGCGTCGCATTGCAGCAGAGATTGAACAGCATGAAGCATTGTCCAATCGTTTCTACCCACTTATTTTTTCAGAAGAAAGTTATCTGGTCAGTTCAGCCGCAGAATTCTGGCTTGAGGCGCTCTTTCATCTCGGCAGACAAACCGGGGATGAACAATGGAAACAAGTATATCTGGAACTCCGCACCGAAACCAACGATCAAAAGCTTTGTGAGCAGGCATTGCAGCAGCTTCTTCATTTTGCCGATAGCACGGGTAAAAAGATTCTTTTAATCGTCGAAAATCTCAATATGCTTTTTGGCGATATGGCAAATGAAGAGGAGGGTTTAGCTATTTGCCATACCTTGATGAATCAGCCTCGCTTGCAGCTTCTTGCCACCGCAACAAACCTGTTTGCAGGTGTTGATCATCCATCACCTGCGATGTTTGAAATATTCAGAATTCATGAGCTCCAGCCTCTTGAGGATGATGAGTGTAATGCGATCTGGGAATTGATTGCAGGGGAAAAACTTGCTGGAGAGCAGATCAGGCCTGCACGAATACTGGCTGGTGGTAATCCTCGTATGTTAGCTATTCTTGCCAGATGTGGAGCAAAGCGGCCATTCCGGCAGCTTCTTGAGAGCCTTGTTGATGCCATAGATGAACATACCGATTATTTTAAAAGTCATCTTGATGACATGGCGCCGATTGAGAGGAAGGTCTATCTCGCGCTGGCTGAATTATGGAATATTTCATCGGTCAGGGAAATTGCGTTTGAAGCAAGGCTTGATGTCAACAAGACCAGCGCCTATCTGAACAGACTGATAAGCCGGGGGGTTATTGTTATTGAAAAACAGGCCAAAAGGAATAAGTTATACGGAGTTACTGAAGGGATTTATAACATCTATTATCTTATGAGAAGGCATGGCTGCCAGGCGGAACGGGTCATGGCCATGGTGAAATTTATGATCAGTTTTTATGATCCACTTTCCGCAATACCTTTGTCTTCCGGGCAGTTCCGCGATTTTATTACAGCCTTTGAGTCAGCCGTGGTGAGTGTTTCTAACCGTAAACTTTTTCAGCAATGCCATGATCATTTTATTGTTGCCGAAGAGTTGCCGAAGAGTGTGCCAAGTCTCACTGATACTATGAAGCATTTTCGGGTTGACGGGAGACTGCTTGTTGTTGATGATAATCCGGAAAATAGTGTACTGCAGGAAAGCTTTAATCATGCCTATGAGCTTCTTGAAGCGGGAAATTATGTTGAAGCATTTCACGTGTTTGACGCTATAATAATGGTCTACAAAAGCCGTACTGAAGTGCAGGTTGCCCTCAAGGTGGCTGGTGCCATGTTTGGCAAAGGAGTTGCTCTTGGTAACATGGAACGTTCGGAAGAGGCAATAAAAATATTCGAAGACTTGATTGCAACATATAACGGCCGTTTTGAAGCGATTTTCGATCAGCCGATTGTCATGGCAATGTTCAGTAAAGGATATATTCTGGCTGGCATGAACCGCCCGGGAGAGGCAATAACGGCATACGAAGAGGTAATAGCTCTCTATAAAAACCGTTCTGAGGAGCGGATTGTCAAATGGATAGTGATGTCCATGTTACATAAAGCGGTTATGCTTGCAGAGCTTAATCGCAGGGATGATGCTGTCCTGATTTATGAAAAGCTCATTGCGATGAACAAAGAGCGTACTGAAGTGTCTGTTGCAGAGCAGGTTATAAAAGGTATGATCTACAAAGGTGTTACACTTGGCGAGCTTGACCGCCGGGAAGAAGAGATACAAACCTACGAAGAACTTATTGCTGTCTACAAAGAGAGAACTGAAGTCGAAATCTCTGAACATGTTGTCAGTGCAATGTTCAACAAGGGGATTGTACTTGGCAGTTTGCATCGTGAAGAGGAAGCGATTCAGACCTTTGAAAAGATTATTGCGACCTATAACGCGAGGACTGAAGGGCAGATTGTGGTAAAAGTGTCGAACGCACTGCTCAACAAAGGAATTATCTATGGCAAACTGGAACGGTACCATGAGGCGGAAAGCGCTTTTATGGAGGCAATAGCATTGAACCCGCAACGGTCGAGAGCGCAATTTGTTTTGCTTAAATTGCTTATAAAAATGCAGGAGAGGCAGAAAGATGCTCTTGAGCTTGCAAAACAGTATGTCGGCAATTCTGTGCTTGTTGAGAACACTGTTGAAGGAGCGATAGTACAATTTGTGGAACTTGCTGCATTGGGGTATGCAGAGGAATCGCTTCGCATTCTTGTTGGCTCACCGGCCGAACGATATCTTGAGCCTCTTGTTGCAGCATTGCGGTTGTACACTGGTGAGGAGGTAAAGAGCGCCATGAATATACTTGAAGTGGCAAGAGATGTGGTGAAAAGGATTGAAGAGCGGCAACACCTTATGAATTGATAGGTAATCAAATAACCAAAACAGCTATCGGTGATGAAGATTATGAAAATGTTGGCTCTTGCGTTTATGCTTGCAGGAGTTTTTTCCGTTACGGCAAATGCCGGATGGGATCCGGCACAGGAGGATCGCGCACGGGCATCGGTCGACTATTTCAAAAACCATGGTCCGGCGCTGGACCGTTTTTTTGAACATGCCTATGGCTATGCTGTTTTTCCTGATGTTTATAAAGGGGGGTTCATGCTGCTTGGCGGAGGGCATGGAAATGGATATGTCTATGAACAGGGAAGCCTTGTTGGGCGTTCATCGATTACCCAGCTCAATGTTGGTCCTCAGCTTGGTGCTCAGTCGTTCTCGGAAATTATTTTCTTTAAAAATCGGGGAACCCTTGAGAATTTCAAAAAAGGCAACTATGAGCTGAATGCCCAGGTGGCCGCAATTATCGTTACCAGCGGGATGGCAACTAATACTGATTATTCTAACGGTGTTGCTGTTTTTGTTCTCCCTAAGGCTGGAGTTATGGCTGAAGCGACGGTTGGCGGTCAGAAGTTTTCTTATAATCCTTACTGACAAGAGGGTTCAGTGTTTTTCAATAACGTCAATTTTTGCAATGAAGTATGAATTAGTGGTTGGCCTTGAGGTTCATTGTCAGCTCAATACCGTGAGTAAGGCGTTCTGTGGTTGCTCGGCACAGTTTGGTAAACATGCCAATACGAATGTCTGTCCGGTCTGTCTGGCTCTTCCAGGAGCTTTGCCGGTACTCAATCGCCAGGTGGTTGAGGATGCAGTAAAGATCGGGCTCGCAATGGATTGCAAAATAGCCTCTCATTCGGTGCTTGCCCGCAAAAACTATTTTTATCCGGATTTGCCTAAAGGGTACCAGATTTCACAGTTTGAGGAGCCGATATGCAGTGAGGGAACTCTCCAGATTGATGCTGGAGAGGGGCGCAAAGAAATTCGTCTTGTCAGGATCCATATTGAGGAGGATGCTGGCAAGTCTATTCATGATATCGGAGAGGAGACCTATATTGATCTTAACCGTAGCGGTGTTCCGTTGCTTGAAATTGTGAGCTATCCCGATTTGCGTACATCGAAAGAGGCCTCCGCATATCTGCAGAAAGTACGCCAGATTGTTAAATATCTTGGTATTTCGGATGGCAACATGGAGGAGGGAAGTCTTCGTTGCGATGCTAACGTCTCCCTGCGACTCGCAGGAGCGACCGAGTATGGTACCCGTACCGAAATCAAGAATATGAACTCTTTCAAAAATGTTGAAAAGGCTATCGAATTCGAGGCTGAGCGTCATAAAGAGATTCTGGATAATGGAGGGGTTATCATTCAGGAGACCCGGCTTTGGGATGCCGACAAGGGAGAGACCCGCTCTATGCGGGGCAAGGAGTTTGCCCATGACTATCGTTATTTTCCCGATCCCGATCTGGTGCCGGTGCTTGTTGACCAGGAGATGATCGATCGTATTCGGCTTGAACTGCCGGAGTTTCCGGAAGTGCGTGCGCTTCGTTTTGCTGAAGAGTATGGTATTCCCGTCTACGATGCGGGAGTGTTAACGGTTGAGAGGGAGGTTGCCGACTATTTTGAGGAGACCGTCAGGATTTCGGGCGATGCCAAGGCTTCATCGAACTGGGTGATGGGTGAGGTGATGCGCATCCTGAAAGAGAAGTATCTTGATATTACGGAGTTTTCCATTATTCCCGAAAAGCTTGGAGGACTGATCCGTCTTATTGGGGATGGGCTGATCAGCAATACCATTGCCAAGCAGGTGTTTGAAATCATGTTGTTGGATCAAGCCACTGCGGCGGAGATTGTTGAGCGGGATGGGCTTGCACAGGTGTCAGATACAGGTGCTATTGAAACCGTGGTTCAGGAAATTCTTGATGCCAACCCTGGCCAACTTGCTGCCTATCGCGGCGGAAAAACCAAGCTGCTGGGCTTTTTTGTTGGTCAGTGCATGAGCCGGATGAAGGGCAAGGCCAACCCCCAGATGGTTAATGACGTGTTGCTGGAGAGACTCGATGGGTGAACTCATTCAGGGCTCACTGTCGAAAAGATCCTTGGTGCGTGGTGTGTCAGTCAACGTTTTTGCAAGTTCAGGATTGATGACCTCGATTTTTTTTCGGGCATCCTGAAGTCGTTTTTTACAGGTGCCTGCAATCGTCAGACCCTCCTCATAGAGGCCGATAGAACTTTCAAGTCCTGTTTCGGGGTTTTCGATTTTGCGGGTTATCTCCTCAAGCCGCAAAATCAGCTCTTCAATTGATGGCGTGCCAGAGGGTTTTGCAGAGTGTGATGGAGTCATAGGTTGTCATAAGTTTAGATGTTGTTTTTTAAGGTAGGTAAAGAGATAGATTATTCAAAAGGCAGGTGTGTGAGTGAAGTTTGTTGATAGTGCGTCCATATTTGTCCAGGCCGGAGACGGAGGCAACGGATGCGTAAGTTTTCGGAGGGAGAAGTTTGTGCCCAAGGGTGGGCCAGATGGAGGTGATGGAGGTTCTGGCGGCCATGTATGGCTTCGAACCAACCGGCAGTTGACTACTCTTCTTGATTTCAAATACAAAAAAAAGTATATCGCGGTTCGTGGTGTTCATGGGCAGGGAGCAAGGAAAACGGGCAGGGACGGTGCAGATATTGTGATTGATGTGCCATGCGGTACCATCGTCAGAAATGCTGAAACCCATGAGATTATTGCGGACATGACGGGAGAGGAACTGGAGCTGTTGATTGCCAGAGGCGGCAAGGGTGGTCGCGGGAACCAGCATTTTGCTACTCCAACTCGTCAGGCTCCTCGTTATGCCGAACCTGGCCAGAAGGGTGAAGGGCTGACGCTCGACATGGAGCTCAAGCTTATGGCCGATGTGGGGCTGGTTGGTTTTCCCAATGCAGGAAAGTCAACCCTGATCTCGGTCATCAGCGCGGCAAAACCAAAAATTGCTGATTATCCTTTTACGACACTGATTCCAAATCTTGGTATTGTGCGTTATGAGGAGTATAAATCGTTTGTGATGGCTGATATCCCTGGAATTATTGAGGGGGCGGCTGAAGGGAAAGGACTTGGCTTGCAGTTTCTTCGTCATATTGAGCGTACGAAAATACTGGCGATACTCATTTCTGCAGATTCGCCCGATATTGTCGAAGAATACCGGACACTTCTTGGGGAGCTTGAGAAATTTGACAAGGGGCTGCTCGGCAAGCCCCGTTTGGTGGTTGTTACTAAAATGGATATTGCAGCCGAGGATCTTGAAATTCCTGCCCTTGAAGAGGGAATGAAAGTACTTCAGATTTCATCCGTTTCCGGACAGGGTCTGAAGGAACTTAAGGATGAACTCTGGAGAGAGGTATCAGGGCATACCAGGGCGGCTGAACTATTGGATGAGGGGCTCGGGTAACCCATGCAGCAGGCTGAACTTTTTGTCAGGTATGCGCGTCTTGCTGATTCTGGGGCAATATCTGCCATTACGGCAGAGTATGCCCGTCAGGGAATCATGCTGGAGCGCTCTAATGATAATATTGTTGAGAATATTCGTAATTTTTTTGTTGCAGAATATAACGGCGAGGTGATTGGGTGCTGTGCTATTGCATTTTATACTCTAAAGCTTGCCGAAATTCGTTCACTGGCCGTTTTTACCCGCTATAAAATGAAGGGAATAGGGCGGTTACTGGTTGAAAAAGCCGAGTCGGTTTTACGGGAAGAAGGGGTCAGGGAGGTTTTTGTTCTGACGCTCAGCCGTGAGTTTTTCAGCCGGATTGGGTACAGTGAAATCAGGAAAGAGTATTTTCCTCAGAAGATATGGAAAGATTGCACTCATTGTCCAAAACTGATGGCATGCGATGAGATTGCAATGGTGAAAACATTGTAAATTAGACAAAAAGGGATAGC
>Ga0114951_10006678_pt1 | contig 10114 bp, 7 predicted proteins | sample AM7aDNAmetaG_FD_88677 | JGI IMG/M metagenome (GOLD analysis project Ga0114951, IMG submission 88677) | Freshwater microbial communities from Finland to study Microbial Dark Matter (Phase II) - AM7a DNA metaG | ecosystem: Environmental > Aquatic > Freshwater > Lake | place: Finland: Lake Alinen...
AAAAGATACGTTTGAGATAAAAGTTGGCGAGAAGCCAATTAAAATTGAAACTACCAACTGGACCGAGCAAGCCTCAGGTTCTTGTTTGGTAACTTCAGGAGAAACAAAAGTTTTAGTAACAGCTGTTTTGAGCCCATTTTCCAGGCCCGACATAGACTATTTTCCTTTAACAGTTGAATATGAGGAAAGATTTTATGCCGCAGGAAAAATTTATGGCTCGCGATTTATGAAAAGAGAATCCAGGCCAACCGAAGAAGCAATTTTGACGGCCCGCATGATAGACAGGGCAATTCGGCCGCTGTTTCCAAAAGATTTTAAAAAAGAGGTACAAGTTATTGTGACTTGCTTGTCTTGGGATGGCGAAAACGACCCGGATATTTTGGGAATGATTGGCGCCAGCTTTGCTTTGGCAACTTCAAACATTCCATGGAATGGGCCTTTGGGCGCAATTCGCGTATCAAAAAATAACGGAAAGTTTATTTTTAATTCCAATTACGCAGAAAGAAAAGAAAGCGACATGGATTTAACTTTAAGCGCCATTGAAAAAGTCGGCGACATTCAAGTTAACATGATTGAAATGGGAGCAAAAGAAGTTTCAGAAAAAGATGTTTTGGAAGCCTATGAAATCGCCAAAAAAGAATTGAAAAAAATGATTGACGCGCAAATTCAAGCAGTTAAAAAAATTGGAAAAGAAAAAGATGTTTTTGAGCCTGCTGTTGAATTGGAAATTGCCGGAGAAATAAAAGAATGGCTGGGCGATAAATTAGAAAAAGCAATTAACAACGCTCCAAAATCAGAAAAAAACTTGGGAGCAACCGAAGCTTTAAAACAAGAATTAATTAAATATTTATCAGAAAAGCATCCAAATGAAGGAAAAGAAAAACAGGTGCTGGCTTTTTTTGAAAAAGAAATCGAAAGAATAATTATCAAAAATATTATTGAAAGAGATTACAGGCCCGACGGCAGAAACTCAAAAGAAATCAGGCCGCTAAGCTGCGAAGTTGCAGTTTTGCCAAGAGCTCACGGAAGCGGAGTATTTTTTAGAGGCCTAACACGTGTGCTTTCAATTTTAACTTTGGGCGGACCGGGCGATTCGCAAATTTTGGAAGGCATGGAAGTTGTTGGCAAAAAAAGATTTATGCACCACTACAATTTTCCTCCATTTTCTTCTGGAGAAACAGCTCCAATGCGCGGACCAAAAAGAAGAGAAATTGGACATGGAGCTTTGGTGGAAAAAGCCTTACTCCCAATGCTTCCAGCACCTGAGCAGTTTCCTTATACTATAAGAATAGTATCTGAAGTTGTTTCCAGTAATGGCTCAACTTCGCAGGCTTCGGTTTGCGCAGCTTGCATTGCTTTAATGGATGCAGGAGTGCCAATCAAAGAACCTGTTGCCGGAATTTCTGTTGGCTTGGCAAAAGACGAAGAAACCGGAAAATATAAAGTATTAACAGATATTCAGGGCCCAGAAGACCACTATGGCGACATGGACTTTAAAGTTGCCGGAACTCGCAACGGAATTACCGCAATTCAAATGGATATTAAGATTGACGGCATTGATAAAAACATAATGGAAGAGGCCTTGGAGCGCGCAAAAGATGCAAGATTTAAAATACTTGATATAATAAAGAAACAAATAGCCAACCCTCGAAAAGAATTGTCGCCTTATGCTCCAAAAATTATTTCGTTTTTAATCAACCCTTCAAAAATTGGAGAAGTGGTGGGACCAAAAGGTTCTGTTATAAACAAAATTATTGAAGAGTGCAATGGAATAACAATTGACATTGAAGATTCGGGATTGGTTGCCATTACCGGCCAAAACCAGGCCGATGTGGACAAAGCTGCAAATTGGATTAAGGGACTTGTTGAAGAAGTTGAAATTGGAAAAATTTACCAGGGAACCGTAAGAAAAATTATGGACTTTGGAGCATTTGTGGATATTTTGGGCGGCCAATCGGGGCTGGTTCACATTTCAAAATTTGTTCCGCAAAAAATTGACCGAGTAAGCGACGTTGTAAAAGAAGGCGAATCAATTCCGGTAAAAGTGGTTTCTATTGACGAATTGGGCAGAATAAATTTATCGGCAATTGATGCGGGTTTTAAACCTAAACCAAAAAACGCAAAAAATTAAATTTTATGGTAACACAAGCCGAAGAAACACAAGCCAGAGATTTTTTAAAGAGAGCTGAAATTAAAACAATGAAAAAAGACCTCTTAGCATTAAGAGAGGTTGATTCGTTAAAAGAGCGCGATAAAATTGCCAAAATAAAAACTTTAGAAGAACAGCAACAAGAAGAAGTTTCCTCTGCGGCCAAATCTAAAGCTAACAGCGAAAAAAATGCAGTGGAGCGAGTATTGGAAATGGGCGGAGTTCAAGAGGCAATTGCCGAAAAAGATTTGAAAAAATACGCAACAGAACAGGAACGCCAACAAATATTTTTAATGGAGTCACAGCGCCTCGAGCTTGAGAAAAAAGTTGACGCAATTGATAAAGAAAAAGATCCGGCTTTAAAATTAGAAAAGAATAAATTTTTAATTCAAAAACGCGCGCTGGAAACAAAATTGAGTTCGGTTGTTGAACAGGAAAAAAAGCTGGACACCGAGCAAAAGTTTATTGCCAACAAAGCTCAAACTTCAACAATTCCTGCAGAAAAAAAGAGCCTCGAAGCAAGACGATGGGAAATGGATAAAGAAATTCAGGATGTTGAAAAAAACAGATGGGAGGTTGAAAAACAAATGGAAGAAGTTGACGCCAAGGTTAGAGAAACCGACAAGCTTTCCGGCCAAAACACAACAGAAAAAAACGGACTTCGCAATAAAGTTTTGAGCATTGATAAGTCATTAAGAGAAATTTATACTGTTGTTATGGTCAGAGAAGAAGAAAAACGTTCGGGCTTGGCAGAAGCTCAGGTTGCCAAAAAAGAAGCCTTGGCAAAAACAAGATTTGCAGAAAAAGAAAAAGTCCAAAGGCAGCAATGGTCGGGAAGCGCCGGTGTGGACAGCGTTCCTGTTCCAACGAGAAACAAAGCCGTAAAATCTTTTGAATCGGAAAACGAGCAAAGAAAAAAATTTATGCAAGACGTTGAGCAGGGCAGCCAAATTGCAGGCTCTCAACAGCAAAAAAGTAATATAAAATAATATGGACCAAAAATTAATTGATGAGTTGAAAGAAAAGTTAGAAGTAAACAAAAACTCAATACAAAAAGAACTGGAAAGTTTTGCTTCAGAAGACCCGAATTTAAAACACAACTGGGATGCCAATTTCCCAAGCAGAGACGAAAGCGACAAAGACGAACAGGCCGACGAAGTTACAGAATATGACAATATGCTGGCTTTAGAACACAGCTTGGAACTAAAACTAAAAGATGTAAAATCGGCTTTGGAAAAAATTGAAAACGGGACTTACGGCGTTTGCGAAAATTGCGGAAAAAAAATTACTGAAGAAAGATTATTCGCCTGCCCCGAAGCCAAAACTTGTTTAAATTGCGGTAAAAAATAAAAATCAAAAAACGGGGTTTATGCCCCGCTTTTTTTATAGTTTAATTTTATTTGTAGCTAATAACTGTTCCCACCGGATATTTTGCCAAAGGATTTGTGGCTCCAACAACTTGGAAATGCAAGTGGCATCCTGTTGAGTCTCCCGCGCCAGCCATTCCCGGAGCTCCTCCCATTAAAGCAATGTTTTGGCCGGTGTACACCGTGTCTCCCGATTTTACCAGCAAGGTCATCAAGTGGCCATAATAGGTAACCGTGCCGTTTCCGTGCAAAATTGTAATATGATTACCCATTCCGCTGTTGTATCCGCCATTTGCAACAGCTCTTTGTACCACTCCGGCAGCTGCGGCATAAATTGGAGTTCCGCATTTGTTGGCGGTGTCTACTGCATTAAAATAATGCAAGCCTTGAGTAATCTTTCCTTGGGTTGGAAAAATAAAATAATTGTTTGCCAAAGGAATTTGATTGTTTATTAAAGGAGCAGATTTTTTAGTCTTCACGCCTCCTGGCACAACCAAAATATCTCCAATATAAATGTCGTCTTGGTTGGCCAAGTCGTTGTAAGCGATTATGTTGTCAGAATTTGCTTTATAGGCCTGGGCAATTGCAGAAACCGTATCACCTGATTTTACTACGTGCAAAACTCCGTCTGTTGGCAGCACGGCCAAGCTTTGTCCAACTTTAAGAGCCGAAGAACTTGTTAAATCGTTTGCCCAAAGCAAAGTATTAAGAGAAATTTTGTTGGTGTCGGCAATTGATTGCAAGGTGTCTCCTGGCTGAACAATATAGTTTGTAACATCTTTTTTGTTTTGATTTGTTCCACCAAAAGTATCTCCCAAAACTTTTCCCGAAACCACTTGCGGAGTTGAAACTCCAGACAAAGTGTTGTCTTGGATAATTTTTAAGTCGGGAGTTTCCAAAGGAATTGCGTCTGACTGGCTCGAGAACAAACTTCCAACAACTATGTTATTTTGCTTGTTAAAAAAGGAATTTACTCTAGTTGAACCGTCGCACGAGGCATACATTGTTCCAAACAGCATAAAGGCAACAACACCAAAGTAAAACAGGGGATTTTTGAAAAATCCCTTAAAATTGAGCCTTTTTATCTTTATTAAAATTATGTTAAATAGTTTTAACAACTTATGTCTAATTTACTACTTTTAAGGCTTTGGGTCAAATAGTTATGCACAGATAAAAAAAGCCCGCGAAACAATATTCGCGGTACTATGTCTTTCAATTTACGGCCACGTTTTATTGTGGCGCCATAAGTTCTTCTTCAAAGTCAACAGACTTTTTATCTTGCCCATAAAAAAGACTCACCCTGACCTTGTGACGCTCGCCATTCATAAAGAACGCACCTGCGTATGGAAGTCCGCCGCGCGCTCTGTCTCTCTGCTCCATAGCAGGAGTTGGACGACAAGAAGCTGGTATCTTTACTGTTTGGCTCTGGCCTGTCATTGCGGATCCAAAACCAACAGATGCCTGGCCATTTATGCCGTCAATAGAAACAGCGGCTCCTGAAAACACTACAGGCAAGTTTCCATCTTTGACAACAGTGACGTCAACGCCATTAAAGAAACACCCCTCTGGCCTCTTGTCGAACATCTCCATATTTAGCTTCATGTCTGTAATAGCCAGCTTTTCGAGCGAAAGCGAGATATTCGTCTGCCAGACAATTTTTTCCGGCTCAACGGTTTTCACAGATAAAACCCAGTTGCCTTCCTGCGGTTTCTCCATATACACGTGAACGGTTTGGCAATTGCTCATCATTTGATCTTTTCCAATTACCCTAACATCCGATTTTCCATCTGGGCTTGTTAGGATTACCGCCAATTTTTCCGCCGGGCCTTTGACCGTTGTTTCAAAAAATACATTGCTTCCATCGGTGGCTATTTTGTATTCTGCGCTATATGGACTGTTCCAGACTGCTCCGTTTTGTCCGGAACATCCTGAAAAAATAAAAATTCCAGAAAAAGCAAAAGCAAATATAAACAATTTTCCAAACAAAATCTTCATTTCTAAGCCTCCCTAAAACTAGGTTTTCAATGTCGGGAACAATTCCCAACGCACTGACTTACACATTAAACTTTTTAATATATTTGTCAATGTCATACGCCAATTTTTAAATTATGATACAATAAGCAAATGAATTTATTTTCGCCAGAAGAAATAAAAAATCTTCTTTCAAAATATAAGACACGTCCTTTAAAAGGGCTTGGCCAGAATTTTTTAATAGATAAAAATGTTTTAGAAAAAATTATTGAGGCAGCCGACATCAAACCCACCGACAATATTTTAGAAGTGGGTCCTGGAATTGGAACCCTAACCCAAGAACTGGCAAAAAATGCGGAGCAGGTGATTGCCATTGAAAAAGACGAAACAATGGTAAAAATTTTAAAAGAAACCTTAAAAGATTTTAATAATATAGAAGTTATAAATATTGATATTTTAAAAACAGAAAATTTATTTGATAAAAAATATAAAGTCATAGCAAACATTCCATATTATTTAACATCACCATTAATAAGAAAATTTTTAGAGGACAAAAATCCCCCCGTAGAAATGGTCTTAATGCTGCAAAAAGAAGTTGCAGAAAGAATTTGTTCAAAACCGCCGAATATGAGTCTGCTGGCGGTTTCGGTGCAGTTTTATGCAGATGTAAAAATTGTTTCAGTGGTTTCCAAAAATTGTTTTTGGCCGGCCCCAAAAATTGATTCGGCAATTATAAAAATTATTCCTCATGAAAAACATAATGTTGATGCTGATTTGTTTTTTAAAATTGTAAAAGCGGGATTTATCCAGCCCAGAAAACAGCTTGTTAATAACTTAACTTCCTTGAATTCTTTAAATAGTGTAAAATTAACAAAGGATAAAATTTCCGAGTGGCTTTTAAAAAATAATTTAAAGCCAAATCAGCGCGCAGAAACTCTAAGCGTTGAAGACTGGATAAATTTAACAAAAAGCTTTAACGAGTTATAAAAAAATTCTCATGCAAAAGTTTTTCTCATATCTAAAAAACAAAAAAATATTTGCTTTAATTTTTTTATTCTTTTTTTTATTGAGTTTAAGTTTACCGGCAATTGCCTTAGGACAAGCTGAGCCAGCGGCACCAGTAGGTGGCAGTGTTAGTTGCACCGGCAGCACATTGTCCTGGGTTCAGGAAATAGGGGCATTAATAGCGGATATTGTACAATTTTTTCCAAGAGAATTGGCCACATTAGCAGTCTACCTTTCCAGCATGGCGATTGGCACGGTAAACACTTGGTCAATTACAAGCGGAGGAAGTGGTAGCGGCGCAAGCGATGCCGCCGCGCAAGCTTTTACAGCTGGCTGGACACAAACAAGAAATTTAGCCAACATGCTCGTTGTTTTAGCATTCGTTATTATTGGAATATCAACGGCTTTAAGAATTAGAGAATACGAAGCAAAAAAAATGCTTTTGCCTTTAATAGTTGTAGCTCTTTTAATTAATTTTTCTGGATTATTTTGCGGACTAATTATAGATGCTTCAAATTTAACAATGAAGGGGTTAACAATGGGAGCAGCTTCAATGGGAACGGGTTTTATGACTAACGTACAGACAATGGGTAACAAAGCCATATGCGCTCAGGCGGTAGCAGGAAATATGTGGGGGTATATAGCAGCCGATGTAATGTTTTCCATTGTATATGTTGCAATAGCAATCTGTTTTATTTATCTTGCATTTATGTTGCTTGCCAGATATGCTGTTTTAGGAATTTTATATATGCTTTCTCCTTTGGCATTTGTGTTCTGGGCATTTCCTTTTCCCAAAGCAAAAGAATTATGGAATCAATGGTGGAGCCATTTTATAAAATGGTCATTTATTGGGGTTGGAATTTGTTTTTTCCTTTGGCTTGCACAAATGATATTAGCCCAGTATCAATCAACTATGTTTCCGCCGGTTGTAGTAGATTTATCTGCAGCTTCGAGTCCTTTTTGGGGCACAGTTTTTTATCTTTTTGTTGTTTTAATGGTCATCTTTGTTGGAATAAAAATTTCTACCAAGAGCAGCGCTATTGGAGCCGCGGCAGTGATAGGATTAGCAACCGGAGGAATTGGCATGGCTATGGGAGCAGCAGGCAAGGCAGCTAGCGGAGGGGCTGGCGTAGCAGGAAAAGGATTAATGACTGGAGCTGATAAATTGTCCGGCGGGAAGGCTTCGGCTGTCAAACAATCTGTCAGTGGAACCACCGGTAGATTTATGGAAAACATAGGCTTAAAGCAAACTGGAACCACTGCCAAAAATGAGGCTGCCAGAGTTTCTGCAGAACAAAAAGGAATGGAGGCTGCTCTAAACAGCGGAAATGCAACAGACAAAGCAAGAGTTCAGGCTCTGGCAAAGAATGGCCATGGCATAAGAAGCGCTGCTGCTATGGGCGCAATAGCATCTGCCGGACAAATTAACGAAACATTTAAAGATAATGCAACAGAGGCAGGACAAAGATTACAATATGCCAGCCAATTTGGCGGAGAGAATTTATTTAAAACAGCATCAAAAGAAAATCCTTTGCTAATGGCATCTAATACAACTGCCATAAAAGGCCTAACATCTCAAACAAATCCTTCAACTGGCATAAACTACACAGCCCAAGAAGCAGAAGACAAATTGGTTGGAGGAGCATATAGATCCGCTGACATCGAGGCTCGTTCAAAATTCTCCCCAGATGTTATAAAAGACAGAAGATATTTAGAAAATACTACGGCTAAACAAATGTTGAAAGCAGGAGAAAGGATGTCGGCAGACAGAGTGCAGGCACACAAAGATCTTTTGGCTCGTGGTGGCATGATAGACCAAATGCGTTCGGATCCGGCAAATGCATCCGCAGAAAAACAAGCCGAAATTACTGCGAAAGAAGCAGCAATAGTTGGAATGTCTTAAAAAGTAAAAGTCTCTTAAAATATGGAAAACACAAAAACAACGTTTTTACTTCCAGAAGATTTAACCATTTTAGATGTTATCTTTGAAATTCTAAAAAATAACAACTTAGAAGAAACCGAATCAGAAATGGTAAAAAAAGTTTCCCAAAATCAGCCATCGAATTTTATTATCGTAAGAGAGATTGCTTCAAGTCTTGCAGGGAAAAAAGTTTCTGAAAAAGATGCGTCCCTTGGTTTACAAGAACAACTTAAAATAACCGACGGAACAGCAAAAAAAATAATAAGCGACATAAACCAAAAATTAATGCCTTATGCAAAAACGATAAATTTTGTTCAAGAAGAAAATAAAAAAATACAAATATCAGAAAAAAAATTCTACGCAAAAGAAAAATCATTTGACGAACTGTTACCAATTCCCAAAAGAAGGAGCACACAACCACAAGAAGAAATAATCCAGCCCATATCAAAACCAGCGCAAAGAAGCGGGCCAGACAATTATAGAGAACCCATTGAATAAAAAAATTACAATTTAAAAAGGGGTAGGTTGTTAAACAACTTACCCCTTTATTTTACCCTTAAAGATGGGTCATCTTTTTCAATCAGGTCAGGGATTTTTCTTCGCTTCGCCCCGCTTCAACGGATCCCAGTAGGGCCAAGCTCCGTTCTCGTCGAAGAACTCCTGAGCCTTTTACTCGTTGGACTTGGCGTCTTTCTTCCCGCCTTTGTCGTTTTTGTCGCGCTTGGGCTAGTTGGTCTGATTGCCCTTCCTCAAAAGTTGAGCAAGAGCACCGCCTCCGCCGAGCAGAGCTGCAAGATTGGAGTCCTTAATGGCCTGACCTTCGGTGCTAACATCAACCTTGATGAAATCATCTCCGGCCAGGGCTTGAGACCGAAGCCTCACTGCCAACTCTTCCGAAATGCCTTTGTCCTTTGCGGAAACCACCGGATTGAAAATCCTTGCGGTCTCGCCGTCGGCCAAAAGCTCCTGCGTCTTCTTTGCTTCCAAGGCCTCTTGAAATTTCTCGCCGTATCCCACGCTTCTAATGGCCAGGCTTTGCGGGATAATCTCAATGCCCCAGCTAGTGCGCTTGTCGTCGATGTCGGCACAACTGCTGCAACCTTTCAAGGAAATTTCCTTCCAAATTGCAGCGGCATCCATGTTCATTACCTCGTCAGAAGTATGATTCCTAACAAGGCTGCGAACGATGGTTTCCATAACCTTCATGGTTTGGCCAACCACGTCTTTTGGCGCAACGTACAAAAATTTGTAAACGTTGACGACTCTCATTCTGAAAATCGCAGTCACGTCGGGCGCAACAGCTCCCGAACCGGCTCGAGTTTCGCTTGTTTCTGCTTTTGTCAGACTAATCTGCCTAAGCAACTCGTGCAAGAAAACGTAGTTCTCCTTGCCAAAACCGTCGTCGTCGTTGTAGTCGAGGTACCTGGTGGGCTTCACCAATCCTGCAAAGTAAAAAATCCAACCGGCAAGCCTAAACATAAAGCGGTAGATTCCACTCATGTTTTCTCCTGCGCCAGACTCAACAAATCCGTTCGCGTCAAAGCGATGCCCTGAGTACTCCATGGTTGTGCAGCAATAGCGGCCGGCAACCTGCCAACCGGTTGCAGTGCCTTCGTTCTGAGTGTGCTCTTTGACAAGCCCAGCCGAAACAATAACAACCACAAGCCCAATGAGTCCAAAAATGAACCACATTGTCACAAA
>Ga0114951_10006679_pt1 | contig 10114 bp, 9 predicted proteins | sample AM7aDNAmetaG_FD_88677 | JGI IMG/M metagenome (GOLD analysis project Ga0114951, IMG submission 88677) | Freshwater microbial communities from Finland to study Microbial Dark Matter (Phase II) - AM7a DNA metaG | ecosystem: Environmental > Aquatic > Freshwater > Lake | place: Finland: Lake Alinen...
AGAGCGACGATGCCGGCCTTCACTCCGGCCTGCACCAGTTTATGATTTTCCGGCAGCACCCAGGTGGGGAAATATTTTTCCTGGCCCACTTTCAGCCCCGTCCAGGCCATCGCATCGTAGTAAAGCACTTCCACTTTAGCCCCGGCCTTTTTAACCGCGGGCAGGCGCTTTATCTCTTCCACGGAAGATTTAAGCGTCTCGCCAAGCGTCAGACGCCTGTCCAGATATATAGTGCATTCGTCTGGCACCGCGTTCAGCGACGGCGTCTTGCACTCAACGGAGGTGACGACCACGGTACCCTTACCCAGGAATTTATCTTTTCTGAGCTTCGGGTTCAAAGCGGTGATCTGCTCTATAATAGCGGACATTTTTACCACGGCGTTATCGCCGCGCTCCGGGGCGGAAGCGTGGCAGGAACGACCCTTCGTTACCACCTTCATTTCCATCCGGCCGCGATGGCCGCGGTAGACGGCCAGGTTGGTAGGCTCGGTCAGCACGACAAAATCCGGCTTTATTTTTTCCTTATTAATAATGTGGAGGAGCGGCAGACCGTCGCAATCCTCTTCCATGACGGAGCCGACGGCCATGTAAGTGTAATCACCCTCAAGCCCCAGCTCCTTTATCAGCTTCCCGCCGTAAACCATTGAGACCATCGAGAGCTTCTGGTCGGTGGCGCCTCGCCCGTAAATTGTGTCGTTTTTAAAGACCCCGCCGAAAGGATCTATCTTCCAGGCGGTCTTGTCCCCGATGCCCACGGTATCTATGTGGGCGTCTATCATGATCTTTTTTTTGCCGTGGCCGATGAAGCCTATTATGTTCCCCATAGCGTCGATCTTTATTTTATCAAAGCCTACCTTTATCATCTCTTTTTTTATCCGGGTCACCAGGCTCCCTTCCTGCATTGAAAAACTGGGAATGCGGATAAGGTCCCGGGCAAAAGCTATCATGTCTTTTCTGTGTTTTGAAACGGCGGTATTGAGTTTATTAAGGTCCATGATTCCTCCGTGATCGACTGAAAAACAACGTCAGGCAGCCGGCAAATAACAAACAGCCGCAACAATCTCCGCCCACCGCCCGCTATTTACCTTCTGCTACATTGTATTTAAAGACTGCCGGCCTTGTAAAATCTTTTTTACCCCGATGCGACATCACAGGAAGGAGAGATATTTATCCAGCGCTTCCACAAAAGCGTCTATATCGCCCTTTGAGGTGTGTATGAAGAAAGAGATCCGCGCTGTCTCGCCTATGCCGCTCAGCAATGAAGCGAGGTCCGCGCAGTGGCGCCCGGTACGGATGGCCACAAAGCGGTCTTTTAAATAGTTGTTAAGGAAAATGTTGAGGTCTGCAGGCGCGAACGCGCCTTTGACGGGCACAAAGGAAAGCAGGGCGCCGCGCTCAAGGTCGCCTGGCTCGCCGAGTATTTTTATTTGTCTGAAGCCGGCAAGCGCGGCGAAGGCGTGCCGCGAGAGCTTGATCATATGGGCGCGCACCGCTTCCGGGCCGACCGCTTTAAGCGTTTCAAAGGCCTTGGCCAGGCCGATGGCGCCGGCGTAGTTTTGTATGCCGGCCTCAAACCCCTGATAATCACCCAGATATTCCACTTTAAAGCCGCGGCCCGAGAAGTCCACCTTTTTAACCACCCCGCCTCCGACTTTAAAATGTTTAAGCCGGGCCAGCATGCCATCCCTGATCCAAAGTACGCCTATACCGAAAGGGGCGCCCAGCTTATGCCCGGAAAAAGCCAGGGCGTCCGCGCCTGACTCCTGCGCCAGCACGGCGTGAGTGGGCGCGTACTGAGCGTCGTCGGCAAATACGGCCGCGCCGGCCGCCCTGGCCATAGCCGCCATCTTGCCGAACTCCGTGACGCCGCCGGTGAAATTGGAGGCGCGGGTGGCGGCCACCAAAGCGGTTTTTTTGTTCAACATCCGCCCGAAAGCGTCCAGATCCGGCTTAAGATCTTTAAGGGGCATAACCCTGAGTTTTATTTTTCCGGTCTTTGAAAGGTTGTAAAAAGGCAGGAAAACGCTGTTATGTTCCAGCGGCGAGAGTATAACCTCGTTCTTTGCCGGAGTGAACGGGAAAGCCCCGGCGAAAATATTCACGGTTTCGGTGGTGCCGCTGGTGAAGATGATCTCCCCCGGCGAGGCGGCGCCCACGAATTCGGCCGCGGCGGACCGGGCCGCGGTGTACTTCTCCTCAACAGCCCTGGCCAGCGCGTGCGAGGAGCGCTTGCCGCCGCAACCACCCAGATCCAGCAGAAATTCCTTCTGCGCTTCGGCGGCCGACTTCATCTTAAGCGCGGTGCACGCGCTGTCGAGATATATCATCTTTCGCCCGCCGAACCTGCGTTCTAGCGCCGGAAACTCACCGGTGAGCGGCAAAGTTATTTTTTTGTTCATACCTGATTCCTTCCGCGCAGCGAGTGGTGAACGGCGATATAATCTTTTCTGGGACCGGGACACAGCCTGAAAAAGCCGCAGCCTTTGCATTGCGGCACTTTTTCCTTTTCATCCAGATGCGGCCCCTTTATTCCGGCGCGCATCTTAGCCATATCCACGTTTTTAGCGTGATGCCGGCCAAGAAAACAGGGCGGGATATGATCTACGTCGCATTTGAGCCCTTTCTTGCCGCATAGGTCAAGGGCTTTCAGCAGATACGGCGCCGCCTTATGATATTCCGGGGTGAACCGGGAGCCTTCGGCACGGCCTATCCCTTTTATAAAGCTAAACTGCAGCCAGGAGAGACCCGTTAGTTTTTTTGCCGCGAAGGCGGCGAAGCAGGCTGTTTTTTTGCAGTTAAGTTCGGATATCACATGCGTCAGCCGCACTTGCGCGCCGAGGGAAATAATTTTTTTCACCGCTTTTGTCCGCGCCGCAAAAGCGCCTTTTATCCCGGTGATCTTAAAGTCCAGCGCGGCGTTATGAGCCGGGAAATTAAAATTGAAATAGCCTTTGGCGGAATGAACGGCTTTAACCAGTATGGCCCGCTCTGCAGGCTTCATGCCTGCTATAAGCACGCCGTTGGTCTGCAGTTCCACTGTCCGCCCGGTCCTGGCGCAAAAGGTTATGACTTTGATAAGGTCCCCGAAATCCGCCAGTAAAGGTTCTCCGCCGGATATCTGCACCAGTCCGGGCTTCATCCCGGCGATCTCTTTCAGCCAGGAACCGATGTTCCCTTCGCCTTCAGCTTTCGCGTCAGCCGGGTAGGAGCAGAACACGCATTTCTGATTGCAGCGCCTGAACAAGTGTATTAAAGACATAGGCTTAAGTTATATTCTGTTCCGCACTGACTCCCCTGAACCCTGTCTCCGGGGCTTCCCTTTGAGAGGATTGAAAAACAGGTGTCCTAAAATTATAATACAATTATTGTATTATAGCGGTAGTGACTTACTTTTTGCAAATTTTAAGGCGCTTCTTTAAGTGTTTATGAAAAAACTCCATCTTTCCCTCACCGGCCTCTGTAATGAGCGCTGCCTCTTCTGCACAAAAGCGGGTCAGGGCGGCCAGGGCGAATTATCCGCGGCGCAATCCCTGCGTGTAATCTACGCGAAGCGCGCGGAGGGCTGCGACACTCTAATCTTCGACGGAGGTGAGCCGACCCTGCGGCCTGATCTGGGGGCCCTGGTCTGCGCGGCCATAAAAATGGGCTATCGCACTATAGCCGTTGTCACGAACGGCGTCGCGCTCGCTGATAAAAGCGTCACGGGCAGATTGTCGGCCTGTCATCCCGCCGCTACGCGCAAACTTGATTTCTGCGTGTCGCTGCATTCGCATCACGGGGATATTTCGGAGCGTCTCACCGGCTCGCAGGCGACATTTGAACGTACCCTGGCGGGACTTGACAACATTCTTGAGGCGGGATTTTCAAAAGTGTCGGTATATCATGTCATAACCGAGCTGAACTACCGGGAGCTGCCGCAATTCGCCGATTTTGTCATAAGACGATTCCCAAAAGTCAGCGAGGTCACATTTTCCTATATTTTCCCATCAGGAGCCGCGCTGGAACACATGGAAATATATCCCCGGCTTTCAAAGGTCACCCCGTACTTCAGCGCCGCGGTGAAGAAACTTAAAAGAGCGCGCGTCCGCGTGGATCTCAGCGCCTGCGGCATGGTGCCGTTGTGCCTGCTCGGCGGCAATGAAGACCTTGCCGTGACGCAATATCTTGGCGATAATTCCGCTAATTCCGAAATTTACGACGCGACCAAGGCGGAGCCGTTTATTTTATCATCCGCAGAATTCAGCCAGACTCACAAAGTGAAGTCCCGCCGCTGCAGGGCCTGCGTCCTGAACGAAATTTGCGGCGGGATATGGAAGATCTATGCCGCCCTGCACGGCGTTTCCGAATTGCGCCCGCTTAAATTGGCTCCGGCTTCGGGCCTGCGCAAGCGCGCCCCCGTCAGGATCTCAGCGGGGATGAGGGCCGGCGCGGATTTTATAGCTTTTCAGGAAGTTTGCATACGCGTTTACGCTGCCCGCAGGCACGGATATTCGCGCATCATATTTACCGGAAGTCACTGGCGTGACCGCGCTGACATGCCGAAACTTATGGAATTTATTAACAAGCTTGGTTTAAAATTCGGCCCCCGAAAAGGAAAAATCCGGGCTATACCCGGAAGTTCCTCCGCGGCATAAACGCCGCGATCTCCGCCCATCAAGATTTACAATCCGATCCGGCTGTCGACAAACTTCCGGACCGGGGCGTCGAGCATGCCCGGAAGATACCGGGTTATCTCCGACTGGAACAGAGCCTTGGCGGCAGGAATAACCTCTTCCTCGCTGCCCACACGGCTGTCGAAAGCTTTGCCGCACAAAGTCCCATAGATGTTGCGGGAAGCGACTTTATAATAAATATCCGTCTTTCCGCAGGGAAAAGTCCCGTAAATATTACCGGTGTCAGGCCGCACGTGGAAATCAAACTCTTTGCCGGAGATCTTCCCGTAAATATTCCCGGTATCTCCGCGCACGTAAAAATCGCTGTCTTTATCCCCCCAGCGGCCATATATATTGTTCGTCCCCTCATTGAAATAAAAGTCGTAACTTTTATTGCCCCACTCGCCGGAATAGTTGTTGACCCTGGACGGCGCGGCCGGGGCAGGCGTTCCCTTGAAAAAAAGACTTTTGAAGGTCTCATCCTGGGATGACCCTTCGGCGACTGTCTCGCTCTGCGCCCTTACCGCCTTCGGGGTTTCAAAAGAAATATTTTCAAGCGCTGAAAGTGTGGAAGCGGATTTAATGCCGCTTAAAGCGCTTTCAGAAGCGCAGGCCGCCGATGCCGTCGCTATAGAGATTATTGCCGCGATAAAATATCTTTTCATAAACATGCCTCCATTATGCGCAAGTGAAAACTGCCGCTGTAAATAGTATACCTCACGCGTCGGAAAGACGCAGGGGTCCAAAGCCCCCGTGATTTAGTCTTTTAGGCCCATGCGCCTCTGGGCCTTTTGGCCCCGATGGTGGTTAGATTCCTTCAGGCGGAGTTTTTTTAAAGCTCCAGTAGAACTTCCCTTTGGAGAACCGACTGGACACAAAGCCTTTTTCTATCAGCTTCTGAGCCGAATTCATCACCGCGTTCCCGTCCGAACAATCCCTGCACAGCACTATTTTCTTTGAAAGTTTAAGCACCTCGGCCGTGGAAACCTCTTTCTTTATCTTCAGTATCTCCATCAGACAGCGCTCGTTGTCTGAAAAGAACACCTTCCCGGCCGCCGCCGCGATACCGGGCCGTCCCCCTCCGCGCTTTACCGGCTTAAAGCCTTTAAACCCCCAAATACGCACATAGTTCTCATCCACACCCTTGCAGCTTCCTTTGAGGGTGCAGCCGCGGCAAGCGGCGCCGTAAACCTTGGCCACATTGGCGTTGGCGTCCAGGTCGGTCTTCTTGCCGTCGGGGGCGGTCACAACCGTGTTGAACAGATCCAGACCTATGGCCAGATTTTTTCGCCCTTCCAGAAAACAGGGAGGCGTATTCAGGAACAGTATTTCACCGTGCAGGCCGGCTTTCTCCATAACCTCCACGGCTTTAATAAAGTATTTTTCGGCCGCCGGCAGGCTCACGCCTATTTTCCTCGCGTTGGCGGCCATACTGCCGATATAAACCGGATAGATGACGACAAAATTAGTTATCCCCTTTTCCACGAATGACGCAATTATTTCAGGAAGGCGGCGGTAGTTATGTTTGTTAATAAGGATGTTGGTTCCGATACGGATCTTCAGCTTGCGCAGATTCTCAATGCCCTTAACGGCTTTGAGCCAGGCGCCGGGAACCCCCACAAGCCCGTCGTGAACTGACGGCTCGTCGGTGGTGAACGAAAATTTGCAAAAGGTCAACCCGGCTTTGACCAGGGCGGCGCAAAAAGCGGGGTCAGACAGCTTTATTCCGTTGGTCTGCACCCGGATGAACTTGAATCCGACCGACCGCCCCAGAGACACTATTTTCAGGATATCAGGCCTTATAAGCGGCTCCCCGCCGGTAAAACCCAGCCGGCGGTAGCCGGCCCTGAAGGAGGAATAGATGTTCCTGGCTATTGTCCCGAAATCAGCGTTCAGGGATTTATCAAACGAGCCCTGCGAACAAAAAGAACATTTCGCGTTGCAGTTGTAATTAAGTATCAACTCGTAGCACTTTGAATTTTTCTTTTCAGACATAAATTTAATGTTAGAGGATTAGAGGACTGGAGGATTGGAAGATTAGTCAATAAAGGACCTCTTACATACTCTAATCCTCTAGTCCTATCGGCCTCAGCTCCCCGTCTCCGTAATGCTTCAGATATTCAACCCATATGCCTTCACAGACGTGCAGGCGCGCGCAGCCTTTACAGGCGGCCGTGCGCCGTCTGCCGACGGCGCTCCGCGAACCGATGGCATCCGTGTTTTTAAAATCAGGCGCCCAGTGTTCGGTCAGAAAATTTACCCGCTCGTTCATCTCGCTTATCTGCGCCTCATAACCTTTAAAATGGCATAGGGGGACATAGCGGACCTTCCACTGATCAAAACCGGCGGCGAGACCTATCCTGAGCGCGGCGCGCATGTGCGGCGCAGCCGCCGATATTCTGGGCACCAGTTCGTCGAAATCGTTCCGGGCGCCTCCGTAATTGGGATCCACGAATATATACTCCACGTTGCGGATCCCCAGCCTGACATAAAGCCTGGCTATTGCCGGCAGCGAGCGCATATTGCCTTTGACCACTGTGGTATTGCCGCTTATCCGCCTGAACCCCAGCTTTTTAAGGTTGACCAGTCCCTTCTTCAGCTCCGCGAAGCTGCCCGGACTGGCGGTCATTTTGTCGTGCACCGCGGCAGAAGGCCCGTGTATCGAAAAGATAAGTTCATTTATTCCCGCTCCGACGATCGCTCCGGCCATGGATATATCAGAAAACACCCGGCCGTTTGTGGCGCAAACCACTTCGCGTATGCCTATATCCTTGGCGGCGCGGACCAGGGCCGTAAAATCCGGCCTTATCGTGGCTTCTCCGCCGATGATCTCAAGGATATCCGCGCCTTTTTTTTTGGCCGCGTAGACAGAAGCCAGCAGCTCCTTGGTGGTCCGCCCCCGCAGGCCCCGTTTGTCCGCGCCGATGCAGAACACACAGCGGTTACTGCACGCGTACCCGGTGAACAGCACTATTTTCAGCATCTTGGCGTTTTCGTTTGTCATTTAAGAAGGTGCACGATGTTTTTATCGAAGAGAAGCGAAATAACCGCCCCGGCGAATATCCATAACGCGAAAGGCCGGCCGCGCATCACTTCTATCTTCGGGTCCGGCATGGTCATCTTAGCCATCCAGTCTTTTATGATCTGGATCTGTTCAGCTGTAAGGCCGTCCTTAAAACAATCGTCGAACGCTCCCTCAAAAACCGGGTTCTGCCTGAAGGTCTGCGCCGTTTTGGGCAGAAGTATCATGCCCGGTTCCAGTTCGGAGGCCTTAAGGTACAGCGTGTCTTTGTTTTCAATCAGAGCCTCCAGGACGAACCGCCCTACAAAAAGCAACAGACTGAACTTGACGACGTTACCCATTGCGTAGAACACAAGGCTGACCAGCCTATCGTAAAAATAAAAATATCCTACGAAAAAATAAATGACATAACACGCCGTAGTAACATAAAGCCATTTCTTGCTCTGAAAGACCGAACCGATCTTATCCCAGAGAAAGAACAGAAAAAAGTAAATGATGTCCGGGCGGGCCAGAAATCTGGACAACAAGTGCCGGCTTTCAGCGTTCATTATCTGCTGCAGCAGGAACAAAAACGTCATATTGGCCAGATACGCCGTTATCAGCCATCCGTTCTTCTTGTTATCACCGGCCATACTTTTCATCCTGACTTTCAGGTCGGACCACATACTTTTTAAAAAATCTCCAAGGCTGGCCTGCGCCAGACCGGAGGCGATAAAAGCGCCTATTGTCACCAGCGCTGCCGCGACGAAGATATTTATCAGCAGGCTCAGGAACATGTAATTTGGGAAATTCTTAATATAGGGGTTTATCAGCGGCAGCCAGGCCGCGACCAATATAAAGAACTTGGCGTCACCCGCCGGCCAGATCTCGGAATACCAGAGTATCACTCCGGCCAGGACCGCCCAGAAGAAATGCGTGCACCACATGAGATAGAAATTCCAGGTCAGGTAACTGGTCGCAGAACCGACTGAACCCTGATAGGTGTTCAGCATCATGACTCCCAGAGCCAGCAGTATCAGCTTGGCTCCGAGCGCCACCCTGGCGTTGGGGATCTTCTTTGTGGCGATGTCGATATTTACAATACCCACGGCCCATATGACGAACACAGCCAGACATGAGAGACTGAAAAACTTCATAAAGTTTTAAGCTCCGCGTCTCCGAATTCTTTGTAGTATTCCATCATGAGACCCAGACACTTTTTTCTGGCTTTACACCCCTCGCATTTTTTTGTGTAGATCCGGTCTTCGGCCGGCAGTGTTATCCAGCACCGGCTCCGCAGTTTGTTTTTTATCAGGCATAGCGGGAAATGATAGAGCCTGAGATCCGGAAAGTTTTCTATAAGCGGAGCGGCGGCGTTGATCACCCTGGCCGAATCGGAAAGCCTGAGCGCGAGGCTTTTATGGTTTTTGAGCGACATTCCCTCTATCTCGTAATGGATGACCACCACCCGGCATCTGCCGGGGAACGGAAATTTTTTTTGCAGAAATAACAGCGTCTTTGAAAATTCTTTGATGTTGAGACGATGCAGGACCAGCCTTATCTCCAGAAAAACGCCTTCCGGCCCCGCCAGCAGATTCTCCAGGCCGCCGACCGTTTCCCGAAAGGCGCCGGTGACTCCGGCCACCTTGTCGTGAACCCGTGAGGAAGCCGCGTGCAGGGGGACGGCGACTGTCAGACGCGAACCGGCCATATTCAGAAACCGCCGCGTAAAATCCTTATCCGCGAAACGCCGGCCGTTGGAAAGCAGCGTAATGCTGACTCCTGGCAGCCTTCTTTTGAAATAAGCCAGCAGCCTGAAAAAATCCGGGTGCAGCGTGGGTTCGCCGCCCGTAAGGCTTAAGAAATCCGCTTTATCGTTGTTTTTGAGATAGACAGGACCGAGGCCCTTGAGATAGCTTTCCAGTTTTTTTATCTGGCTTTTCAGACCGTAAAGCGCGGCTTCCTGAGCGGCGAATTCCGGCAGGTTGGTGCACATGACGCACTTGTTGTTGCACTTATTCCAAAACGGTATGTCTGGCATAAATATTACGGGGCATAAAGCGGAAAGAGTTAAGCGGGACTTCTTTGCGGCCGATCGCCGACCATCGCGCCATCTGACTGTCGCAGCGCCGAGCCAGCCGTCAGCCCTTTTTTCCGGCGGCCGAAAGCAGGGCCTTGGTGACGATAATGCCGGCGATCTTGGAATTTTTTTTTGCCAGGTCGATGCGGCACTGCTGGTTCAAAACCTCGTTCATAAACTCTGCGGCGGTTAAGTCCGCGGATCGGGCGCCGATAAGGACTTGCGAAACGCCTTTACCGGGCTTGATCTTTACAGCGGCTCTGCCGGAAAATACGAAGGCGGCCAATTTTACGGCCTCAGGGCAATAGATCCCGTTATCCAGGATAAGTTTTTTTTCAGGAAGTGAAGTCTTCATTTTGTCACCCATTTGTTAAGTATCTC
>Ga0114951_10006680_pt1 | contig 10112 bp, 8 predicted proteins | sample AM7aDNAmetaG_FD_88677 | JGI IMG/M metagenome (GOLD analysis project Ga0114951, IMG submission 88677) | Freshwater microbial communities from Finland to study Microbial Dark Matter (Phase II) - AM7a DNA metaG | ecosystem: Environmental > Aquatic > Freshwater > Lake | place: Finland: Lake Alinen...
GCAAACGGAGCGATCATAAGTTTTTTTGCTTCCGGACCTCGTGTTCAGGCGTCGCTGCTCAAGCCCAATGCTGACGGATTTGCCTTTTTTTCGCTTGAAAAAGCATCTTGCGATAGCAACGCCGTATCAAAATCATACAACAGCGGCATAGTCAAGGCAATCACTCCAAAACAGTTTGCCGGTGCAGGGTTGCAGTTTACCGTAGCGCTTGACAAACGCGCCGGTGTTATCAGTTCGGTAGATTTTCAGCGTGATAAAAAACACAACACGTATTTGCTCTATGTTCGCACGAATGCTGATGTGGAAGATATTTTCAGAAAGGAGAAGGAGCAGCAGATTGCCGATGTACTCAGTCGTGATGTCGAAAAATGGAAGCTCAATACCATTGTGCTTGATGCAGGTCACGGCGGTAAAGATCCTGGGGCTATTGGCGGCAAAGGCACCCGTGAAAAAGATGTTGTGCTGAACATCGTGCATGATCTCGGTACCTTTATTGAACAGAAGTGGCCGGATGTCAGGGTGATCTACACCAGAAAAGATGACACGTTTATTCCCCTGCATGAGCGGGGAAAAATAGCTAACCGAAATGGAGGAAAACTTTTTATCAGCGTGCATTGTAATGCGAGCCCTAACCATAGCGCGCGTGGTTCCGAAGTCTATATTCTCGGCGCGCATAAAAACAAGGCCGCTCTTGATGTCGCTATGTTTGAAAACTCTGTTATCCGCAATGAAGTTGATTACCAACAGGAATACCAGGGGTTTACTGAAGAGCATCTCATTATGAGCAGTATGGCCCAGAACTCTTTTGCCAAGCAGTCGACAACTCTTGCCCAGGATATTCTCAAACCGGTCTATCGGCAGCCGACCAATAACAGTCGCGCAGTGCGTCAGGCAGGATTTATGGTACTCTGGACACCTTCCATGCCGAGCGCTCTGGTTGAAGTGGGGTACCTGTCCAATTCCAGTGAAGAACAGATTCTTCAGGATCGACAGGAACAGGCTAAAATCGCCTACGGTATTTTTCAGGGAGTGGAAGTCTATCGCAAGAATTATGAAACCTCCACCATGGCAGCAGTGAGCCATTGAGATCCTTGTCCCTCCAATGAAAAGTCGCGCTGCATGGGGCGCTTTATTTATTCTGCTTGCAAAGTTGTAAACCTCCAGTTACATTCAGGTTCACATTTTTTCGTATGACCCGTTTTCCTTTATGAACGACCTGACCGTCAAAATTTTGAATCGCCTTTCATCAGGTAATGATTTTTTATCGGGCGAATCGCTTTGCCATGAATTTGGTATCACCAGAAGCGCTGTCTGGAAGCATATCGGCCTGCTGCGGGCCGAGGGTTATCAGATAGACGCCGTTACAGGACGGGGATACCACTTGTCGGCCCTGACAGGACGACCTGTTGAAGCTGAGGTTCGGCCATTTCTGACTGGCGAGCGGTTTGGAAAAAAGATTATCTATCATCCCGTTACCGGATCAACCAATATTCAGGCAAAAGCTCTCGCTGGTGAAGGTGCGCCGGAAGGTAGTGTAGTCGTTGCCGATTCTCAGAACGGGGGAAGAGGTCGCATGGGGCGTATCTGGGTTTCACCTCCAGGGGTCAACCTCTATTTTTCCCTGATTCTGAGGCCGGAGGTTCCTTCAATCCGTGTTCCGCAACTGACACTGCTCGTGGCTGTTGCCATTCATCGGGCATTGTGCGTCCTCTCTCCCGCACTGTTGCCGATGATCAAGTGGCCGAATGACCTTCTTGTTAAGGGGAAAAAGTTGTGTGGTGTATTGTGCGAAATGCAGTCAGAACCTGAAATGACCCACTTTGTGGTTGTAGGAATAGGGATTAATGTCAACCAGACCAAGATGCCTCCTGAAATCGAAGAGCGTGCAACTTCGTTGTTTCTGGAAAGTGGCCAGTTTTTTTCGAGACCCGAACTTCTTGCCTTTGTGCTCAACCATTTAGAGCCACTCTATAATGAATGGTTACTTCATGATGATCTTGGCTTTATCCTTCCTTATCTCGAAAAATATTCACTGCTTCAGTCGAAGGAGGTCTCCATTGACCAGCGTAACCGAAATCTGAGCGGAACCGTCGTCGGAATTGCGCGCGGAGGTGAGCTGAAGCTTCTGTGTGCAGATGGCCAGACCATCCTTGTTTCGTCTGGAGAAGCCCACCTCCGAAAAGAAATATCCTAAAAAACATTATTACGCATTATGGAATCAACAATGCTCAACCCCCTGATTGCCGCAGCCTACTGTGTGCTTGAAACTGGTGAACCGATCACTCATGCTGAAGCTCTTCTGCTTGCTGATCTGCCCGGTGAACTTGCTCTTGATCTTGCCTCGCTGGCAAACAAAGTTAAAAATCGCTATGGTAGCGATAAAGAAGCGCTTCATGCATGTTCCATCATGAATGCCAAATCAGGGGTTTGCGGTGAAAATTGCCGGTTTTGTGCCCAGTCGCGCCACAATCATGCAAATATTGAAGTCTATGATCTTGTCGATGAAGAGTCTGCGCTGATTGAAGCCCGCAATTGTGTTGCCGAAGGGGTTTCCCATTTCGGTATCGTCACCAGTGGTTATGGCTACAAAAAAATAACTCCGGAGTTTCAGCGAGTGCTCGACATGATCGACCGGCTTCATGCTGAATTACCTGATCTGCACGTTTGTGCATCGCTTGGCGTTCTGGGTGAAGAACCTGCTGCGGCTCTGGCTGCCCACGGGATTGCTCATTACAATATCAACATCCAGGTTGCGCCCGACAGGTACCATGCGCTCATTGCCGATACCCATTCCGTCGAAGAGCGGATTGAGACGATCAAACTGCTGAGGCAGAACAACATTTCCGTCTGCTGCGGCGGCATTATGGGCGTTGGAGAGACTATGCCGGAGCGGATTGCCATGATTTTTGCACTCCAGGAGCTTGATGTAACCGTCATACCGCTCAATGTGCTGGTGCCGATTGATGGTACCCCGCTTGAAGGCAAAGAGCCGGTTTCCGTTGCTGACATTGTGAAAACATTTGCCATCTGCCGTCTCGCTCATCCGGATAAAATCATCAAGTTTGCTGCTGGCAGGGAGACAATCATGAAAGATTTTCAGGGTCTCCTGATGCTTTCTGGTGCCAATGGCTATCTGACAGGGGGTTATCTGACCACTCGGGGACGTGATATTGCCGACGACCGCCGGTTTGCCAGTCAGATTGCAAGCTTCAACTGAGGGGCGGACCATGCAGTTTTATGACCGGATCAGGCTGGAGCTTGATGAGCTTAGAACGCTTGGCCGATACCGTGTACTCCCGGATATCAGTGCCCGCAACGGTAAAGATATTGTGGTCAACGGGCAAAACCTCCTGAACCTCTCTTCGAACGACTATCTTGGTTTAGGCGATGACAAACCGATGCTTGCCGGGTATATACAGGAGTTCAATGCAACGGATCATGCCATGACCAGTTCATCCTCTCGTCTTCTGACAGGCAACCATCCGCTGTACGGCCAGTTGGAACAAGCCCTTGCAACACTCTACGGGCGTGAAGCCGCCCTCGTTTTCAACAGCGGCTATCATGCCAACATCGGAATGCTTCCAGCGCTGAGCGGTCGTCATGATCTTGTGCTCAGCGACCGACTAAACCATGCGAGCATTATTGACGGCATGAAGATTGCCGAAGCCCCCTACCAGCGCTACCGCCACAGGGATTACGGCCATCTTGAAGAGTTGCTGGTGGAAGCCGCCGACCGCTATCGCCAGATATTTATTGTGACCGAATCGGTATTCAGTATGGACGGTGATCTTGCCGATCTTGCCCAACTGGTAGCCTTGAAAGAGAAATATGGGGCATTTTTGATTGTCGATGAAGCGCACGGGGTTGGCGTCTTCGGAGAGCATGGTCTTGGTCTCTGTGAAACAGCGGGGATGGTACAAAAGATTGATATCATCACTGGTACCTTCGGTAAGGCGCTTGCATCAACAGGAGCTTATGCCGTGATGAATTCTCTTGTGAGAGAGTATTTGCTGAATACCATGCGCTCAATCATCTTTACTACAGCCCTTCCACCGGTTATTCTCGGCTGGAGCCTGCTTACGCTTGCCCGACAAAGTGCCATGCACCATGAGCGTCAAGAACTTCTGCGGCTTGCTTCAAGTCTTCGCCATGAGCTTCTTGAACGAGGGCTTGACGTACCGGGTGACAGTCATATTGTCCCGGTCATCACGGGGGGCAACAATCTTGCTGTAGCATTGGCAGCCAGGCTCAGAGAGGCAGGGTTTCTCTGTATGCCGGTGCGTCCCCCGACTGTTCCTGAAAAGAGCGCCCGTATCCGTATCTCGCTGCGTTCAAACCTGCAGTGGGATGATATTGCACGGATACCTGAACTTATCGGAGGTTAGCAGACTGATGAAAACGGTATGGCTCAGAAAAGAGGGAACGGACACATTACTGCTTTTCTTCAATGGTTGGGGTATGGATGCACGTATTTGCGCTCATCTTCTTGCCGAATCACTTTCGGAAGAATTTACACACGATCTTCTGGTCTGCTATGATTATCGCACACTGGAGATGGAGGCGGGATTTATGAACGAGGCCAGTCGTTACCGCAGTATAATCATTGTCGCATGGTCATTCGGAGTCTGGGTGGCACAGCATACAACACTTCCGCCGATAACGAAGGCCATTGCCATCAACGGCACCCTCTACCCGATAAATACGGAAAAAGGTATTTCGCCTGATGTTTTTCAGGCTACCCTTTCGACCTGGTCTGAAGAGAATCGTCACCGCTTTAACCGACGGATGTGCAGCAGCGGCGAAGCGCTTGCCCTTTTCTCCTCTATGTCACCCGACCGTGCTGTTGGCGATCAGAAGGAGGAGCTGGCGCTCTTGAAAGAGCATGTTCAGGATTCCGGAACAACCAGCGCTTCATGGAGCTATGATCATGCCATTATTGGTGGGCGCGATCTTGTGTTTCCTCTAAAACAGCAGTGTCTGGCATGGAAAGGGGTGCCCCAGACGTTGATTTCCGATATGCCACACTTTCCTTTTCTTCATTTTGGAAATCTGCAGGAGGTTATGGCATGTCTCAAGACATAATCATAAACAAGCAACTGGTACGCGAAAGGTTCTGCAGCACGCTCAAGAGCTACCGCAGTCATGCTGTGGTACAGAAGGCCATGGCCAGGGAGCTGTCGGAGATAATCTGCAGTTCAGAGCAGGTACCATGTTTCGACAAGGTGCTTGAGGTGGGATCAGGCTCAGGAGCACTTATGGCTGAGTTACTGAGCCGCTGCTCGGTCAATGTTTATTATGCCAATGATCTTGTAGAAGAGAGTCGTCACTGCCTGCGTGAAGGACTTGATCGCTTTTCTGTTCAGGAGTTTCACTTTCTTGCAGGCGATATTGAACATCTTGAGGAACTCCCTTCGGAACTGGATCTGGTGGTCTCAAACGCAACACTGCAATGGCTTGAAGATCTCGACAGCTTTTTCCGCAACATGGCTATTCATCTCAGGCCTGGGGGGATGCTGGCCTTCAGCACTTTCAGTACCTCTAATATGCAGGAAATATCAGCCATTGAGGGGGTCGGACTCAGCTATCACACACTTAAAGAGCTTGAACAACTTGCCGGAAAATATTTTGAACTGACGGTCAGTCGGGAAGAGGTGCTACAACTTGAATTCAGCTCTCCTGAAGCAGTGCTGCACCATATAAGGCGTACAGGAGTCAACGGTATACGGCGTCGTTCATGGACAAAGAGCCGATACCAGCACTTTATTGATCAGTATCGGAGACTATTTTCCAGTGAAAATGGAGTTTATCTTACTTATCATCCTGTTTACTGCTCCATGAAAAAGAGAATGCCATGAAAGGATCTGTTATCGTTATAGCTGGAATTGATACAGGCATTGGAAAAACCTTTGTAACCGGTATGCTTGGCAGGGCCCTTCGCCAGCAAGGGAAAAAGGTTATTACCCAAAAAATTGTCCAGACCGGTTGCGAAGGGATTGCAGAAGATATTCTGGAACACCGTCGGCTGATGGGTATCGGGTTGCAGGATGCCGACAGGGAGGGACTCACCTGCCCTTACCTCTTTCGTTATCCGGCATCACCACACCTTTCAGCCCGTATGGAGGGCGTTGAGGTCGATCTCATGCACATTCGTCGGGCAACCCTTTTTCTGCAGAAAAGCTACGAACTGGTGCTTCTGGAAGGTGTCGGCGGGTTACTGGTTCCTCTTGCTCCTGATCTGCTTTTTGCCGACTATGTTCAAGGTACAGGATACGGGCTTTTGCTGGTAACCACTCCCCGTCTTGGAAGTATAAACCAGACGCTGCTCTCTATTGAAGCCTGTGTGAAAAGAGGAATACCTATCAGGGGAGTTATCTACAACTGTTTTCAAAATATTGACACACTCATTGCTGACGACACCCGTGAGGTAATCATCCATTACCTGAAAAAGGCAGGATTTTCCGCCCCGGTGATCAACCTTTGTGAAGGAGAGCTTGATGTGGACGCAATTTCACGTCTCTCTTTATAAATAGATACTAACGGTATGCCGACCACCTCCATTGATCTCAATTTCGACCGTCATCATCTCTGGCATCCATACACCTCTGTGACGAACCCCCTGCCGGTCTATCCGGTTGTGCGGGCTTACGACGTCTTTCTTGAGCTTGAGGATGGTCGGCGCCTTATTGATGGTATGTCTTCCTGGTGGGCGGCCATTCACGGCTACAACCATCCTGTGCTTAACGCTGCGGTGATCTCCCAGCTTCAGCAGATGAGCCATGTCATGTTCGGTGGACTTACCCATAAGCCAGCCATAACGCTTGCACAACAGTTGGTAGCATTAACCCCTGAGCCGCTTCAGAAAGTTTTTTTCAGCGATTCAGGTTCAGTTGCTGTTGAAGTGGCTATCAAAATGGCCATTCAGTACTGGGCCGCTTTGGGTAAATCGTCTAAAAACAGGATGCTGACGGTCTGTTCAGGTTATCATGGCGATACCTTTGCAGCCATGTCAGTTTGTGATCCGGTAACAGGTATGCACTCCCTTTTCAAAGGGACAATACAAGAGCAGTTTTTTGCTGAAGCGCCAGTATGCCGGTTTCATGAACCCTGCATGGAAGAGGATATGGCCGATCTGCACCTGAAACTTGAACGTCATCACACCGACATTGCTGCGGTGATTATTGAACCAGTGGTTCAGGGAGCGGGAGGAATGCGCTTTTATTCGCCGCATTATCTCCGTCGTCTTCGGGAGTTGTGTAATAACTATGATGTGCTGCTGATTTTCGATGAAATCGCCACTGGCTTTGGACGCACAGGAAAAATGTTTGCTTTAGAACATGCCGATGTTATTCCTGATATTATGTGTGTGGGAAAAGCGCTTACCGGCGGCTACATGACTCTTGCTGCGACACTGACAACCGACCGCGTGGCTACATCGATCTGTTCAGGAAATCCCGCTCTCTTCATGCATGGGCCGACCTTTATGGCAAACCCTCTCGCCTGTGCGGTTGCATCTGCAAGCATTCGTCTCCTTGAGAGCTATGACTGGCAGTCCTCAGTACTTCGCCTTGAAGCCGGACTTCGTCAGGGACTTGAGCCCTGTCGGGCGTTCAGCCATGTTGCAGATGTTCGTGTACTTGGCGCTATAGGAGTGGTTGAACTCCAGAATCCGGTTGTTATGGCAATTATCCAGAAACAATTTGTCGATAAGGGAGTCTGGGTTCGTCCTTTCGGTCGACTTGTTTATCTTATGCCTCCCTTTATCATGACCGACAACGAGCTCCATATACTAACTGCTGCAGTGTGCGACGTTGTACAATCAATACCGTAAATTTTTTCAATAACACCATGAGAAGCAAACCCTGGATTCACCATTACGACAAGGGAGTTCCCCCCACACTTCACCCGTACCCGGAAGAGACCCTTGTCGACGTGGTACGCAGAAGTGCAAAGGAGCAGCCCAAACATTCCGCAATGTTCTTCAAGGGTATGTCGCTCTCCTACCAGGAACTTGAGCAGCAAAGCGATGCGCTGGCCGGGGCGCTCCTGTCGCTTGGTCTTGGAATTGGTGACAGGGTCGCCCTGATTATGCCCAATGCACCGCAGATAATCATTGGCGAGTTGGGAATCTGGAAAGCTGGAGCTATTGCGGTACCCATGAATCCTCTCTACACCATCCTCGAGCTTGAGCATGCCCTTAATGAATGTGGCGCTGAGACGGTCATTGTCTTAACGCCTTTCTATGAAAAAATAAAGGCAGTTCAAACCGTTTCGCGCCTTAAAAGGGTAATTGCTACTTCGATCAAAGAGTACCTTTCACCACTTAACACCCTCCTGTTTACCCTGCTGAAAGAAAAAAAGGATGGTCATCGGGTCAAATTGCAGCGTGGAGACCACTGGCTGAGTGATCTTCTTGCCGCTAATGCAGGGGTGACATTTCGGGCGGTACCTGTCAGCCATGACGACCCGGCCATTTTTCTCTTTTCCGGTGGTACCACCGGAAACCCAAAATGTGTTGTGATTTCTCATCAAGGCATGGTGATGACCGGAATGCAGATTGCAAGCTGGTTCAGCGTTATCCTTGAAAAAGGCAAAGATGTTATTTTGCTCAACATGCCTCTCTTCCATGTCTATGCACAGGTTGGGATTATGGCAGCCGCGTTGATTGAGCGTTATCCGCTCGTACTGGTGCCAAACCCAAGGGATCTTGACGACTTGCTGCATACCATTAAGACCCTGAAGCCAGCCGTGCTGCCCGGTGTCCCGACCCTCTTTACGGCTTTGATCAACCACCCAAAAGTCAAGCGTGATACTTCAATTCTGAAATCGCTTAAACTTAGTGTTTCAGGTGCCGCACCGCTCATGCTTGAAACCAAAAGACGTTTTGAAGAACTGACAGGAGGACGGATAATTGACGCCTACAGTCTGACCGAATCAGCGCTTGCCTCTGTATTTACACCAATTTTAGGTACTTACAAGCATGGATCGGTTGGCATTCCCGTGCCCGATGTTGAAATACGGATCGTTGACCCGGAAACAGGCCTTTGCGACCTTGTTGATCAGGAAGTAGGAGAAATTGTCATGCGGGCGCCTCAAATCATGAAAGAGTACTGGCAGAACCCGATGGAAACCGCCCTTGTTCTCCGTGACGGATGGCTCTATACCGGTGATCTTGGCTACCTTGATGAAGATGGCTATCTGTTTATTGTCGATCGCAAAAAAGATGTTATCAAACCAGGTGGCTTCCAGGTCTGGCCCCGCGATGTTGAAGAGGCCATAGCCGTACATCCCGCAGTCCTCGAAGTGGGCGTAGCCGGAGTTCCCGACTCCTATCAGGGCGAAGCAGTCAAAGCATGGGTTGTTCTTCGTCCCGGTCATGAGCTTACGGTTGATGAACTGCGTGAATACTGCCGCAAGGATCTGGCAGCCTACAAAGTGCCGAAACATGTTGAATTTACCACAGCACTACCGAAATCAACCATAGGTAAAGTACTGCGCCGCAAACTGGTGGAAGTGCATTGCGAGGCGGAAAAAGCATAATATACACCCGCATCATTTGCAATGATGAGTTGACCACTTCAGGGTTGTGTGAATGATCATTTTCCTCTGCCCCCAAACCCGAACCTTGTCTGGAACGAATGCGAGAGGGCGACGATCCAAAGCATTGTACCAGATGATGATCAGTCTGGTGACAGTGTCCAATTTTCTATAATTAACCGTTCAGGGACTCTGGTAAACGCTTTATCTCCCGTGACAAGAACGGCATTGACTGCCTGAGCATGAGCCGCAATCATAAGGTCAAGTGGTGAGAGCGTCACACCTGTGGTTTCGCACTTGGCTCGAAGATCACCATAGAAGACGGCAACCTCTTTATCCCAAGCTAATATTTTTACCCGGATCAAAAACTCATGGACCCGGGCTGTAAGACCCTTTGGATAGGCGCGTTTTGCCAAGCCATAGAGTAATTCAGCCTGTGTAACCGATTACACCACAACACGTTGTATTGGTACAGCAACAAGCCTCTCACGAACAAGAGGAATGTCACCTTTGATAATATGACTGGCAATATTCGTATCCAGCATGTAGAGGCTCATTCTGTCCACCCCTCAAAAGGA
>Ga0114951_10006681_pt1 | contig 10111 bp, 6 predicted proteins | sample AM7aDNAmetaG_FD_88677 | JGI IMG/M metagenome (GOLD analysis project Ga0114951, IMG submission 88677) | Freshwater microbial communities from Finland to study Microbial Dark Matter (Phase II) - AM7a DNA metaG | ecosystem: Environmental > Aquatic > Freshwater > Lake | place: Finland: Lake Alinen...
CACGATCAGGCCGCATAGTTCTTTGGGCTATCGTCCTCCAGCACCAGAGGCAGTACAGTTAAGGTGGTCAAACCGGCAGCCACTCTCTCACTCATGCTGGTACAACTAAGTGGGGCAGGTCAAAGCCGTGATAGGATGCGAATACAAATGTCCCCCTAAAAAATCGCCATAGAACCAAAGGATTGTGCTAAGAATCGATGCGGAAATTCCGTAGGGTCTACTGAAATACCAAGAAAAAAGAGCGATTGCGGGAAGGTAAAAAACGGTGAGTGAGACTTCAGTGCCGGTAGCGTAATCGAGGAGCGCTACAGCTAAAATATAAACTAACCCCAAGACCCCTACGAAAAAACAGTGGTTTTCGCAAAACTGATCTAAATCCATCTTCCATGTCATGCATGCACTCCTTTCTGACTTGGGTCAACGTTTACACCCCGAAGTAAAAAGGCTCTCCACCGCTCGTATTATGTCATAGAAGCTTCCCACTTGGGGAATAAATCTTATGACACCCCGATTGTCTGTTGAATATTCCCTAATACGTCAGGAAAATCGAAAGGCTTCGTCATATAGTAGTTTGCACCTATGACCTTCCCAATAATGCACTCCACTTCCGCTGATCTCGCGGTAAGCATAATGATTGGCGTACTCGCAAACTCCTCATCATCGTCCTCCCGGACCGCCTTACAAACCTCTTGGCCGCTGATATGAGGCAACGTTATATCTAAAATAATCAAATCGGGACGGATTCGACGTGCAATTTCCAAAGCTCTTTCTCCGTCCGAAGCAACCTGTGCAATAAATCCGGCCTGACGAAGCCTGAAGGCCAGCATCCTTCTAATGTCTTCTTCGTCATCAACGATGAGAATTATTTTTTTGGCTCGCTTCTTCTCTTTTTTTGTCGTGATGTCCTGAATGCACGCATTTTCAACTTGGCTGAGAAACGTCTCCGAAGAAGTCGTTCCGGAATCATAGACACAATCAACAGCTTTCACTGAAACGTCACCCAACAAATCCTTTTTCATTTCCAAGGATGCTTTCGCGATCCCTTCATAATATCTCCACCGCCTCATTACAGATTCAATCCTAGCCAGAAGCTCATCCATCGCAAAAGGCTTTGTCACAAAATCATCAGCGCCAAGATCGAACCCCGCCACTTTGTCGGAAACGGTGTCTTTAGCCGTCAAGAAAATAACGGGAATATCGACCACAGCCTCATCTTCGTTAAGTTTCTTCTTGAGCTGCATACCATCCATCTCAGGCATCACAACATCCAGGATAATCAAAGATGGCATGATGTTTTTCACTTGAGCCAACCCCTCCAAGGCATTACCAAAAGCCACGACATCATAGCCGGCATCCTTGAGCCTCTTGACTAAAACCTTGAGAAGGTCCGGTTCATCATCGATGATTAAGATTGTTCCTTTTTCGCTCATTGCTCGCTCCAGGTCTTGACCTTACTCCTTGGGCTGCATCATCTCAAAATAAAGTTGCGGGTTGATAGGGCGATCAAAATGTTCCCGTAGAGGTACCGTCCTGATTGTCTTTCACCCCTTGATCACCCGAGCCATCACGTTCGTCCGGATCACGCCGTCCCTCAGAAGACATCTTATTGGGCTTGCAGAAAAGATATTTTCTGTCGGAAGTGTAACTACAAGCACCCTCTCCTGCTTCGTCTGCCTGGCAGCTTACGCCTTCTGATTTTCCAGTGCAGGCATCGATAGCATGCTGTGGAGGAACTGACGACGAACCACTTCTCTGGTCCCCCATGCCCGATCCCCCTTGGCCCATGAAATCTCGCGCATAAACGCTGCCTATCAACAAGAATACAAACCATACCAAACCGAAAAGTCTCCTGCTCATTTATCCTTTCTCTAAAAAACCCCGCTATTTCTTGCAATATCGGGCTTTTAATTGTTCTTCGGTAGGATGATCAACGTAAAATTCTCCTTGCGGTCCCAAGAATCCTTTATCGGTCTTTGTAAGTGTGATTGAAGCATAGCTGCCGTCACCATTAGGAATATGGATCTCCAAGGGATTATTCACCTGAACAAACTGCGAAGACGCACTGGGTGCGACTGCTTGTGAAGCAACAGGCGCGACCGAAGGCGCCGCCATTACCACTGGACCTGGATATGGATAAGCCATCATGACCGGGCGAGGAGGAAGCGGTTGCGGATCAAAAATATCCCTTATCAAACGGAACGGGAATAAAACGATATCGGCTAGGATGATCGCCGTTTCGTTTAAAAAATATACCGGGCCCGACGATCCGGTTTCAGCCCAGGCCATACCGCAAAGGGGCACGCAAAGGATGAGTAGGATCACGAATGTTTTTTTCATCATATCTTCATCTCCTATGGTTGTAGGAATCCCAGGTATTGGGTCTTTCCTAGTTTTGTATGGATGCCATGAGCATGGCTACCGATGTTTGGACGAATGCCACCGCGACGGGCATAAACTGAACTCCCACGCAGCATCCCATCATGATGGTGATGAGTAATTGTACGCCCTTCTTCAATGTCATTGGATCTCCATCCTCTATTTTCTGCAGTATCTCGCTCTCAACTGATCCTCCGTGGGATGATCTGCATAAAATTCCCCTTGAGGGCCCATAAATCCTTTTTCTGTCTTTTGGAGAGTCACGAGAGTAAAGCTACCATTGCCGTTAGGAATATGGATATCCACAGAATCATTCACGCTTACGGATGGAGTAGCAGGTTGAGACGATGCGGCAGGCGCTGCCGCGTAGGTCACCGCAGTGGGTGCGCTAATGGGAACATAGGCCACAGGCGGTTGAGCGACCCCCACATAACCTATTGGAGCCGCAGAATAATAGGGATTTCCATAGTAATAAGGAACTCCGTTCACGTAATAATAAGGCGCGTAGGGGTAAGCACTCATTAGCGCGGCTGTTTCAACAAGTCCGGCGGCACCCCATCCCCAACCACAGCCGCCCCATCCCCATCCTCCATAGCCCCAACCATGTCTACCTCCGTGTCCTCCGTGGGCAAACGCGGGAGATGGTTGCAAAAGACAAGCAAACAACAATGCGAGGATTAGAATTTTCTTAGCCATCTGGTCGTCCCTCTAATGGTGCAAAATACGATTTCTACGATAACTTCGACACCTTAAGTACGAAATAAGTTCCAAGTTTTTCAAAAAAGCAAAATCCTTTATCGGCATCTTTTCGATGGCAACAATTCCAGCCATACCGCGTTCCTCCGATATCCATGTCAGAAGTATACAGAAATGTCTGCAAGACAGCCTCCGACCTTAGTCTGCTCCCCCTAGCCATTCAAAACATCTCGCAAGAATGGCCTCCGCCAATTTCTCTTTTCAAGACAAGTCATTCGGAATGGCACGTGTGCGTGGAGTGAGAGAATCTGGCAATTCGGGAATAAAAAGGTGCTACCGTTAACTTCGAACTTCTCAATAGCGCCTGTATTGATCAAAAAAAACTCCCCGCCGGGGAACTGTCCCAACTTGCTTATGACCGCGGGGGAGGTAGAAATTGATCTGTATTTTTTATCCTGGAAGCCACATGGGGATGCGTTTCTCTTCTGGAAGAAAGATGAGGGTAAGAAATCTGGTGTCTTTAGGGTGTCTAAGGTTTGCATCAACTAAGGGGAAGCCGTTCAGAACCAATCAATTTCGCGAAAAATCGTAACTTGCTATATTTATTCAAATTACGTTTGTTTCCAAGGACTTACAACAATTCCTCACTATGCTTTTAAGTCCGGTGCGTCTGCCGATTCCGCCACTCGGGCATGTTTGTATCCTATTATGTTTCAAGAAGTTACGCAAACAACTTTTTTGAAACTCATAAAACATTCAGTCCGTTGGGGTTACGATTTTTGACTTTTTACAACTCATTATTTCACAATAGGTTACAAAATCACCATTTTTGTTTTTTAAAAATCTGGTGTCTTTAGGGTGTCCATGCCAAGCATCCAAATTTAATAGTCCAATAGATTTTTACATTTTTTTGACAATAAAAAATCTAGCGATGCTTTTTGAAAACAGCAAGGATTTTATCCGATTCTTTGCGAGAAGTCATTTAATTTGAATCAATCATGGATTCCTTAAAAAAGGAAACGGGGTTGGAATTTGATTACAAACGCACCCACGCAGCGGGGCGGGTAGACATTTGGTAGGATTTTTACTTTAGACCAGCAGCTTTACGCAGATCTCCTTCAAGAGCGCTGTGGTCCGCTCGAAAGCAAGGACACTCGCCTGATAATTTCCCGCTTTTCGATCTTTCTGGAGGGCCAGTGTGAGTTGGGCCTGGGCTTCACTCCAAGACTTTTGCAATGCCGTGACGTTCTTCTTTTTCTTCGCCACTCCGCTGAAATAGCTCTTAGCCATTCCGATCAGGATCTCCGATGCTGAAGCGATCTGCTGCTGCAAACTTTTCCCGCCGAGCTTGGCGATCTGCAATTGCAACCCGTAAACAGGCGTGCCGGAAATGGATTTAAGCACCGCATCAACCCGCTTTTGGAGATCGGCTAGTGACGACCCGGAGGACACCGGAGTCGCGGTTACTGCGGTGGTCGTTTTCGCCGCAATTGCCGGCACCACATAATTTTCCCATTTCAGATGCGGCATTGCTGACGCAAACGACTTCCAAACGTTAACGAAATCCCAGGGACTCACAGCTGTGTAAACGGCATGGCTGGCTCCGTAAAACGCGCTAGCGCCGCCCGACTCGTAAGCTCCCTTACCGGTCTGGCTCCCGTGCGTATTATCCGTAAAATAGGAGCGCAAAATGGTCCCGCTGCTATAACCCACCAGCCCTCCGATGACCAAATTTCCGGTGACCGTTCCCGTGGCAAAAGAATTCGCGATAGAACCGCCATTAGAACCCACAAGACCGCCGATATCGTCCCAAGCAGCTCCGCCAAGTCCTATGACATTTCCGGTGGCATAAGAGTGGGTAATACTGCCCGAGAAATTCCCCCCAGCAAGGCCACCGATGTACTGGCTTCCGGTTCCACCACTCACATTTCCCGAAGCATAGACATTGGCGATGTTGCCACTGTTCGATCCTATAAATCCACCGATATATTTGCTTCCTGTCCCGCCGCTTACAACACCTGATGCGTAGGAATTGGCGATGCTACCCGTCGTAGAATAACCGGATCCGACAAGACCGCCGATATTCTCGCTTGAGGTTCCTCCACTGACATTTCCTGTGGCGTAGGAATTCGTAACGTTGTGATTGTTTCCACCCGACCCGATAAGACCGCCGATATTCCTGGCGCCCGCACCGCCGCTGACATTTCCGGTAGCATAGGAATAAGTGATGGTCCCTATGCTGTCGCCTGAAAGCCCACCAAGATCCGAAGCCCCGCTCACGATCGCGGCGGAATAAGAACGCGTGATATTCCCATCATTCCACCCCACAAGGCCGCCGACGTAAGAGCCGCCGGTGACCGTCCCGGTAACGTAGGAGTCAGAAATAGTTCCTCCGTTACCGCCGACAAGACCCCCAATTCCCTCCCCGTCTCCGGTAATATTGACATTCAACAGTCCCACATTACTTATGGCTGAACTTTGCTGGGTACCGAAAAGACCTATGTTGTCCTGGCCAGGTCTGTTTATGTAAAGCCCCGCAATGGTGTGAGAGCTCCCATTTAAGTTACCCCGGAACGGATTCGTCGGTGGATTTTCCGGATCCGCCGTCGTATAGCCCACTGGATTAAACCCCGCGCCGGAATTCCAGTGGATGGTTGAGGAAGCGTCAATGTTGTTGGCAAGCGTGAAATTTTCCGACAAGAATCCATTCATCGCCTGGAGATCGTAGACGTCACGGACCTGATAGGCTCCGGCGATCTGATCGCCGTAGCGGTTGAAAGCGCCCGCGGCGGCCGGGACGGAAAAGCTTCCGCCGACATGGAAGGTGTGAGCCGTCGGGTTCAGATCCACCCACTGACCGCCTGCCTGAGCGAAATCGCCCGTAACGTTGACATTGGCCTGCTGGGTGATCGTGCCGGTGTAGTCAGAGGACAAGGTGATTCCCAGGACGGAAGCGGCGGCATCGATGATACAGTTTGCAAGGGCATAAGGCCCGAAAACTGCTACATCGCTCAAGGTCGGAGCTATCCCGCCCAACCAATTCGCCCCGATCGACCAAAGATTCGCTCCGGTGCCGCTACTCACCCATGTAAAATCTGAGGCAGCGCTGTCCAGAACAACTTTCGCCAGCGTGATCGTGGTGGAATTGGATGCGGCATCGGTTGCCGTGATCGTGAGACCGGTATTCTCCCCCTCAGCGAGCGTGAATTCCTTTTGCTGTTCAGCTCCTCCATCCACCGTGTACTTCACAAGCAATGCGGCATGTTTGGTCAGACTGGGAACAGCGCTTGTCACGAGGATCGCGGGAGGCATGGTATCCAGCGTGATCTGATCGGAAAATTGGGCTACGTTCCCGGCCTTGTCTTTAACCTCCGAAAGGACCGTTTTAGACCCGTCACTGCCGGTAAGTTGTAACGCTTTTGCAACGCCATAATCTTCCCAAGCCGTCCAGTGCGCGCCGCCGTCAACGGAAAAACGCATTTGATCTACACCGGCACCGGCATCTGTCACACCCATTGTCACTGTCACTTGTATGCTCTTGGTATAGGACGCGCCTCTATTGATAAATATATTGCCCGCCGGAGGCGTGGTATCCGGAAAATTCTCCCACCGGAGATGCGGAAGCGTGTAGCTGAAGGAAGCCCAAACATTCGAAAGATCCCACGACCGGTAGAGGGAACGGCCGGAACCGTAGAAGGCGTTCTTATTGGCTTCATTATCAAGGGGAATGGCGAAATTGGTCTCCCCGACACCCGAAACAGCCGACCCCACGAACGCGCAGCTGGAGATCACGGACGGGGCATATTCGTCGGACCACGCATTATCCCAGATCGTACCGCCGAAGTTCCCGTTAAAATAACCGCTTACGGATATTGCTCCCGTCTCGAATGAATTTAAAATGTCGGCATTTCTATTATCACCCACCAGGCCGCCGACTCGCGAAGCACCGGTGACATCGCCCGAGGCATAAGAATTGGAAATGACGGAATTGGACGAGTTGCCTCCGACCAAACCACCCTCTGCGCCGGTATATTCTCCCGAAACGGCACTGGTCGAATAAGAATTGGAAATAAGAGAATACAAGAGATTCCCGCCTACTAAGCCGCCAATGGAGCTTCCTGACCAGCTTACCGTGACAGGTCCCGTGGCGAAGGATTCATTAATCGTGGCGTGGTCATAATTACGCCCGACCAGGCCGCCAAAATAAGTGCCGTCATAACCGCCGACGGAACCAGTGGCGTAGGATTGCTCAATAGAGGAGTCTTCATTAACTCCCACCAAACCTCCGGCTTCAGACACAAAGTAACCTCCTACAGCACCCGTCGCGTGAGAGTTTGAAATCGCAGAATGAGTGTTATACCCGACCAGACCGCCGATAGTTCCGAGACCATATTCCGAGCCTTCGGAAACCGTGACTGCGGCGGCAGAATTGAAAATGGAGGCGTGATCATTCACCCCGGCCAAACCGCCCAAATACTGCCGGCCGGTAACCTTCCCCGCAACATAAGCGTTCGAAACAGATCCGCCGTTCACGCCCGCGAGGCCGCCCACAGAATCGTTCCCTGTGACATTGAGGTCCACAAGATTGATATTGGAGATTGAGGCGCCTGATCCGGTTGAACCGAACAACCCGACAGAATTCTCGGCCGGACGGTCGATCGTAAGACTGAGGATCGTGTTCCCTGCGCCGTCAAAAGTTCCGGTGAAATTCATGAGCGGATCGAACCCTGCACCTCCGTTCCAACCCGCGGTGGAGGATGCATCGACACCCCCGGCAAGCAGGAAATTATCGGACAAAAATCCGTTCATCGCCTGAAGATCATAAATATCCCGGACCTGATACGCCCCGCTCACTTGATCGCCATAGCGGTTAAAGCCAGCCACGGCATCGCCGACGGAAAAACTTGCGCCAACGGAAAACACATGGCTCGTCGGATCCGCATCAAACCAGTGGCCACTTTCCTGCGAAAAGTCGCCGGAGAGGCGAACATCGGCCTGCTGCGTGATCGTACCGGTGTAGCCAGAAGCGATATTGATACCAAGCAAGGAAGCTGCCGCGTCGATGATACAATCACCGAGCGCAGAGGGACCAAAAACCGCGATATCGTTCAGACTCGGAGCAACCCCGCCGAGCCAGTTCGCGCCGACCGCCCAGAGACTTGCTCCGGTGCTGTTATTAACCCAGGTAAAAGGGCTCGATACCGTCACATTCCGTGTCAAAGTCCTTGAATTCCCCAACGCATCGGCCGCCGAGATGGAGAGCGCGTGCACGCCCCAAGCCAAATTCTCGAAAACCTGCGTTTGCTCCGGACCGCCATCCACGGTGTAGTGGATTGTGACGGTATGCGAATCGGTGAGCGTCGGCACTTCGGATGTAATGGCGATCATCGGAGGCACCGTATCCAGCGTGACCGTCTTCGGCACAACGAAGTCCGTGCAGTTATGCGCTTGATCACAGACCGTCGCGACAGGATTCGCGTTCACGCCTTCCGTCAAATGGACCGTCCCGGCAGTCTCGACCCCGTCCGCCATGAAAGTCACGGCCAACTCCGGCTGATTCGTCAGTGCCGGGACAGCCGTAAGCTGCGAATCCGTCATCGTGACCACAGGAGGGATCGTATCCACCGTTACGTTCCAGTGAAGATCGAGCGGCATTCCCGCAAAGTTTGGCTCGGTGATCGTCAACTTGTTCGCACCTTCCGTGAGCCCCGTAAATGTTTGGATCTTCGCAACGCCATACGCGTTGTAAGCGACTGTGAGCGAGGTCGTATTGATCAGGCTTGGCGGCAACAGCTCCGAAAGAGACAACCCCGGATACTCCACCGTAATACCATGAGCGTCGTTGTAGGTTGTCCAATCCCCGAGTTCGGGAAGCTCCAGGCTGCCCGGATCCGCAACGGTACCGATTAATGTCCAGCCCTGCAGTTGTTCTTCCAATGTCGTTGCATTAGGATCGAACGTGTAAGCCGTCCAGTCTCCAGCAGCCGTTTTCTTAATAACAACATCGCTTTCTCCTTCGTAGCGACTATCGCCCCACAGGAACCACAGCGTGTCGCCACCAGGATAACTGAGCTTCGTGAACTGCGCCGAATCCGTGTCGCCATCCGGAAACACCGCTTCGCCAGTGGCCCCATTATCGAATTTATAAAAGCCTCCCGTCACATCATGCACCGCCGCATCGTAGAAATAATACCCCGTCATACCCCCGAACGATGCCGGAGCCCCCGTCTCTCCTTCCGTTCGTTCGACAAGCGTGGCTTCCGTGCCTTTCATGTAAGCCGCGGAGGTCCATGTCGTCGAAGACCCGTCTCCTGAATCTGTTTCCTGGGACCAACGGCCTGCATACCACTCGTTATTGTTTCCGAAACAATGTTCGCCGGGATCGACCTCAACGGGACGCTGAACACCGTTGGCGTCAAAACTCACTTGGTAGTAGGCCGAATCCATCTTCTGCGCGCCGTGCAGCACCACGCCGCCGTTTACGCCGGACGTCAGATAACCGCCGTGGTCGTCTCTCAAGGAACCTGCGGACCTGTACGTCCCAGTCCATACTTGCGTCAGGTCCGTATTCAAACGAACGACGAAAAGGTTCGTATCGGAATTATTGCCGCTCACACCCGAAAGAAAGATATGGTCCGCCGAGTCGATCAGAAGGTAGGACGGGATATCATTCCTGGCACCAGAGGCGGCGTACACAAACGGCGAACCGGTTTGAAGAACGCCCCTGGAATTATATTTATACACCGTGACGTCCAGATTGTTCTGGCCCGATTTCACAGCCGCTAAATAGACGTTCCCGGAGGAATCCACGGCATTGCAAGTGCGGGAGGTGGAAAAAGCGCTGTCCACGTTCACCGACCATTGATAAACCCCATGGATGTCGTATTTGATGAGACGCGTCGTCCAGCTTCCGGATCCATCCGGCAAAGACATAGAAATGTACTTATTACCGGAGGCATCTACGGTCTCCTGCGGATTGTCGTACAAGGCCTCATCATAATAGGAGATCTCTTCGCGGGAAACGAGCTGGCTATTATTC
>Ga0114951_10006682_pt1 | contig 10111 bp, 11 predicted proteins | sample AM7aDNAmetaG_FD_88677 | JGI IMG/M metagenome (GOLD analysis project Ga0114951, IMG submission 88677) | Freshwater microbial communities from Finland to study Microbial Dark Matter (Phase II) - AM7a DNA metaG | ecosystem: Environmental > Aquatic > Freshwater > Lake | place: Finland: Lake Alinen...
CTGTAATACCTCTATGCTTTGTATAATATAATCTTTCATCCCAACATCATCAAGTGTTAGATGATTAAAATCAAACAATTCTTTCAAATCAACCTTTAAAGCAATAGCCAATTCCCCTAAGCATTTAGACGGGAACGCTCCGCCACATTCAATGTAACTTAAACTCCGCTGGTCAATATTGATTAGTTCTGCTAATTTCTGTTGAGAAAAGCTTTGAGCTAATCTTAATTCTTTTATCCTTTTACCTAAGAGTTGTTTAATATTTTTCATCTCATCACCCTCCCTTAAATGGTAGTATATATATATTTCTTAAAGAACGAGGGTGAATTGGTAAAAGCTATTGCATTTAGAAAAATTAAATAGTAATATACAAGGTGTAATTTCTATTTGCTGGGTTTTTAGATGATTGCGGTTGTTTAAAATAAAAATTAAGGAAGGTAAGATATGAAAAAAATCTTATATGTGTTGGTAATGATTATATTTTGCATGCCCGCCCATGCGTTTATTGGACGACAAATAAGAAGTTATGAAAAGCTTGAACAGCCTTTAAGCACAAATATTTCTACGAATGTTGGCGGTGCTATGGTTAAAGTTATATTAAAAGAAGATTTACCAAATTGTTTCGGTAGAGCCGATATTTTTGGAGGAAAAATAGAAAAAGGATACAAAATGCTTACTTTTATGGGATTAGACCGAGATGGGAAAATCAAGTTAAGGATTTATGATGTATCTATAATGACAAATGAAAATACAATGTCCAGATACGGAGTTAATCGTTCTTATGTCAATTTGAACAATAATAATTATGGTAATGCTTATGGCTTAAGTTCAGGTTATACAAATGGGGTGATTACAAATATACCTAAGCGTGAATCTAATAGCTATGTTTTGCCTCCAAATGTTGTTGATATTGAACTTGATTATGGAAAGAATAATCAGTTTGAATTTTCAAATAAAATCATAAAAATAAATTCTGTAACCCCTATGAATATAAGATATACAATAATTGATGCTTCACCGCTTCCACAGTGAAAAATTAATCTAACTATAAGGTGTTTTATGAAAAAGATTTTAAGTAACAATTTGAATATTTTAGTAGTCATAAGTATAATAATGCTTTTCGCCTGCTTATTAAATCAGGCACATTTTTTAAGATTGGCTCATGGTTACTTTATTTTATTAAAATGGGTTGTTACAGTCTGTTCCGGCTGGATTTGTTATGACCTTTTCAGCAAAAAGCCTCAAAGCCGTGCTGTATTGGTTTTTGTTTTAATAGCTTTGTTATTTAATCCTATTGTTCCGGTTTCATTCCATAAAGATACTTGGGTTGTCATTGATATAATAACCGCAATTATATTTGGGGTTTACTTGGCAAAGGATTATAATAAAACGACTTCTAATAATTTTCTTTTAAACTTGAAGATTAAAATACAAAAAATATTCAACTGTAGTAAAGCCTTTATATTAGAACATTGTTCAGCAGAACAGGGAGTTTTGTATTTATATCTTATTTCGTTAGCATTTGTTTGTACATATGTCCCATGGCGTGAAATTGAAATTATTGATAATGTGAAAATGCCAGGAGCCTCCGTATATGCTTGGATTTCTACTTCTATGAAAAGCCAGTCTTATAAGATATTAGGAGAGTATGATTATTATATTATTGATGTTAAGAGAATAGTCTTAAAAAGTATTGCACTGACTGCTATTTTTGCTGTTGTATTTTTAATTTTACGAAAGAGGAAGGGTTAATTATGGAAGAAAGAAAAACATTTATTGAGAAGTATGCGGAAGAAAGAGAAAATAACAGTTTAAAAAGTTTTTTATATGCTAACAGATTTAACATATTACGCTGGATTATTGCTTTTCCATCTGCTATTTTGGTGTTTTTAATAACCCCTCGTATCTTTTTAATGCTTAACTCATTTCCTGGATACCCATCAATTATACCTAAATCTTTTAATTTATTATGGGAACAACTCGTTATTGCCTTTATCGCTCCATTTTTTTCTATTTATACTGCGGGTTTTATTATTCCAAAATACAAATATGCAGTTTCTATTATTATGGCAACATTAGTAATAACTTTTTATGTAATATTAAGTCTTTACTTTTTTTTATATGTAAAATTAGATTTTTTAAAAATATTAGTAGAGTTAATTTCTGTGGTTATATCTATTTGTGCAAGTATAGTTGCTTGTAAGAAATTTTCAAGCATATAGCTTTTGTAAAATACTATGCACATGAGCCTTTGCCGTTGACCTTGATATAAAAAGTTTATTAAATATTGTTGGACTTCGGATAAATCATTATTTGGTTCAGTAGAATTAATTTCAGGGTTGATAGAAGCATTTTGGGGTATCTCTTGTGCAACCTCTCCGCTTCTTGTTCCACTTTCTCCCTGTAACTCTTGTCGTTGAACATTCTCTTGAAGTTCATTGCCGCTATTTTGGGGTGCATAAATTCTTTTAGTTGCATTATAAAAGTCCTCGTATATCTTTTGACAATCATTATAGCCTAATTCTTTGAGTTTTTCCACTTTATTAAGAAAATTTTATCCATTAATTTTATTAACTAATACTGGATGTAAACACAAGCAGGCATTAGTTTTAACCCCATTAATGAGCCTCCTGCACTTAGTAATTCTCATCAAACCATTTATTAAATATTTCATCAACTTGTTTAGATAACTCCGGTGCTTCTTTTGCCAAATCAAAATCTAATGTTGAATCTTGTTTTTCAATGTTTGTTTGTTCAACTACTGCAACAGGTTTTTCACCCATTGTATCACGTATTGCATTGAAAGCCTGAACATCGCCCTTTAAAGCCTTCTCAAATATGGCAAAACACAGTCTTTCCTGATTTGTCTGTCCGTTTTGTGCCAATTCCATTAAGGCTTGTAATTCTTCTTTGAGCTTCCTTTTTGCTCTGCGAGCTTCACCTGATTTTATACCTCCGTTTTTACCTAATTCCCTAACTTCATCCTCGCTTCGTTCGTTTGCAGGTATTAAATTTTCGTGTCCTTTGTTGTTCATAAAATTTTTCTCCTTTTGTTATGTAATGTCTTTCTTCCGATACGGACTGTAAATTTTAATCTTTAATTTATCGGGAGGGTAGTTTTATACCAAATATCTTTTTTAGTTTCAAAATCCCTTTGATTTTAAAAGAAAATTTTATCTATAAATCGACTGATTGGCTTTTCACTTTCCGCATATTTTTTGCTTTTTCTGCGGATGCAATTTTTTGTGCATCTGATAAAATTGTAGGCTTGCGGATAGAAACATATTTTTTAGGTAGTATGTAAGTTTTACTTAGATGTTTCCCGTACCAACTTTCTTTGTCGAGCTTAAACTGGTCGGGGAATTTCTCGCAAAATCCGTCCAGCCGTCTTATCAATGCTTTGTTGTAGGTGTAAACACTTGCCTCTTTTTCGTCCTCGTTAAAATTAAAAATTGTCTCTTGTTCCCATTTAGTTAATTTGTATGTATTCTTTTCTCTCATGTGTTTACTCCTCTCTATCACTGTGGTTATTACTACTGTTATTACTATTAGATTGACTATCCACTAATGTCGTATTAATAGAAGCAAGTTCTTCTTTGAATTCACTATCAAATATTTTCCATGCTTCGGAATTTTTAATAAGTTCCCTTTGACGGTCAATTATTTTTTTTAGAATATTAGGATTTTTAATCATTCCTTTTGAGAATTTAAAGAATTTGTGGATATAGATAAGACTTCCTTGTTCCCAATAAACTATTAACGAATTACTAATAAGCGATTGAATAGCCTCCGTTACGATATCTAAATCCAAATTGCAGTCGCAGGCGATTTGTTTCGGTAATATTTGATAAATACCTGTTTGTTGCGTTTTCTCATTGGTAAGCAAGTGCAAAAATACCAATTTTTCATCAGATTCGAGTCCTGAAAACTTTTGATTTGTCCAAAGACTTTTATAAACCGGATTATAATTTCCCATCTTCACCCCCATCCTTTTTGTCTTGCAAACACTTTAAGGTGGTTCTTAGAAGATAATCTTTACGCTCCATTTTTATTTTATGTTCCGCATCCTTCATCTGTGCATAAGGACTATTTTTAAGGGTTTCTATGGATAAGTTTACGTTATAATTTGTCCAAAACATAAGACAGGACATAAAACCTAAATCGTTTGAGCTTTCATCTGTTGTTGGTCTTTCCCCGTTCCAGTAATCCCTCAATTTTTTATTATATTTAAGCCCCATTCTTAACTTTTTCGCATCTTTTTCATAGTCGGATGATGTAACAGGTACGGACATATATTTAACATCTAAATTCTCTTTGTTTTCAAAGAAATTTTGATAAATCCTGTTGAATTCTGCTTGCCTGTGTTCAATCGGTTTGTTGTTGATGCAATCACCGGTTAAAATGAAGTACCTGTTGCGTTCGTATAACTCGAAACTTGAACACCATTCTAAGTTTGATTTTTTGCATCTGCTTCCGCTTTTCTTAGCAAAGAATAAAATATGGATACCTTTGCCACTTGTTGACCTCTCGGTGTAAGTTCCAAGCAAGTTTATTATTTCCTGAGCTTCTTTTGATATATTGCCTTCTTCAGAAATACAATCATCTATGTCTAAACCGGAGAGATTGCCTTCAGGCGTTTCACCCAATATAATGCCGACACTTACGACATTTTTAAATTTACTGACTCCATTTAAGGCTGTTTGACAATCCCATCTGTTAATCGGGTTTGTTATATCAGTATATCTGCCGGTAATTGGGTTAATAGGTCTTTTGTGCTTGTCATGACAAACACAACACTTTTCATTTTGCAACTGTTGTGCTACAATGTTTTTAGAAATATTTTTAATGCTCTCATTTTTGAGGGCTTTTCTATGATTTGTCATTATTTATTACCCCCTTGTTGATTAATTGCCGAAAGCCACAATTCAAAGGCGGAAAAGTCAATCAATATTTTTTTCCCTATTCTTTTGAGGACTTTGAATTCATTCATTCGATTTTCATCTGCGTGGAAAATTTGGTAGCGGATACTCGGCTCTGTCATAAAACCCAGTTCTTTGCAAAAAGTTTTGATAGTATAGTATTTGTTTGTTTGTGTTGTTTCAGTTGCCATTTTATTTCTCCTTTTTTATTGATATTGTGTTTTTTAATATTAATTATTTTTATATCTGCGTATAGCGTATTCCCTACATACCGGTGTCGGCGGTTTCTCTTACGTCTTACTATTATTAATGTCAAAGTGCTTTTGGTTCGTGTTGATGGTTCGTTTCTTTTCCCACCCACTGTCATTAAAACCTATTTAACGAGGATTTGAATAATTCTATTTCATTTTTATTGAGACTCGGCTTAATCATCAGGCTATGTAAGTCATTTAAATAAAACCCAAAAAAATATCGCTAACGATTTATTAACGTTAACGATATTTTATTCATACTTTATGGCTATTATTTTTTTATAATTTCTACACTGCTTTTATTTAAACGATATTTTGCAAACGTCTTTAGTCTTTTATTGCCCTGTTGAGTATCAATTGCATTATCCAATAGGTTATTTAATTGGCAAATGGCTACTCTTAAATTATTACTTGCAACACAATCCGTTTCCTCAAAAGCAATGTCTCTAATTTCCCACTCTGTAAGATATTCCCCAATACTATCAACTAATTTTCTTAGAATTTTTTTGTTGTTTTCAGATACTATTGGTTTATCTTTCCCGTTTTTCTTTTTCGTTGTTTCACCATTTATTTCTATTGAACCATCTATTTTAAATTGTATTTTAACTTTCTCTTTTTGTTGCACTTGGCTTTCAGGCTTATGGGTTTGTTCATGTAAGCTGTCATTCCATTCAAACTTTGGCTTAACTCCAGCTATTTCAACTTCATTTACAACACATTGGAGCAGAGATAAAACAGCATAGGTAGCAACTTTTATTATATCTATATTTAGGTTAGCGGTATGGGATTTATAAAGGCACATAGCCTCAAAATCAAGACAATCACCAATGTAATTATCACCAAAAAGATAAAAGAATTTATAAATTTTGAAATAAATTTTCTCACAATCATTATCCTCAAAACCTCTATTGTTCAACATATTCCAGTATAAATGTCTTAAATATTGCAGCGTATTCACGACACGCCCCTGAATAAACACACGCCCGTGATTAATTTCAGAAGCGTTCTTAAGTATTTCTATTGAATTATTATTCCCCGAATACACTGGTACATAATAAATATTGTTAAATGCTTCACGAACACTCTTAAATAATGATGGATTTTTCGAAACCAAACCATTAGTACAAATTACTTCAAACTCCAAACGGTTTTCTTCACATTCTTTACTCTTTTTGATATCCGTATAATTTTTTAATTTTTCCTGAAAGAAATCCTCTAATTCTTTAATTGAGGAAATATACTTTCTTATCTTTGGTAAATTAACTTTAAATTCTGCAAGTGATGAAGTTTCAATTTTAGACTTATATAATTCTAAATCCGATACTATATCATACTTGTTGCTTTCAGTTATTTCATCATTTGCACTTTCTGCTACTGTGATTAATCCACCACAATTGGATATTTCATCTGTATCTAGTAATAAAGATAATTTCAATTGTTCCAAAGTTTTAATTAATGGGTTAGTTATTTTATATGTAATATAAAGCTCAGGAATATCATCACTTCCACCACTTAACATGCGATATAGAAACCAATAATCATAATACTCCTTTTCTAATATATCTGTATCTATAAACTTAAAATGAAGTATAACTGCTTTTGCCATAATATATTCATTGATAAATTGTTCTTTTGGAGTTAAAGTGAGCAATTGATTTAGTTTATCTGTTAATAATTCTGATTGTTGTTCATATTTATTTAGGTCATAAGGCACAATAAATTTTTCAATAAATTGAATGATGGAACTATTAAGCTCTTCAATGCGTTCAATGAATTTTTCGTAACCATGGAAAGACCAAAATACATCCGTATTCACCATCGTTATTTTATAATTCAATATACACTCAATCATTTCTCCATTCGACAATAAATCCTTTTTAACTTGTTCTATTTGCATATTGTCAAGAATTTTAGTAAGATAACTTTTTTCTAATTTATCAACATCCACCGCTTTGAGCATTGTTTTAAAATTGTCTAAAGGTTGTTTGATTATTAAATCCACTTCATCTTTTATTGTTTTATAGTATAGCTGATTCTTTTCGAATTGGGTTTTGAGTTCTTTGTGCAATTCGATAGTTTGATTGATTTCTAAAACTAGATTTTTAAATTCATTTGAGCCTATAAAGCTTAAAAAATCTCGTTTACTGTAAATTTCCAAAGCTTCAATATATTTTTGAATAGTATCTGAAAGTTGTTTTCTGTCCATTATTTTTCAATATTTCCTTAATGTTTGCTTGATAATATAAGGGAGGTTATTAAAAGTATTTCTTCTTAAATATTTGCAAACTGCTTTTCATTCATACGCTCTAACACTTCCGCCGTATGCTTTTGTGTTAGGTGTGAATACCTTTTTACCATTTGCATTGTCTTATGCCCTAAAATATCACTAATCTCAACCAATGTCGCACCATTCATGGCAAGGTAACTTGCGGCGGTGTGTCGTAAATCGTGAAATCGGAAATCCGTTAAATTAGCTTTTTTTATAACTTCTTCCCACTGCCACCGCAAATCCATCGGCTTTTCACCATCTTCACGGGCAAATACCAGTTTTGAGTTTAATTTTCTAATCTTAGAGTGTTGCTGTAGTAACTCGTAAGCCTTAATAGATATTGGGACAGCTCTATGCTCTTTATTTTTAGTATCCATAAAATAAAACATTTTTCTTTTGAAGTCTACATTGTCCCATTTTAAATATAATATTTCAGAAAACCTTGCTCCGGTTGATAATGCAATAACTACCAAAAGATTAATTAAAGGGTTACTGGCTTGCTCACAAGCGTTTATTAATGCTTTGTGTTCATCCTCTGATAAAAACCTTATACGTCCTCTATTTTCTTTTTTCTTTGTAACCTTAAACATAGGATTTTCTTCCATCCATTCCCATTCCCTTGATGCAACGCTTAAAGCAATAGACAATGAAGCCATATAACGATTTACTGTAGCATTAGAGCGTTCTTTTTCTATCGTTCCTCCGTCTTTAAGGTCTTTTATGGAGGGTTCTTTTTTTAACTTGTCCCTGTATTCAGCTAATAAAGCGGCGGTTATATCAGAAAGTAAATAAGCTCCCAGTCTATCCTTCCACCAATTCAACTGCATTTCAAACTTTTGATGGTCTGATTTTCTATTCGGTAGCTCATCTTGAATATATCGGTCAATCAACTCATCTAATGTGTGTTTTTTAGACTCTGCTGTCTTGAAATATCGTCCCTCTCTCATAGCTGTTTCTGTAGAGTTAGCCCATATAACAGCTTTTGTCTTTTGCTTAAAAGAAGCTGATTCAGGAGGAAAGCCTTTCATTCTGACTTTGGCTTGATAATAAGTTTCACCTTTTGTATTCTTTCTTGTTAAAATTGTTGCCATTTTCTTTACCTCCGATTTTTTGGGGACACTTTGGGGACAATTGGGGACAAATTTTCACAAGTCCATACAACAAATAATATAACACAAAACGTCAAAAGTCAAGCTATTACTATATGCCCCTAGATGTCCTTTGTTGCTCATTTATAACCTAATGTGATTCGAATTCCCCTGGGAGTACCATTTTAATAGTAGGAGCTGATAAGGCTCCTATTATTGTGAATAGGCAAGACTTTTCAGTGGTTCGAAATTTATCTGTATCGTATGTTATTCCTTTTGGAAAAATCATTTTCTGTACTCTTTGTTTTGTATTGAGGTCGCTCTCTAACCAAAACTTATCCACTCTTGAAATCCATTTACAAGCATATTCAAGACAGTTGTCGAAGTCGTCTCTCGGTAGTTCGCTGGTAATTAATTCAGCTTTCAATGATTGCTCATTAATTTGAAGACTGTCGGATTTAAACTTGTAGTCATCTTCGTTGATTTTACCCTCAACATATAAGTCAATTAGTCTGCCTTTAGTGCCTTTAAGCTCTTCGAGCTTGCTGTTCAGAGAAGTAATATACTTCGCCTGTTCGTGAATATTTGTATTATAAACATCAGCAACAACTGCTTTAAACAATGACAGAATGTCGTTATTAGGTCTTATACGCTTTAAATAACTCACAAATTTGTTTTCTAGCCTGTCTTTTGGAATGCGGAAATTGATGTTACAATCCTTGTTATAACAGTGATAGTAAGGGTATTTCTTATCTTTACGCCCCCTCGACTGACTACCTGTTAGAGGTTGGTTGCAATTAGGACAGGTAACAAAGAGCCTTAGAGGGAATAAAGGGTTGTTTCTCTTATAAGCGGTTATTTGGGGCTTTCTGCCTTCTAATATATCTCGTACTTGATAGAAGATTTTTTCAGATACGAGCGGTTCGAAACTTCCTTTAATTGGTTCTTCAAACCATTCTTTTTTCACCATATAACCGCAATATAGCTGGTTTTTAAACATTCTACATAAATGATTAGCCTTTAGGCTTAACCCGTCTTTTTTAAGTATAGATATTATTTGAACCTGTTCATAGTTGCCAGTTGAAAATAATTCAAAGGCTTTCTTGACAAGATGAGCCGTTTTAGGGTCTGGCATAATGCTCCTATTTGGATAGTCTTTTATATAGCCTTTAGGCGGTCTCCATTGCCATTTGCCCTCTGAAAACGCTTGCTTCATACCTGCCGTTACACGTTCAGATTTAATATCATTTTCATATTGGGAAAAAGAACCAATGATATTACGCATAAGTTTTCCTGTCGCAGTATCTTCATTGGTTTCAGTCGCAGATAAGACTTTTACTCCATACTTTTTAAATTGTTTAACTAGCTCTATTTGGTCTTCAAGGTTTCTTGCAAATCTGTCTAAACGTTTTATAATTAGTGCATCAACACTGTTTTTATTTTTTATGCAATATTCTATAGCCTTTTTTAATTGTGTACGATTGCTCGTTTTGGCACTTTCGCCACTTTCAACAAAGACTTTTATCACATCATAACCTTCTTTTTCGGCAAATTTACGACAAAAAATTTCCTGTTCAGGTAAAC
>Ga0114951_10006683_pt1 | contig 10110 bp, 7 predicted proteins | sample AM7aDNAmetaG_FD_88677 | JGI IMG/M metagenome (GOLD analysis project Ga0114951, IMG submission 88677) | Freshwater microbial communities from Finland to study Microbial Dark Matter (Phase II) - AM7a DNA metaG | ecosystem: Environmental > Aquatic > Freshwater > Lake | place: Finland: Lake Alinen...
ATACCGTTAGATGTTTCAGGGTCAAGATTACCTGTGGGTTCATCAGCAAGAATTATTTCAGGCTCATTGATTAAAGCTCTTGCAATAACAACACGTTGTTGCTCACCTCCCGATAATTGATGTGGCATCTTATGTCCTTTGGTGGTCAAGCTTACCTTATTTAATACTTCATAGAGTCTCTCTTCCATTTTCTTTTTATCTTTCCAGCCGGTGGCTTTCATAACAAAAAGAAGGTTTTCCTTTACACTGCGGTCAATAAGCAATTGAAAATCCTGAAAAACAATACCTATTTTTCTTCTCAGATAAGGTATCTGATTATTTTTAATTTTTCTCAAATCATAACCAGCTATTTCAGCAGTACCGTCTATAATTGGAATATCGGCATAGAAAGACTTAAGCAAACTGCTTTTTCCTGAGCCTGTTCTGCCAATAAGATATATAAATTCTCCTTTTTCAACCTGAAGATTTACATTTGCCAGAATAAGAATATTTTTCTGAAATATTGAGACTTTTTCAAGTTTGATGATTGTATCTAAAGCCATGTTTATTATAGATTGAATGTTAATGGTTTAATCTCTCCATAAGGAATTCCGTTTATTATCGCTACAAGTTCTTTTTCGTAGTGAATCAAATTGCATTTTTTTAATGCATTAATATGATTTCCTAATTTAAAATAAGCAATAAGTGTAAAATTGACATCTCTTATTTGAATATGGTCAGGTATCTTACCATTGCCTTTTATTTTGAGTACAAACATAATAATAAATTTATGAAATCCTTTTAATATTTGCTCCTAAAGCGTTTAACCTCTTATCAATTTCCTGATAACCTCTGTCTATTTGTTCAATATTGTGTATTCTACTTTTACCATCAGCAGCAAGGGCAGCAATAAGTAATGCTACTCCGGCCCTTATGTCAGGAGAGGTCATTTCAATACCTCTTAAATGGTATTTGCGGTTAGAACCAATAACCGTAGCACGGTGAGGGTCGCACAAGATAATTTGTGCACCCATTTCAATAAGCTTATCAACAAAAAACAAACGGCTCTCAAACATTTTCTGATGTATAAGTACACTGCCTTTAGCATTTATAGCTGTTACTAATACAATACTGAGAAGGTCAGGAGAGAAGCCTGGCCATGGTGCATCGCTAACTGTCAGTATAGACCCATCAATAAAAGATTCTATTTCATATTCTTCCTGTTGAGGCATATATATATCGTCATTTCTAAGTTCAAAATGAATTCCCATTTTCCTGAAAACATCAGGAATCATTCCCAGTTCATTATAGCACACGTTTTTAATAAGTATTTCAGATTGTGTAATGGCAGCCATTCCCATAAAACTACCTATCTCAATCATATCAGGCAACATACGATGTGTACAACCGCCTAGTGAGTCAACACCTTCTATTTTTAAAAGGTTAGAACCAATGCCATCAATTTTAGCGCCCATCTTAACAAGCATTTTACAAAGCTGTTGTATATATGGTTCACAGGCTGCATTAAAAATAGTAGTAACACCTTCTGCCAGGACGCTTGCCATCACTATATTTGCTGTTCCCGTTACCGAGGCTTCATCAAGAAGCATATAAGTGCCTTTTAACTTCTTTGCAGTAAGTTTAATGAAACTATCTTTTGCATTGTAATCAAGCTTTGCACCTAGTTTTTGCAATCCGATAAGATGTGTATCTAATCGCCTTCTGCCTATTTTATCACCTCCGGGTTTTGGTATGCACCCTTTTCCAAAACGTGCTAGAAGCGGCCCTAAAATCATTACTGAACCCCTCAGGCGAACTCCTTTTTCTTTAAAATCTATGCTGTCTAAAAATGCTATATCTACATTATCTGCCTGGAAAGAATATCTTGCTGGAGCAATTTTTTCTACCTTAACGCCAAGCATTGTCAATAAACTTATCAGGTTAACAACATCATTGATTTCTGGTATGTTGTCAATAACAATCTTTTCACTAGTCAACAATACAGCACTGATGACCTGCAGGGCTTCATTCTTGGCTCCCTGTGGTATAATTTCACCTTTTAGTTTGTTGCCTCCAATAATTTCATAACTACTCATCTGCTATTATTTTAATTAAAGCAAATATACATGTAAATTTTTATATTGTTCTCTCTGCATCATATTCGTTTCTTTTGATGTCTTTTTTAAATATTAACCACAATCCAAGAATAACTAACGGAATACTAAGCAGTTGACCCATATTTAAAAATAATGAGCTCTCAAACCCAACCTGGTTTTCTTTAGTAAATTCAATTAAAAAGCGAGCAGAAAATACTAAAACAAGAAACAATCCTAAAAGAGTCCCATCTTTAATCTTCTTTGAATGGGCAATATAGTATCTCCAGAGAAAAATGAATATTAAAAAGTAGGCCAGAGCTTCATACAATTGTGAGGGATGGCGTGGTACCTGAGAATAAAATGTGTTTTTCAAAAATATAATACCCCATGGTAAGTCAGTTGGCTTACCAATGATTTCAGAATTAAAAAAGTTGCCAAACCTGATAAACATGCCACCTAAAGCAATAGGAATTACTAAGCGATCAATAATCCACAGATATGGTTTATATTTTCTTTTTCTAGAGTAAAAATACATCATCAAAAGGACGCCTATAGCACCTCCATGACTTGCTAATCCACCATGCCATACATATAACATTTCAATAGGATTATTTAAATACAAATTTAAATCATAAAATAAAATATGTCCTAATCTCGCACCAACAACTCCTCCAATGGCTGTGTATATAAACATTGTATCTATTTCTTTAATATCAATGTTTTCTTTTTTGTAAATTGCGGCCATTATATAATAGCCTATAAGAAAACTCCCTCCAAATAATAATCCATACCAACGGGCTTTAAAGAAACCCAGCGCGATTAGCTCAGGATCAACGTTCCATACTAAATACATTAAACTCATATTGTCTTTTTATTTATTAGATAAAATATGTTAAGGAAACTATTATCTATTGTTTAGCGTTGCAAACTTAACTAAAAAAGGACTATATTTATCCTTAAAATGTTTTTAAATTTTTTGAGATTAATTAAACAGGATATTAAGACAGAATGTCGCATAGTAGCTATTATTATATGTCAGATTGTCGTTTTAATAGTCTGAAAAACAATTGGTTTATGCTTTGATGAAAATAAAAAAATTAAAAAATAAATATGAATTTTAATAATTATACAATTACAGCTCAGGAAGCTATTAATAAAGCAACTGATATAGCCCGAGGTAATAACCATCAATCAATAGAAAATGCACATATTTTAAAGGCTATAATGATGATAGATAATGCCGTTGTGCCTTTTTTACTAAAAAAATTTGGTGTTAACTTAGACTTATTCTCTAAAACGCTTGACAAAATAATTGAAAGCTATCCAAAGGTTTCTGGTGGTGAGATTTATCTGTCAAGGACTGCAACGGATAGCCTTAACAAAGCAAATCACTATTTAAATGATTTTAAAGATGAGTTCGTATCTTTAGAGCATTTGTTGCTTGGCATTTTAAGCTCAGATGATCAGACATCACGTTTTTTGAAGGATAATGGTTTAAATGAGAAAGCATTGATAGCTGCTATAAAAGACCTTAGAAAAGGAGCAACTGTAAATTCTCAAACAGCAGAGCAAACTTTCAATGCCCTTGAACGTTATGCTATTAATCTTAACAAGCTTGCTTCTAATGGTAAGCTCGACCCTGTTATTGGAAGGGAAGAAGAAATACGACGTATTCTTCAGATCTTATCCCGACGTACCAAAAACAATCCTATATTGATAGGGGAACCAGGAGTAGGAAAAACTGCTATTGCAGAGGGTTTAGCTCATAGGATAATAAAAGGTGATGTGCCTGAAAACCTCAAATCAAAAACTATTTATTCTTTAGATATGGGGTCGCTCATTGCCGGCGCTAAGTACAAAGGTGAGTTTGAAGAAAGATTAAAAGCTGTTATTAAAGAGGTCATTTCGGCTGATGGAGAGATTATTCTGTTCATTGATGAAATTCATACTCTTGTAGGAGCAGGAGCTTCTGAGGGTGCCCTTGATGCAGCAAATATTTTAAAACCTGCCCTTGCCAAAGGCGAATTAAGAGCTATTGGTGCTACAACGCTTAAAGAATACCAAAAATATTTTGAAAATGATAAAGCTCTGGAACGTCGTTTTCAAACAGTATTGGTTGATGAACCTGATGTGAACAGCGCAATATCTATTTTGCGTGGTCTTAAAGAACGTTATGAAACCCACCATCATGTGCGTATTAAAGATGAAGCTATTATAGCAGCAGTAGAACTTTCTCACAGGTATATCAGCGACAGGTTTTTGCCTGATAAAGCCATTGACCTGATGGATGAGGCTGCTGCCAAACTTAGGCTCGAAATAAACTCATTACCTGAAGAAATAGATGCTTTACAGCGAAAAATTAGACAATTAGAAATTGAAAAAGAAGGATTTAAAAGAGAAAATGACCATGAAAAAATAAATGATATTGCTAAGGATATTGCTGAATATGAAGAACAGAACAAAAATCTGATGGCTAAATGGAAAGCTGAAAAAGATATCGTAGATAAGATTCAAAGTGCTAAAAAACGTATTGAAGATTTTAAATTTGAAGCTGAAAAGGCAGAAAGAGCAGGCGATTATGGTAAAGTGGCTGAACTGCGTTATGGAAAAATTAAAGAAGCTGAAAAATCTCTTTCAGACTTGAATAAATCACTTATTGAGATACAAAAAGACAATCCGCTAATAAAAGAAGAAGTAGATGCAGAAGATATTGCAGAAGTAGTTTCCCGATGGACCGGTATTCCGGTAAGCCGTATGCTGAGTAGCGAAAAAGAAAAACTTCTCAATCTGGAAATAGAGTTACACAAACGTGTTGTAGGACAGGATGTTGCTATTGCTGCCTTGTCGGATGCTATCCGGCGCAGCAGAGCAGGCCTGCAGGACAGAAAAAGACCTATTGGCTCATTCATTTTTTTAGGTACTACCGGTGTAGGAAAAACTGAACTTGCCCGTGCTCTTGCTGAGTTTCTCTTCAATGATGAAGGTGCTTTGATACGTATTGATATGTCTGAGTATCAGGAAAGACACGCTGTGTCAAGGCTTATTGGCGCACCTCCCGGATATGTGGGTTATGATGAAAGCGGTCAGCTAACTGAAGCCATAAGAAGAAAACCCTATGCTGTTGTATTGCTCGACGAAATTGAAAAAGCCCATCCGGATGTGTTTAATATTTTATTACAGGTTCTTGATGAAGGGCGTTTGACAGACAACAAAGGCAGAACAGCTGATTTTAAAAATACGATTATTATAATGACTTCAAATATTGGGTCACATATCATTCAGGATAATTTTGATAACCCTTCCGATAAAAACGAAGAAGAAATTTTCGAAAAAACCAGCAAGGAAGTGTTCATGCTCCTTAAACAAACCATACGACCTGAATTTTTAAACCGTATAGATGAAATAATCATGTTTAAACCGCTCACAAAAAATGAAATTAAAAGTATTGTTGACATACAGTTAAACCATGTTAAGAAGGTACTCAACGACAATGGCTTCGAAATTACGTTTTCAGAAAAAGCTATAAATAAAATAGCTGACATGGGTTATGATCCACAGTTTGGCGCCAGACCTCTGAAAAGAGTTATTCAAAGATATATTCTTAATGAATTAAGTAAAATGATTATCTCAGGTTCAGTTAATAAAGACAAAACAATTCATGTAGATGTAATTAAAGACATCTTTACATTTGAGAACTAGTTTTTTACAAAAACTTACACTACTAACAGATAAATGAAATTTCATTTTCCTGCCACTAAGTCTTCGGGAGCGGTGCAACTCCAACCTCAAAATTGATAACTATTATAATGACACAGATTTATAAATTTAAAAAATGACACGAATTACACAAATTAAACTACCTACGGTAGTTTAAGAATTCGTGTTAATTTGTGCAATTTGTGTCAAAAAAATGTAATTCGTGTCAAAATAATAGTGTTGATATTCACAAATTACAATTAGTTATATAGGAGACTATAAGACACTAAGTTTCACAAAATCAATAATTTAATCTTAGTGAATCTTTGTGTCTTTGTGCCACTTCGGCAGGACTCAGTGCATCGTTTTGTGGCTATTATTTGAAACGGCCTTACTGAAAAGGATTCTTCTAGAATATTACATTTATTAGTTTGTTCAGATATATTGTACTTTCCTTGTCGGTCAGTAGTGAAAAACTTAATAATTCTTTTTCATATCAAAACCGCGATACTTTTATTACTAAGAAAATTAAAGTCAATAAATTTTTATTAAATTCTTGTTAAATTCATTTTTTTTATGTAATTTTATTACCTGAGTTTGTCTTGTTGATTGCTGTATAATATAATCAGGTATGAAAAATATTTTAATTGTTGTTATTTCTTTTTTTGTTTTAATTTATTCTGTTTTAAAATCACAAACTTCAGCTTCATTACCTGATTATATAGATGATATTTTTAGTAAAAGGGGAGAGGTTTATTTTAAATTCTCTGTGGGTAGTAATAATGAAATTGACCAGCTTACAAAGATTATTTCGATAGACAATGTAAGTAATTATGAGGTTTATGCCTATGCGAACAGAAAAGAATTTATTAATTTTCTCAAGTATGATTACAATTATTATATACTTCCGGCACCAAGCAGCTTATATCCCGCAGTAATGTGCGACAATGTAGATGTGAAGGGTATTAATGCATGGAATTCTTATCCTACTTATAGCGCTTATGAATCCATGATGTATCAGTTCCAAAGCAATTATCCTTCAATTTGTCAGATATATAATCTTGGTACATTATCCAGTGGTCGCAAAATTCTTGCTGCAAAGATTAGTAATAACGTAAATGTAAAAGAAAATGAACCGCGTTTTTATTATACCTCAAGTATGCATGGTGATGAGCTGACAGGTTACGTTTCAATGCTACGGTTAATTGATTATTTACTTTCAAATTATGGTACAAATTCAAAAGTCACAAATCTGGTCAACAATATTGAGATATGGATAACACCATTAGGTAATCCTGACGGTACATATGCCGGTGGTAACAGTACAGTATCAGGCGCTACCCGTTATAATGCCAATAATGTAGATCTTAACAGAAATTTTAAAAACCCCTTAGCAAACAACCCTGACGGTAACACATGGCAACAGGAAACGCTTATAAATATGGCTTTTGCTGATTCTATGAAGTTCACAATGATTGTCAATTTCCATGGTGGTACAGAATGTGTCAATTATCCATGGGATACTTGGAAATCAAATCAAAAAATTCATGCTGATGATAGCTGGTGGCAACTGGTTTCACATCAATATGCTGATACTGCCAGATTTTATGGTACTGGCTATATGAATCCTCCTGGTAGTAATTTTTATAACGGAATAACAAATGGGGGTGACTGGTACACTGTTGAAGGAAGTCGTCAGGATTATACCACCTATTTTACCAATTCAAGAGAAGAAACTATTGAAATATCAAATACAAAAACACCTTCTGCATCATCACTTCCTAACTACTGGAATTATAACTACCGCTCTTTTCTGAATTATATGCAGCAATCGCTTTACGGACTCAGAGGCATCATCACTGACTCCTGTACAGGCAATCCTATTGTTGCTCAGGTGTTTATTGTAGGGCATGATATTGATAATTCGTATGTTTATTCTTGCCTACCTGTAGGCAATTATCACCGTCCTTTATATGCAGGTACTTATTCTGTTACTTTCTCTGCTTCGGGTTATAATACAAAAACTATCAGTAATATTGTGATCAGCAATAACAGTACGACAGTTGTGAACGTTGCACTGTCACCTGTAACGATAGCCCCCTCAGCTGATTTTACATCTGATATAAACACTCTTAATGCAGGCGATAGTGTGCATTTTTCTGATTTATCTCTGAACAATCCTTCCTCTTGGCTTTGGACTTTTGAGGGTGGTACACCAGGTTTTTCATCTCTCAAGAACCCAGTTATTGTTTATAATACTCCCGGCACTTATAATGTCTCTTTAACTGTTACTAAAAATTGCGTTTCCAACAGTAATATTAAAAATAATTTTATACAAGTAAATCCAACTTCTATTCATCCTGTTGGCAAAAACAACATTGAACTTACAATTTATCCTAATCCTGCAAAAGATCAATTATTTGTGAAATTACCTTTAACTGGTGACGGTTTAAAATTGACTATTTATGATGTTTTAGGGAATATTGTTTTTACTGATGAAAATAATAATATTTCAAATGTTGATAACAGTATTATTAAAATCAATATTTCTAAGCTTTCAACAGGAATTTATTATCTGCATTTAATAGCAAATGAATTTGTTTTTACTGGCAGGTTTTTGAAATAATATTTATCTTTGATAAAAAAATATTAAGTGAACAATTTTCCTTCTAAACTGGTTGAAGATGCCGTAAATGAGCTCTCTAAGTTACCGGGTATTGGTAAGAAAACAGCTTTAAGATTAGCCCTGCATCTTCTTAAAAAAGATGCCGATGCTTCTTTATCACTTGGTAATGCTATTATAAACATGCGTCAGAATATTAGCTTCTGCAAATCATGCCATAATATTTCCGATACTGATTTATGTCATATTTGTGCCAATAGTCACAGGGATAAATTTACAGTTTGTGTTATTGAAGATGTCAGAGACATGATTGCTATTGAAAATACCAATCAGTTTACAGGCGTTTATCATATCCTTGGTGGTATAATTTCTCCTATGGATGGTATCGGACCTGATAACCTGAACATAGAAACTCTCATCAGAAAAGTTAAAAATGACGAAGTAAAAGAAATTATACTGGCTTTAAGAACCACTATAGAAGGTGATACAACCAATTTTTATTTATATAAAAAACTTAAAGATTTTAACGCCAAGTTGAGCGTTATTGCACGGGGTATTGCTATTGGAGATGAACTAGAATATACCGATGAAATAACATTAGGACGTTCTATTTTAAACAGAACACCTTATGAAACGTTGATGATTGGATAGAATTTATATCATATATGGAATTATATACAATATACGCTGAAGATTTCAAATTAGACGGCGGTGCATGTTTTGGTGTGGTACCAAAATCTATCTGGGAGAAGTATGCTCCTGCCGACAAGAACAATATGGTAAATGTATCACTGCGTTCTCTTCTCATAAAAGATGGTGACAGATTGCTTCTTATTGATACAGGTATTGGTAATAAGCAAAACGAAAAATTTCTAAGTCATTATTATCTGTTTGGAGACAATAGTCTCGAAAAATCGTTCAAAACCACACCATACAATTTTGATGATGTTACAGATGTGATACTGACACATTTACATTTCGACCACTGTGGGGGAGCTGTGTGGCTCAATAGAGAAACAAATACCTATGAACCACAGTTTAAAAATGCTGTTTATTGGTGCAGCCAGTCACAATGGGAATTAGCTTATAAGCCTAATTTAAGGGAAAAAGCTTCTTTTCTCAACGAAAATACTGATTTATTGTCTGAAAAAGGATTGCTTAGGTTTATAAGCCAGGAACAATTTCTAACGCCCAATATTTTTCTTAAGATTGTAAATGGACACACTATCGGTATGATTATACCCATGATTAAATACAACAGAAAAGCTATTGTTTATGGTGCCGATTTTATACCATCGATAGCTAATATTTCAGTACCTTACATCGCCTCGTTCGACACCCAGCCTTTAGTAGCAATGATAGAAAAAGAGCCCTTCTTAAATGATGCTGTTAATGAAAATTATGTATTGTTTTTCGAACACGACTTTTACAATGAATGTTGCACAATTAAAAAGGATGAAAGAGGGCGGTTTAAAGAGAAAGAGGTCTTTAAATTGAAAGACTTACATTAATATTTTACAAAAAGTAGTTTATTGCTAAAAAAATATCAATTTTTATTGCTTTTTGAAATTATTCCAATAATTGGTTTTAATAGGTAATGTGGCAAAAAATGGTTGGTGATTTTTAATAAAACAATTTGTAAATTGCTCGCGTAAAACTGAAGAGGAAATAGGCTCTGCTGAGGAGCAACCTATCAGAAATAAGTTTTATGGATAT
>Ga0114951_10006685_pt1 | contig 10109 bp, 9 predicted proteins | sample AM7aDNAmetaG_FD_88677 | JGI IMG/M metagenome (GOLD analysis project Ga0114951, IMG submission 88677) | Freshwater microbial communities from Finland to study Microbial Dark Matter (Phase II) - AM7a DNA metaG | ecosystem: Environmental > Aquatic > Freshwater > Lake | place: Finland: Lake Alinen...
CCCGAGGGCGAGATCGCGGTTAAGGTGACGGGCAACCCCAATGGTGAATTCATAGCGCGCACCGAGCAACCGCGGGGCGAGGTGGTGTATTGCGTGAAGGCGAACGGCACGAAGAACATCCAGCGTTTTCGCGTGCGCACGCCTACCTTCGCCAATCTGCCCGCGCTGGTGAAACTGCTACAAGGCTGCGATCTGGCTGATGTGCCCGTGCTGGTGCTCACCATTGATCCCTGCATTAGTTGTACCGAGCGTTGATATGCCTTTAGCCTTCAGCCTTTAGCCTTTAGCCTTTCTTTGATATGGCCTACTTTGAAATGACCCGCCTGGCCCTCAAATGGGCACTGACCAAGCCGCCCACCAGCAACTATCCATTCGAGCCACGGCGGGCCCTGGCTGGCTCACGCGGGCATCTGATTTTCACCAGGGACAACTGCGTCTATTGCACGGTCTGCGCCAAGAAATGCCCGACTGGCGCCCTGGTCGTCAATCGCGCTCAGAAGAAATGGGCGATTGATCGCCTGCTGTGCGTCACCTGCGGCTATTGTGTTGAGGTCTGCCCCAAGAAATCCTTGGAACTCGGCACCGCCCACACCACGCCGACAGTTACCAAAGACTTGGAGGAAGGTGGGAGCCGTGAAACGTGAAACGTGAAACGGGAGCCGTGATGGGCGACGGTGGACTCCCTTCACGTTTCACGTTTCCCCTTTCCCCTCCCCCTAAACAGCAATTCTCGTTATGGGCCTGCAACCCCCGCCGGGTGAGGGCCCCCGGCCTACATCCCCCGCGAAACCGCCCCCTTGTAGGCCGGGGGCCCTCACCCGGTGCCCCCATTTCGTCCATAATGAGCAGGCCAAGTGCTATCGCACGTGGCAGGGCCGAATAACTTTTTGGGGCAGACGGAAGCTAAGGCCCGCTATTCTCTGGTACAGTCTCTTACCCGTATCTGGTTGCAGCAGAACAGGATCCATAGAAGTTACTTGGAAGAATTGCTGCCCGTTAAAGAACAAATCTCGCAACTTAGCTAACGATAATTCGTTGGCAACGAAACTTCGTGCCGGTCGGTTCGGTGGCATCTAATGCTAAAGTGCTGAAAATAGCGTCTTGCCTGATACCCAATGGGTCTGGCACGCTATTTGCAAGGGCATCCAGCGGTTCGATGAACCGACGAACCCGGGCAAGGGCGCAAGCAGAGCCTGCCACCGAAACAGTATTACTGCCGACGCTAGTCAATTATATGCACCGCAAACTGAGTTTTACCATCGCCGAGGGACCGATCTATTGGCGTACCCACCGAATCATGGAGCTGTGCGATTACCTCACGGCCAACGTGTTGGAGCCGATGTTTACCCGGGCGGGCGGGAATTGGAATCGCCGATTCATGGACTTCTTCACTTTCGACAACTCTTGCAGCCCGCTGGAGCCGACCGGCACGATTCGTTTCGCTGTGCCGCCGTTGTTCGCCGGTAATGTCGGCGAGCTGGAAACTGCGATTACCCAGGAACTGGCCGAGCTGCGGATCAAGACCGGCCCCTTCCAGTACGAACGCGATCCAGTGCTCCAAACCGTGCATACGATCCTGATCACGATCACGGAGAACCCCACGGCTCTGGCCGCGCCTCCGGATGTCAATATGAGCCACACCCGGGGCTGCGTAGTGCTCAGGGATCTGCTCGGCTACCAGCGCGTCAATGGTCGCTACGAATTCACGGCCGACGACCTCGTCAAGCGCGTGTCCTCAGTCACAGAAGACAAGATTGCCGCCTGCACGGCCAGCCCCGTGAAGAGTAGCGAAGGGTTGCGCCGCACGCCCAGTCCCGCGAGCATGAAGGCGGTGCGCCGCTGCCTCGATGAGGTCCGCCAGTTTGCTCTGTGGGCTTTGAATCACAATCATCCGAAGCTGGCGGCAGTCTAACCGCTCAAAGGGGCAAATGCTGAAACGCTGAAACCGACCCATGCCCCCACCCGTTCCCATTTCAGCTTTTCAGTTTTTCAGTATTTCAGTATTTGCCCCTTTATCACTATGAACAAGGATGGCTGTTTCCCAGGCGAACTGCCGCGGCGGGACTTTCTCAAACTGTGCGCTACGGCAACCGCCATGTTGGGGCTGCCGTTTCGAATGCACAGCCAGGTCGCCGCCGCTGCTCGATCCAGTGCCAGGCCGCCGGTCATTTGGCTCCATTTTCAGGAATGCACTGGTTGCTCCGAATCACTCCTGCGTTCCAGCCACCCTTCTGTCTCATCGCTGATCCTCGACCTGATCTCGCTCGACTACCACGAGACGCTGATGGCGGGCTCTGGAGCGCAGGCAGAGCAGTCGCTGCACGAGTCAATGGCCGCTAATCGGGGCAAATACCTACTGGTAATCGAAGGCGCGATTCCGCGAGCCCAAAACGGCATCTTCTGCAAGGTGGGCGGGAAGACCGCGATGGAGTTGCTGCGCGAAGTTGCCCCGGGCGCGGCTGCGATACTCTGCATCGGCACCTGTTCGAGCTTTGGCGGCATCCAGTCGGTCGGCGTGAATCCGACCGGGGCGGTGGGCGTGCGGGATTTGGTCACTGACCGGCCCATCGTCAACCTTCCTGGCTGCCCTCCCAACCCTTACAACTTCCTTTCCACGGTTCTGCACTATCTGACCTTCAAGCGTTTGCCCGAGCTGGATGCGCTTGGCCGGCCCAAGTTCGCTTATGGCCGCAAGATTCACGAGCATTGCGAGCGGCGGCCACATTTCGATGCCGGCCGATTTGCCCAGGCTTACGGCGACGCTGGGCACGCGCAGGGCTACTGCCTGTACAAACTCGGCTGCAAAGGCCCGGCTACCTACGCCAACTGCTCGGTTCAGCGGTTCAACGACGTGGGGGTGTGGCCCGTCTCGATCGGGCATCCCTGCATCGGCTGCACCGAGCCGGAGATCCTCTTCAAGCTCCCTATCGCCGAGAAGGTCCAGATTCACGACCCGACGCCGTTCGACAGCTACGCCCCGGCCAACCTGAAGGAGAAGGGCAAAGGGCCCGACCCGCTGACGACGGGCTTGGTGGGCCTGGCTGCCGGGGCAGTCATCGGGGCCGGCATCATGCTGGCCAAGAAACTGCCCACCGCTGCCCCCACTCAGGCAGGAAGAACCCACGACCATGAGCCCTCAGAATAGCACGGGGACCAACGAAATCGGTTGTGTCGAACGGTCTGGAATGACGGGCGACCTGTTTCCCCTCACCCCGGCCCTCTCCCTTGGGGAGAGGGAGAATAATCGTCAGCGCCTCGGCGAAGCTGGCGCGCTGGGAAATATCGAGAGACTGCCCTTGGTTCCCCCTCTCCCCAAGGGAGAGGGCCGGGGTGAGGGGAAAGAGGACGTCCGCACGACTGCGGGTGCCGACATGTCGAATGCCTGTTGCCGACACACTCGGCGCGACTTCTTCAAGACTTTTGGCCTGGCGGGCGCAAGTCTGGTCGCGACGATCACGCCGGCAGCGGCCTCCTCCGCGCACCTGCCGGACAACGCTCAGTCGGGTATGCTCTACGACGCCACGAAATGCGTCGGCTGCAAGGCGTGCATGACCGCGTGCAAGCGCGTCAACGCCCGCCCGGGTGGGCTCGCCTTCGAGCAGGCCAAGTTTGATCAGGACGGACTGTGGGACGCCCCCGAAGATCTCTCCGGCAACACGCGGACCTTGATCAAGCTATTCAAGGACACGAAAGGCTGGTCCTACGTAAAGTATTCGTGCATGCATTGCCAGAAGCCTTCCTGCGTCTCTGTCTGCCCTGTCAGCGCAATGACCAAGGACTCGGTGACCGGCATCGTGGATTACAGCAAAGACGTTTGCATCGGCTGCCGCTACTGCCAGGTCGCCTGCCCATTCAATATCCCGAAGTTTCAGTGGGATCGCACGCTGCCGCGCATCGTCAAGTGCGACCTATGCCGCAACACCAATTTGAAAGACAAAGGCATCCCGGCATGCGCCGAGACCTGTCCTGCCGGAGCGATCCTGTTTGGCAAGCGGAAGGATTTACTGGCCGAAGCCCGCACTCGCCTCCGGCAGCACCCGGAACGATACGTGCCTCACATTTACGGCGAACACGAGATCGGCGGCACGAACCACCTCTACCTGGCCGCCCTGCCCTTTGGCAGCCTCGGGTTGCCCGTGCTCCCGTCCGATGCCCCAGCGGCGTTCTCGGAGCAGATCCAGCACACGATATACAAGGGCTTCATCGCACCGATCGCGCTCTACGTTTCGCTCTGCTGCATCGCCGTCCGCAACCTCAAGAAGGGCGAAGCGCAGCCTGCGCCCGCTGCAACCCCAAAGAAGGAAGTATAGATGGGCAGCAATTCTCATTTTGGCCATGTCACTCCCCGCCGGGTGAGGGCACCCGGCCTACATCCCCCGCAAAACCGCACTCTTGTAGGCCGGGGGCCCTCACCCGGCACCCCCATCTCCTCCACTGTGGTAATGATCGAACTCACGTTCGATGCTACGAGCCGGGTGCCCTCACCCGGCATCCCCATCTCGTCCATAATGAGAATTGCTGATAGATGAGCCACGACGAATTCCAAAAGCAGGAAGGCCGGATTTTCACCACGTCCTTCTTCGTCCTGCTGACTCTCTCCCTGATCGGGATTATCCTTATCGCCGTCCGCTGCGTGAAAGGCATCGGGGCGGTCTCTAACATGAGCGACGGTTACCCCTGGGGGATCTGGATCGCATACGACGTCGCCACCGGCACGGCCATCGCCTGCGGCGGCTACGCGGTCGCCATTCTGGTCTACATTCGGAACCACATGCGGTATCACCCGTTGATCCGGTCCTGCATCCTCACCAGCATGTTCGGGTATGGGCTGGCCGGCTTCTCAGTAATGGTGGACCTGGGTCGGCCATGGAACGCCTACAATTTCTTCGTCCCGTCCAAGTGGCAGTTCAATTCCGCCATGTTCGAGGTGGCGCTGTGCGTCATGGCCTACTCGACAGTCCTGATCATCGAGTTTCTGCCGGCGATTCTCTACAGCCTGGAAACCAGCCGCTGGCGTCGCTTGCATCTGATCCTGGACAGCCTCCAACCGCTATTCGCACCCGACAAGGACACGGTGCTCGGCAATATCGGCTACGTGCGCGCGGCTGCCGCCTGGCTTCGCCCGCGCCTGGATAAAGTGCTCATCTTCATCATCGTCCTGGGCATCACCTTGCCGACGATGCATCAGTCCTCTCTCGGCTCAATGCTCCTGATCGCTGCCACCAAACTGCATCCGCTCTGGCACAGTCCGCTGCTGCCGCTCTTCTTCCTGATCAACTGCATCTACATCGGTTACTCCATCGCCATCCTCGAATCGGTGATCTCCTCTTACGCCTTCCGCCGGCCTTATGAAATTCGGCAACTCTCCGGCCTCGCCGCCATTATCCCCTGGCTGGCGACGTTGTGGCTGGCGGTGGTCGTTGGCGACCTCACATGGCGCGGGCAGTTGGCGGCCGTGTGGAGGTTCGACATCTACTCCTGCTTCTTCCTGCTGGAGTTCGCCTTGCTCGGCTTTGGCTCTCTCATTCTCTTTCGCGACCAGAATCGCCGCTCCCCGCGCTGGCTCTTCGTCTCCGCCGCGCTGATTGTGCTCGGAGGCGCGCTCTACCGCTTCAACGTCTATCTCATCGGATTCAACCCCGGCCAGGGCTGGATCTACTTCCCCTCGTTGGCCGAGGTGATGATCAGCGTCGGCATCGTAGCCATCGAAATCCTCGGTTACCAGGTGCTCGTCAAGATGGTGCCTGTCTTGCCCCGTATCGGCCACCGTCGGCACGCCCGATTCCGGGCGACCACCCCGCGCACCGGCCTCCCCTATCCTGCCATAACCAAGAGTGTGACGCCCGTCCAACCGACCTAACCGAGCCCCCTGCCCATGAAGCTCGGAAACATCCAACATCCAACATTGAACGCCCAACATCCAATAAAGGCGCAGACACGGGACCTTGGATGTTGGATGTTGGGTGTTCTGGCTCCCACATACCTTCATACAACTCATGCAACCGTTGTAACCCATTTAACCCTTTAGCCGATTTAACCATCCACCCTCCCCTAAACGCCCCATGCCCCGCACTATCACGCTCGATCCAGTCACCCGAATCGAAGGCCATCTGCGTATTGACGTCGAAGTGGACGGCGACCACGTTACCAAGGCATGGTCTTCCGCCCAGATGTGGCGCGGGATTGAAGTGATCCTCAAAGGCCGGGATCCCCAGGACGCCTGGACCTACGCGCAACGCTTCTGCGGCGTCTGCACCACGGTCCATGCCATCAGCTCGATTCGAGCAGTCGAGCACGCGCTCAAGGTCGAAGTGCCGATCAATGCGCAGTTGGTGCGCAACATCATGATCGCCCAGCACTCCGTTCAGGATCACCTCGTTCATTTCTACCATCTCACGGCGCTGGACTGGGTGGACATCGTTTCCGCGCTCAAAGCCGACCCGTCCAAGACCGCTCAGCTCGCTCAAAGCCTTTCCCCCTGGCCCGGCAACAGCGGCACTGAATTCAAGGCCGTCCAGGACCGGCTCAAAGCCTTCGTTGACGGTGGCAAGCTGGGAATCTTCGCCTCCGGCTATTGGGGCCACCCGGCCATGAAGCTCGCGCCGGAGGTCAACCTCATGGCCGTGGCGCACTATCTCAAAGCCTTCGATTACCAGCGCAAGGCCGCCCAAGCGGTCGCCATTCTCGGCGGCAAGAACCCCCATATCCAGAATCTCGTCGTGGGCGGCGTCGCCACCGCCATCAACCTCGACAACCTCGCCACGCTGAACATCGAGCGCCTCGCTTTCATGCGGACCCTGATGGAGGAAGCCCGCGACTTCGTCCAGCAGGTCTATTATCCGGATGTCCTGGCCCTCGCAGCCGCCTACAAGGAATGGTTCGCCATCGGTGCCGGCGTCACCAATTACCTGGCGGTGCCGGAATTCCCCGCTGATACCCGCAGCACCCGCTTCGGCCTCGGCGGAGGAGTCATCACCAATGGTAACCTTGAGAACATTCGCGTCATCAAGAACCACCAGGACGATTACCTGCTCGGCAACATACAGGAGTCCGTCGCCCGCGCGTGGTACCACGGCACAGATTCGCTCCACCCCTGGAAAGGCGTCACTGAGCCCAATTACACCGACTTCAATGCCGATGCCAAGTATTCGTGGTGCAAAGCACCCCGCCTCGAGGGCCAACCGGTCCAAGTCGGCCCGCTGGCTCAAATCCTGGTGAGCTACGCCGCCGGCGATGCCCGCGTGCGCCGCCTTGTGGATGATGCCAACGCCCAGCTCGGTCTGACCCTCAAGGATTATCATTCGACTATGGGCCGCCTGTTGGCGCGCGGCATGAGGGCTCACATTATGGCCGACCTCTCCCTCGACTCGCTCGACCAGCTCATCGCCAACATTGCCAGCGGCGACCAAACCTACGCCAACCCCATATCCATCCCCGACGGCGAGTTCCAGGGCGTTGGCTTCCACGAAGCCCCGCGCGGCTGCCTCTCCCACTGGATGGTGATCAAGAACCGCAAGATAGACAATTATCAGGCGGTTGTCCCGACCACCTGGAACGCCTCGCCCCGTGACGAAAAGGGAGTCCCCGGACCTTATGAGGCATCCCTCGTCGGCAATCCTGTCAGCGACCCAGAGAAGCCCCTCGAAGTCCTGCGCACCATCCACTCGTTCGACCCCTGCATCGCCTGCGCCGTCCACACCATAGACCCCGAAGGAAAGCCCGTTACGCGGATTAAGGTTGGATGAAAACCCTGATCCTGGGTGCGGGCAACCTGCTACTCTCGGACGAGGGATTCGGCGTCCATTTCATCCGCTACCTGGAGAAGCACTACACTCTCCATGCCGACGTGGAACTATTTGATGCCGGCACTCTGGGGCTGATGATCGGTCACAAGCTGGAGGAGGCCGATCGCGTTTACATTGTGGATGTAGTTGCTGCTCCGGGCACACCGGGCACCTGTATCCGCTACACAAAGGAGGATTTCCTGCTCCAGCGAATCCCCATCAAACTTTCCCCTCACCAGATCGGCGTGCAGGAAATGCTCCTCGTCAGCTCTCTGCGCGGCCGGTGCCCCGAAGAGATCTACCTGCTCGGAATCATTCCCTGTTCCCTGGAGCCCGGAACCGAACTCTCCCCCCCGCTCCAACAACGGTTGCCCGAATTGGCCGCTCAACTGGTTTCAGAACTCTCAGCAGCGGCAGAATGCCCCGCCTGAAACCAGCTACTATGCTGGCGAACTGTGCGGGCGGGACTACTACCATGAGCATGGCCAGCCCAAGCAACTGTATCTGCGGGGGCTGCGCCCCCGGGCGATGGGCCTGCTGCGGCAAGGGCGTTTGCCGTCCGATCTGGCCGCGCATGAGGAGCGTATTGGCGGGCCTTGCCCTTTGCGGGCAGCCCATCTGGGCTCGTTGCTGGAAGTTTTCGAGCAATCCAAGGATCGTCGTCGCGGTCATGGTTTAAGGCACCGGCAGCCTTTTGTGCTGACCTGCGCCGCCGCCGCCATGCTCATGGGAGCCGGCGGCTACGAGGCGTTTGAGGATGAGTGCCATAAGCTTATACAGCGACAGTTGCGCGCCCGGGGCTGTCACCCGGACCCCAAGACCGGCCGATACCGTGCCCCCCCCAGCGATAGCACCCTCTTCCGCGTGCTGAACCGCTTGGACGCCGCCGAATTTGACCTCCACCTTGACCAGTGGGGACGGGTGCAAGCACGGCAGATGAAAACAACCTGCGAAAATGTTAAGAAAGTTGTTGACGAGATTGGCAAATTGCGCTTAATTAGGAAAGTGGTGAGATGTAGTCAGTCGACTCGACTGGGATTTAAGATGGCCGAAAACAAGAGTATGTTGGGTGTTTGCTTATGAAAACATGGAATTCGATGAAGGTAAGTAGCGTAGTTGCGGTCGCGGTTCTCCTTGTGGGGGCTCGGGCGCAGGCTATAGTCGCGTATAACTTTCCTGTTACTCCTGATCGGACTTCTGCGTCCGGCAGTTACGAGTTAGCAAACATATTCCAAGTTGGCTCGCAGAATATCTCAGTTACCAGAGTGGGTGCGGCCGATTATGGCGCACCCGGTTTTGTTGGAACTGTTCCAGTCGCTATCTATAGTTGGAGTGTCTCCCAGTCCCAGTGGAATCAAGTGGCAGGCACGTATCATGATTTTACGGGCACCCCGAGCAACCTCGAAGGCGGAGCGAGCTTCTATACTCTACCCTCTGCGGTGCTGTTGAATGCGGGCGGCATTTACGCGATCTTTGGTGCCAACTTTGGATCAGACAACCCTTATTGGAGTGCGAGTGGAACTCACACCGACATTAATGGGGCTGCCACCTTTGGCGGGGGTTCCTCGATAACCATGGGCGCCGTCCTTCCGGGCGGCACTTATAGGGGTTGGTACACGGCTGGAACAAGTCTTCCTGGCAGTATTGCGGGTGGGACCAAGGTGAACTATGGTTCAACGCTCTTTGGCCCACCAGGAACACCCTCCTTTGCCGGAGCCACATTCGACTTCACACCCGTGCCGGAGGCGGCAGCTTTTGGTGCGGCTGCCGTTGGCTTGCTCGGGCTCGTTTATATTGGCCGTTACGCCCGACTGCGCCGCATAGTGAAGGTGTCCTGAGGGACGATGGCAATGATCTCGACGGGGCGGCTAAGTTGAGCCGCCCTTTTTGTTGGACTGACGGTTGTGCTTAGGGTTAGCGTAAGAACCGTGCTGGAGAATTCCGACCAGAACGCATGACAACAGAGTCCGCTACCAATCCCCCGTCTGAATTGCCTGCTGCGAGTCCGTCGGCGCAGACTATGCCCATTGCGCGATCGCTCGGCTGGCTGGCGGCCGGGGCGTTGATTCTCCTCTGGGCCTATGCGGTTTACCGCTTGGGGACGCTTTGGCACAGCAACCAGGATTACGCGTATGGGTGGTTCGTTCCCCTGCTCTGCTTGTGTTTATTCTGGGAACGCTGGCAACATCGGCCAGCAAGGGAAGCGATCGAGGCATCGACGGGAACGCTGATCCTTTGGGGTGCGTTGGCACTGACACTTCTGCCGAGCTGTCTTTTCCTGGAGGTGATCCCTTACTGGCGTTTCGCCGGATGGGCTTTCGCCGG
>Ga0114951_10006687_pt1 | contig 10107 bp, 10 predicted proteins | sample AM7aDNAmetaG_FD_88677 | JGI IMG/M metagenome (GOLD analysis project Ga0114951, IMG submission 88677) | Freshwater microbial communities from Finland to study Microbial Dark Matter (Phase II) - AM7a DNA metaG | ecosystem: Environmental > Aquatic > Freshwater > Lake | place: Finland: Lake Alinen...
ATCGCTCGCTCTTGAGCACTTTCTTCTTCCACCCAATCGCCAAAAAATTGAGTTGATCGTTCATCCCCCTCTTTTCTCAAAAACTCTACAGAAAGGGCGAGCCCTTCAGAGCTTCCTTAAGTGCCTTCTCATGGCGTGAGGCGAGCGCAATGAAAAGTGCAGTGTCGAGAACCACTCTCAGCTATGTTTTATTTGGCCGGCTTGGCCGGGCGGGTAGGCATCACTTGCTCGAGAGTGGGAACTGAACGCCGGGTTCCGGAGCAGAGTCGGAATATTTCGCTGGAGCGCCTGGAGGTTGTCCGAGTTAGTTCTTCACGGGGGCAGCCCAGAGCACGGCGTTGGCTATGATCTTTCGAATGTTCGAGTCGTAGTAGACTGGTTTCGATTCGTGGCCGGCTTGCAGGTAGAACACCCGGCCTGCGCCGATTTGCCAGCAGAGGCCGACTTGCGAGCGGTCAACGCTGCCGTCCTTGAGTTTCGCGTCGCCTTCAAACACAACTGACTGCGGCGGCGGTACGGCGTAGGGATCAATGTAACGTTCCTCGTGTTCGATGGTGAAATCCTTGATGCCTTGCGCGATCGGATGTGTTGGGTCCTTAACGGCGATGGCGAGCGTGACCGAGTCGACTTTGTAGCCGCCCCACGCGGCGACGTGGTTTTTCGGGGTGACTTTGTCGAGGAGTTCTTTCTTGGTTTCTGACTGGCTCATCAACGCGATGTTCGCCTTGGCGAAATGCGACGAATGCAGCGCGATGAATCCCATCTTGCCTTCTTTGACGCGATTCACGATTTTGTTCACGAGTTCGTCTTTGACTTGCCCGTGTTTTTTGTGGCCCCACCAGACTAGCACGTCGCAGTGGTTCAATCGCTCGTCGCTCAATCCCTGATTGGGATCGTCAATGCTCGCTTTCACGACCTTCCAGTCCTTGAGGCAGGAGAGACCTTCGGCGATGGCGCCGTTGATGTCGTTGGGATAAATCTTTTTCGACACGGTTCCTTCTGACCAGACAACAACCACGCGCTTGCCAGCATCGGCGCTGAAGGCAGTTTGGGTGGACACGGCTTGGAAGGCGATAGCGGCGAGAAGAATAAAATATTTCATAGTGATTCCATGGGTTGGCGGTTTGTTTTGTTGAATGGGTATTAAATGTAATGGGCAGTCATGACGGCGTCAAGGTTGGGGCAGGTGCAGGCGCGGGTCGGCGAGATCAAGGCGGTACATAATCTGATTGTAATCGTAGCGAGGCGTCGGCAACGAGCGCTTTTCGTATCTCTCAGAGTAGGTGCCTTCGAAGTAGATGAGGCGGCCGTTTTCCTGATCAAAAAAGGGGTGGTGCTTCGGGTTGTAGAAGCCGTAGCGATTGTGAGTGAGAATCTTCTTAGCCCAACGCCATGGGCCGGTAACGTTGTCGGCCTCGGAATACCAGACTTCGCCGAGGTATGAGGACTCGCCGTATTTCTGGACAGCAATGAGGATCCATTTCTTGCGGTACGTGTTCCAGTTGATCGAGCCGGATTGGAGTTTCACCGGTTTGCGAGAATCAACGTCAGTGACAGTCTGATCCGCTGAAAGCGACTCGTAACTGTCTTGGTTCTTCAAGTCGGCGAGCGTGGCCTTGACTCGCATGGTGGCAAACGGCGCGACGAAATAGAAATAGTCCCCGACGTGGACCGCGCGGGAGGGTGGGCCGCAAGGTCTGTCTTTCTTGTTGAACTGAACGAGACGGTCGAACTGTTGAGTATCGTCGTTGAAGATGATTAAGCCGTGCTCCGTCATCGCGTCGAGGCCTTTCATACAAACGTAATGCGCCACAAGCCATTCGTGGCCTGAGTTATCCTTCACCGTCAGCAAGCAGTCAATCCAGACGGGGCCAGGATCTTGCAGTGGCGCCATTTTTTTGTGGTCCCGTTGGCGTTCACAAAATAAACAAGATCCACACCGATACCCGGATCCAAACCCATTAACTCCGAGGTGGCGCCGGATGTTTGGAATTGTCCAAGTGGGTATTTTGGGAAGTGCGTGTCACCCCAGAACCAGTACAGTTTGTTGTGGTAACGAACGGCTTCAACGGAGTCTTGTCCCATAACTCGGCCATTGAGTAGGGGCTGGTGTAGTGGAGGTTTCTCTCCAAGTAGGACGGTATCGCGGTAGAGCCCTTCGCCGGTGACGCGGTAGAGACGCTCGGCAATGTTGATGCGTTTGAGTTTTATCTCGGCGCGCTCGCCGGGTTTCACTTGGAGGCGCACACCAGAGTAGCCGAAGCCATCCTTGGGAAACTGGTAGCCGTGGCTGCGAACGTGGAAGAAGACTTCCTGGTTCATGAGGCCCGGCTCGTTGAGGGCGACAAGACCGTTGTTGTCGGTGACGAACAACACATGGTTTACAGTTTCCAGTTCAACGAGCGGAACACCGCGGCCGGTCTGGTCGTCCACGACTTTAATGGCGAAATACGGCGAGTTGGCGAAAGAAGTCACCGTGAAGAGCACGATGCCGATGCTGATGCGAGATAATAAAGTCATGGGTTTAGCTGGTGCAGGTCGAGGCCTGCGGTCAGGATGTAAGAATTTCGTTTTCTAGCGGACTCCATTGTCGTTGATATCATTCCAATCTCAGAACTCTTATACGTTCCATGGAAGCTGTTATTCAACACAAGAAGGTGGCTTGCATGGAGTTCGTTTATGGATATACAATTAAGTTCTACATGAAACCTCCCTTGATTCAGACACTAGGTGTGCTCTGCTTCGGCTTGGCCGCGGTGATGGCGGACGATAAACCATTCGACTACACTGCGGTCCAAGCTATTGCCACCAAACTGGCGCAGGAATCGTATCGTGTGCAGAAGCCGCTGCCGCGTACCATTCGCGACTTGTCCTACGACCAGATGCGAGACATCCGTTTCATACCCAAGAATGCTGTCTGGCGCATGGAACGGTTGCCATTCCAGCTCCAGATGTTCCATCCGGCCAAGCTCCAAGCTCAACGCGTCCACCTCCACCTCGTCGAGGGCGAGGCGGTGCACGATGTGCCCTTTCGTAGTATGTGGTTTGATTACGGGAACCTGACACTGCGCGAATCGGTGTTGAGCGAGATGGAATATGCCGGGTTTCGTGTTCACTACCCGTTGAACCGGCTGGATTATCTTGATGAGGTGGCCGTGTTTCTTGGTGGTTCGTATTTCCGCGCGCTTGGCAAGGGACAATTGTACGGCCTCTCCGCCCGCGGCATTGCCATCAACACCGGTAGCAGTGGGCCGGAAGAGTTCCCGCAGTTCACGGAGTTCTGGGTCGAGCGGCCGGACCGTTCAGCCACCACGCTCCGCTTGTACGCGCTCCTCGAAGGGCCGAGCGTGACGGGCGCCTATCAGTTCCTCATCAAACCGGGCCGCGAGTCGGTCATCGAGGTGAAGGCGACGGTGTACGCGCGCCATAAACTCGACAAAGTCGGCATGGCGGCGTTGACGAGCATGTTCTGGTACGGCAAGACCACGTCGCGGCGCTGGGGCGATTTCCGTCCCGAGGTCCACGACTCCGACGGGATGCTGATCCAGAACGGCCGGAACGAATGGCTCTGGCGTCCGCTGGTCAACGACGGCCATCTGCGTCTCTCGTATTTTCTTGATGACAATCCGCGCGGGTTCGGCTTGCTCCAGCGCGAGCGACGGTTCAGCGCCTATGAAGACCTCGAAGCGCGTTACCAGATGCGCCCGAGTGCCTGGATCGAGCCGGTCGGCAACTGGGGTCGCGGCGCTGTCCGTCTCGTCGAACTGCCGTCGCAATGGGAGTACGACGACAACATCGTCGCGTTCTGGGAACCGGAAGGCGGCCTCGAGCCGGGCAAACCGCTGGAGCTGGCGTATCGTATGTGGTGGATGATTGATCAACCGTCAGCGTTGCCGGGGTCGCATTGCGCGGCGACACGGGTGATGGACGTGCCGAAAGAGGAGAACTACCATTTCGTGGCCGAGGAGGACGCGAAACGTTTCGTACTCGATTTCGAAGGCGGCGCATTGCCGGTTGATCCGAACGCGCGCGTCACGCCGGTGGTCACCAGCGGTAACGGCGCGATCCGCAATCTCTACATCCGCCGTAACGAATTTAACGGCACCTGGCGCGTCGGATTCGAGGCGAAGCTGGAGACACGCCGCCGCCCCGTCGAGTTGCGCTGCTTCCTGAAAGACGACAAACGCGTGCTCAGTGAAACGTGGTCGTATCTATGGATGCCCTGACGCCATTTGTGCCCGTCTGGGGCACGCCCGAGGAATGGAACCTCGCGTACGAGAAGGTTGAGAATTATCTTCGCGCCTTCCGCGTCGAGAGCCGCTTGCACCGCGCCCGCTTGATCCAAATGGTGCTCCAGCGCGTTGCCGACCGACCACCTCCGACCGACGGCACGCCGTTGACGACGCTGGCGATCCGCGAAGTGCAGACGATGATGCAGGAATGGTTCGGACGGATCATGGAGGAACCGCAAGACGCCTCCGACACGCCGGGTCGTCTCGGCCTGTTGCTCTGCGACGGCCAGACCCGCTGGCCATACTGTTTCCTCGAACTCGAGCGGGTCCCCGAGGAGATGATGACGAAGATGCGCAAAGCCATGTTCCGCGCCGGGCCGGACCTTGCGGTCAGCAACATGGTCCCGCGCGAGATTGACCTCGGCTTGATGCCGGAGTTTGTCGGCGACGCTCTGGAAACCTTCCAGCGCAAACCGTTCATCCGCGCCGTCATTCTCTGGGCGCTGTTGCTGGGGCTGCTGGGCTTTCTGTTCTGGTACACGCGATGAGTATTGACGCGCGCCAACTCACCCGCCGGCGGATTGTGTTTTTCTCGATCATTCTGCTTCTGACGAGCGTCGCTACCTGGGTCATGGCCGACATCCTCTGGCGCGGCGGCGTCACGCGCACCGAGATGTTTATCCTTGCCCTGTTCATTCCGCTGTTCGCGCTCGTGTCGTTTGGGTTCACCCAGGCGCTGGTCGGGCTGTGGGTTTTGTGGCGAGGCGGCGACCCACACCGGATCACGACCACATTGAAGGAAGACGATACGACGCCGTTACCCGTGACCGCGATCGCGTTGCCGATCTACAACGAGGACGTCAGCCAGGTCTATGAGGGTCTGCGCATCATGTTCCGCTCGCTGGAGGCGCTCGGCCAGGCCGACCGCTTCGACTTCTTCATTCTCAGCGACTCCAACGACCCGAACAAATGGATCGAGGAGGAAGTCTCCTGGGTCGAGCTTTGCAAACAGGTTAAAGGTTTCGGCCGGATATTTTACCGGCACCGCCAGATTCCGTTGAACCGGAAGAGCGGCAACATCAGCGATTTCTGTCGGCGCTGGGGCGCACGCTACCGGTACATGGTCGTCCTCGACGCCGACAGCCTGATGAGCGGGAAAGCGCTGGTGTCGCTCGTCAGGTTGATGGAGGCGAATCCGCGTGCCGGCATCATCCAGACCGCGCCGCAACTCATCCGTTGCGCGACGCTCTACGGTCGGCTCCTCCAGTTCGCCAGCACACTCTACGGCCCCGTCTTCCTTGCCGGCATGAACTTCTGGCAGGGCAACGAAGGCAACTACTGGGGCCATAACGCCATCATCCGACTCGCCCCATTCATCGAACACTGTGCGCTACCCGACATCCCCGGCCAGCCGCAGGCGTCGTCGAAATTCATGAGTCACGATTATGTCGAGGCGGCGTTGATGTTGCGCAGTGGCTACGAAGTCTGGCTCGCCTACGATCTCCCCGGCAGCTACGAGGGCGGCCCGCCGTCGCTCATCGACAACGCCAAGCGCGACCGGCGCTGGTGCAAAGGCAACCTCCAGCACGCCTGGCTTCTCTTCGCCAAGGGAATCCATCACATCAGCCGCCTTCACCTGATGCTCGGCATCTTTTCGTACCTCAGTTCGCTGCTCTGGTTGCTGCTGCTCGTTGCCGGGTCGTTCCAGTGTTACCGCGAATGGTACGTCCTGCCGCACGGCTACGACTACGACGTCGGCCTCTCCCGGCTCCTCGACATCGGCGGCGGACGACTCGCGCTCGGGCTTTTTATTTTCACGATGTCGCTGTTGCTCGCGCCAAAATTCTTCAGTTGGATCCTCGCCGCACGCGATCCGCACCGCCGGCGCCGATTCGGCGGCATGCTACGGCTTTGTTCCGGCTGTCTGATCGAACAACTGTTCTCAATGCTCGTCGCGCCGGTCCAGATGTTGTTCCACTCATTCTTCGTCGTCACCATCCTCCTCGGAACCAGAGTCGGCTGGGGCACCCAGAAACGCGCCCCCACCGGCGGTGTGGACTGGGGCGATGCCGTCCGGATGCACTGGATCCACATGTGCGCCGGTCTGCTCTGGGGGGCGATTGCGTGGCAGATTCACCCGACGCTGTTCTGGTGGATGAGTCCCGTCTTTGGCGGCCTGGTGCTCGCGGTCCCGTTCTCGATGTTGCTCGGCCAGACCGATCCGGCTCGCGCGCTGGCCCGAGTCGGCCTGTTGACCACGCCGCAGGAAATCGTCGTTCCGAACGAAGTCTCCCATCTTGACCGCAACCTCACCGCCATCCGCGAACGGATTCCGCCACCGGAACGATTGCGCGAGCACTACGGGTTCATGCAGGTGTTGCTGGATCCGCTGGTCAACTCCGTCCACGTCTCGCTGTTGCGCCAGCGCCACAAACAACGCGGCGCACCCGGCGAATACTACCGTGCGATGGAGGAGAAGGTCCTGCGCGATGGTCCCGGCGCGTTGACCCACCGCGAGAAGACGGCGTTGTTGTTGCACCCCGTATCGATGGCGCGCCTGCACCAGCAGATTTGGCTGTTGCCCGACGCCCAGCTATCGCCGTGGTGGACAATGGCGATGCGCCAGTACAACATCCTCACCAGCCAACCTGCCACTGCGCTCTACCGTTGAGCGCCGTCTCGTTCTCTCTTTATATGCCACAACGGCCCGGGTGCAGATTGGACTCTCACGATACACCCCGACAGTTTCAAGCTTCAACGGCGTGTTGCCCAAACGGTCGGATGGGTTAAGGGAATGTTCATTGGTACGGTTGTAGTTAATTGACGCCAAACCTTGTCACGGCAGCAACCTCGTAAGCCCACAGGCATCGCTCGTCGATGCGAAAGCCGCACCGGCCCGCGGACGGCAAGACGACCAGCGCGCGCACCGCTTGCGCCGTCGTGTGCACGGGGCGTAACGGATGCGCCATCAGGATCCGCACGTTCTGAATCGCGGCAATCAACCAGTCTTGTATCTCCTGTCTCCATAACCGCCGCCACCTCGCGCGCTTGAATCCATGATTGTTTGCCGCGTCCGCGAAGCTGCCTTCCATGAGATGCTGCCGGCGGCGCCGATCCCGTTTCGCCACGGCGCTGTTGGCTTGCATGCGGGCTTGCTGCACCAGTTGGTGATCTTCATGTCGCTGCAAACTCCGCCCATCCTTGGCCCGCGTGCATTGTGCGCGCAAGGCACAACCGGCGCAGAGGCCCGCCCGCGTTCTGTACTGCCATACGCGCCGGGCGGCGTTCCAGTGATGTCGGTGCAGCGTCTGGCCGCCCGGACAACGATACGTGTCGGTCACGGCTGCGTACACAAAGCCAGTATCAGGAAAGATGGCCGCGCGCCGGCCCGTGCCGGCTTGTTTGGTTTGCAGGTCGGCCATGTGCGTCGTGATGCCGAGCTGCTGACAGTGCCGGTAGTTCTCCACCGTACCGTACTTGCTGTCGGCCACCGCCGTGTCCACCGCCTTTGCGGTGTTGTGCGTGTGTTGCTCGATCAGCGACGGCAACTGCTGCGCTTCGTCCACGCGGCCGGTAGTGGTTCGCACCGCCGTGATGACTCCATGCGCATTGTCCACCGCCCGATGGTGCTTGTAGCGCAGGCGTGGCCCGCCGCTGCTGGACCGCACCACGGTTGCGTCCGGATCGGTGGTGCTGACCGGCCCCGCGTTGACCGACTCCGCTGCCAGTGGCTCGGTGAGCTTTTGCTCCTGCGCGCCATAGGCGGCCTTGAGCGCATCAATCAGCGCCGGTGCGGACTTCAGCACCGAGTTCTTCGAGGCGTTGGCATCCACCAAACTGCTGTCGAGGTGAATCTTGTGCCCGTCCACCAGTCCCGCCGCCACGCATTTCTGGACCGTCTGGACAAACAACCGCTCGAAGACTTCCCGCCCCCAACGATGGCGGGCTTTGCTCAGCACGCTGTGGTCAGGGATCGGATCATCCAATCCGTAGCCGAGGAACCAGAGATAATCCAACCGCTCACCAAGCCGGGACAACAATTCGCGCTCGCTGGGCACGTCATCGTAGAAGAGCAGAAACATCAACTTCAGGATCACGACCGGATCGACGGAGACGTGGCCATTGTAGCCGTAGCAGGGGGCAACCTGTTCCCGCACAAAGCTGAAGTCCACGACGGCGGCGACGCGCCGCAGCGGATGATCAGGGCGGACGCGTTGTTCGCGGTCGACGCGGTAGGCGAACAAACTGGCTTGCGGTTGATGCGTTCCCATCATGGGCTGTCAAGTCTCCTCGCCATCCGTTCTACTCGACTTCCTCATTGGCCGGAAGTAAAAAGTGATTTGGGCAACACGCCGTCAAGAGTTGCCCCCAATGATTGCTTACAACAAGACCGCTTACGCCGTCGGCTTCTGCGCATTGGCCGGTGTTGGCTTCTTCGTCTTCGGCGCGTGCTCGCCGTGACTGGCTTGTGTCCGCGATGGACTGAACCGTTTCCAAGGTGGAAACAACCATTCCCGTCACGGACAAGGTTGGGTCCAAGCTGGAACCGACCGTCTCCAACGTGGAACCGACCGTTTTTATGACGGAAACAACCCTCTCCAAGGCGGAAACGACCGTTTCCGCCACCCCAACGGCTCACTCCGAGCCGCACAAGGTATTACCGGTGTGGCGTTTAGCAGGATTTACGTCAATGCCTGCTCTTTGCCGACTTGTCGAAGCCTTGCCATTCCTTGTCCTGCTTCTTTATGGGAACATGCTTGAACGATTACACTGCCAACTCGAACACCTCCTCCTTGTTGAAATGCTGGAGATGCCACAACACCGTCGAACGCACCACCGGGTTCGGGTCATTGCGCAGAAGTTCCACCAACGGCTTGTATGCCCGCTCCTCCCCGATCCGGCACAACGCCGACGCCGACCAATACCGGACCCGCGGCTCCCGGTTCTGCAACGCCCCCAACAACTCCGGCACCGCCGCCTTCCCGATCTTCACCAATTCCTCGCAAGCTGCGCGCCCCGCGAAATCATCCCGCCCCATGTACTCCACCAACCCCTTCGCGTCCGACGGCAACTTCGCCGTCGCCGCCGCGCCGAGCATTGTCACGCCGAGAATCAAACTAAACAGGCTCATCGTCTTGCCGAATCCATAGCCGATAACGTAACGGGAGTCGAGCGCCTGCTCTCGGAAGAGGATAATTGATCGCTTACCCTTTGAAGTCTACCGCCATTCTGTTTCGAGTGGAGACCGAACCCGTATGACTCTCAAAATTTGTCTGACGCCGGTATCAAAGATATTTTTCTTGGCACACCATTACAAATTACCTCTTGAGCTATGAGACCTTTGTTCGCAAGTGAATCGAGCGTTTTTTTGTATTGGTGGATACCGATTTTATTAAGCCGATTTCTGATTATCGTTGCCGGTGTTTTACAGATTCCTTTTATGGAGGCGTGTGCAATTTCGGCGTAAACTTTCAGTTCCTCCGGTGTGAGATTCTGAATTTTGCTTTTCATATACGATCCTCCTAACATTCCAATTATGAGTTTGGCGAACGCCTACTTAACCATGTTCGGTTTAAGCTTTCTTCCTTGCTCGACTGCATTCACTGCCTCGTTTGTTTGGCCTGCTTTTAGAAAGGCTCTTCCTAGAGCGTACCATGCTTCGGCGGAATCTGGTTTTAACTTAATCAGTTGCCGGTAGGTCATAATCGCGTTGTTGGAACGACCCGACATACTGTACGCCATCCCTAAGTTTGACCAAGCATCCGGGAGACTGTGTGAAAAGTCTTCCGGTTTAGCAAGCAAGTAGATAGAATCGGCGCCAATCAAGGAGGCTTTGTGAGTTACATCGAAGGTGCTGATCGCCAACAAGCGTGGC
>Ga0114951_10006691_pt1 | contig 10102 bp, 6 predicted proteins | sample AM7aDNAmetaG_FD_88677 | JGI IMG/M metagenome (GOLD analysis project Ga0114951, IMG submission 88677) | Freshwater microbial communities from Finland to study Microbial Dark Matter (Phase II) - AM7a DNA metaG | ecosystem: Environmental > Aquatic > Freshwater > Lake | place: Finland: Lake Alinen...
CAGCCTTTTCGAGATGGGCTGGTGCTCTCCGGTCACGAGGTTCCAGCTCCGGCACCCCTGCGTTGGAATTACGACGCATTTCATCTGGACGCCCGTCTTGATTCACGCGGAACCAACGCCCTGCTCTGGGCCTGGACGCCAGCGGTGGGGCGATTGGGCATCCCCGGTTGGGGGCTTCATGTCCAATGTGTGCGGCGCTATCAGGGGGTGGAGATTGACGACCAGAGCTGGTGCATGGTGGTGGTTGATGCCCAAGGCCGGCGGCAGGTGATGGGCAAGGGTTCGCGTCAACTCGGCACCGTGGATTTGAGCGTGGATCGCACCGCCACCGGGGCCACGACGCTTACCATTGCCGGTGAGCGTGTTTGGCAGGGCGACCTGCCCGCCAGCGCAGGTGCCTTGGGACTGGTTGCTGCCAATTGGTCGCATCTGAATGTTGACCGCTTGGCGGTGAGTGGTGAGCGTACCCCAGCCACCGCATGGTATGTGGCCGAGGACTCCTTCTATGGCGCGGGCGGCATGCCGGCGCAATGGACGATCCGCAGTGATTCCGGCTTTCATTTCGGCACCGGGCTTGCGCATGTGGGTGACGGCGGCCGGGTGAAGTGGAATGTCCGCGCCTCTTCCCTGACTCTGTGGTCGCCGGGCGGACCTGACGGAAGCACCTTTGCGGTGGAACTTGACGGCCAACGCGTCGCCACCGTCAACACCCAGGCCAAAGGCAAAACCTCGTCCGCGCCGGTCTGGCGGAGCGGTCCTATTTCCTACGGCCCTCACACCGTGGTGCTGCGGGGCGAGCGGGGTCCGCTGGTGGTGGATGCGCTGGAAGCGGTGGTGCGATGAAGCGGGGCAACAACGTGCGAGTAAGGTCATGATTGAGCCAAACAGTATCCGTGGACGAATGGACGCAGCATTGGCGGGCAAACCGGTGGAATGGCCGGCCTATTCTGTTTACGACTGGTTCGTGAAACACCGGCCGATTGACTGGCAGTCGTTGTTCGATCTGGGACTCGGACAGATCAATCACGCGCAGGTGGTCAAGATCGAAAGGCCGAACCTCCAGGTTGTCGAGACCACCACGCCGACGGACGAGGGCCTCCGCCGCGACGTACGTTGGATCACCGACCGCGGAGAGCTGCGCGAGTGGTATCTGGGAGAGTGGCGACAGGAGCATCTGGTTAAGCAGCCGGAGGACTATCGGATTGTCCGGCGCGCTTTGGAAGGGTCGCAATTTGAGGCAACCGATGAACCGTTCCGGCGATCGGAGGCTTCGCTGGGCAATGGCGGCATAACGGTCGGCAACCTGAAGCGTACGCCGCTGATGGAGCTGCAAATTGATCTGGCCGGCCTCGAGCGCTTTTCTTTCGATCTGGCGGACGAGGCGCCGGAACTCCTGGAACTGCATGACCTGATGGTCGAGCTGCTCCTGCGGCAAATCAAAGAGGCGGTTAAAGTGCCCGCCCGCTACCTCAAGTTGTGGGAAAACCTGTCCATCGAAACCATCGGCCGGCGGCACTACCAACAGCGACTCGTGCCGCTGTATCGCCAAATTCTGGAGATTCTTGGCGCGGCCAACAAGCGGTTGCTGGTGCATTACGATGGCAAGCTGCGACTGGTCGGCGACCTCATCGCGGAACTGGACATTGACGGCATTGACTCACTCACACCTTCGCCCGAGGGCGACTTGGGCGTCGCCGAGGCGCGCAAACTCTGGCCCGGGAAATTCTTGTGGCTTCACCCATCGCTGGGCTGGTATCGCGAGCCGCGAGATGTGTTCCAGCAGCAGATTCGACAGATGGTCTCGGACGCCGGCCCAACGAGATTCTGTTTGATGATCAGCGAAGACGTGCCGCCGGCGTGGCAGGCGACTGTGCCGGCAGTGCTCGAAGCCCTTCGGCCATGATCCGGCCCTTAGAAAGGTTATGAAGATATGAAGAGTTCTCAAAAGGCCCACGCCCTGGACGCAGTGGTGGCGGGCTATATTGGCGTGGATATTGCCCCGGGCTTTCCCTCAGGCCGGGCCTCGGTTTCCGCGGCGGAACTGTTTCGACCTGGTAAACTGGTTGAAACCCGGGGACTGAGTTTCTCTCTGGGGGGCGTGGTAGCGAACAGTGGGCTGGCAATGAAGCGATTCGGAAAGCGAGTCGAGTTAATGGGCTGTGTCGGCAGCGATGCGCTGGGCGATATGGTGGTGTCTCAGCTTCGTGAGCAGGGGGTAATCGGCGGCATTCGACGGAACCTTCGGGCGGGAACGGCCTATGGCATCGTGGTGGCGCCGCCGGGCATGGACCGGATTTTCTTTGAGGACCCGGGCTGCAACGCGGTTTTTGCCGCGGACGATATTGACTACCAAACCGTGGCCCGAAGCCGACTCTTCCATTTCGGCTATCCTCCGTTGATGAAGAGTTTATGGTCGAACAACGGCGCGGAACTCCGGAAGATTTTTCAGCGTGTCCGCCAACTGGGTGTGGCAACCTCACTCGATCTGGCATTGCCGGACTCCGGCAGCCCGGCCGGAAAGGCGAACTGGCGGAGGATCCTTACGGCCACGCTGCCGCACGTGGATATTTTTGTGCCCAGCATCGAGGAAATTCTCTTCATGCTGCAGCCGGAACAATACGCGCGTTTCCTGGCCGCCGCGGCGGGCCGCGACATGATAGATGTAATCCCGCAAGAAGCCTTCGAGCGCCTGTCGGATCAGATTCTCGCGCTGGGAGTGAGCGTCTTAATGATTAAAGCCGGCCATCACGGGGCATATATTCGAACCGGAAACGTTGCGAAACTTACCTCTTCATCCGCGCTCAAACTTCGGACGGACGCATGGAACCACCGCAGTCACTGGGTCCGTTCGCTCCCGGTGGATGCACGCCGGTTTAAGAACGCCTGCGGCGCCGGCGACTGTGCGGTGGCCGGTTTGCTCACAGCGATGCTTAACGGCGTGGATCTTGAACTGGCCGCCCAGTGCGCCATGATCGCGGGGCGTGACAATCTCTACGGCATTGATGCTTGCTCAGGCCTGTCGGATTGGGGGTGGATGACTCGTTACATCGAGCAGCGGTCGCGCCTGGTCTAAGGATTGAGGCGTGGTCCTTGTGTTTCACTGGGTTTTGTCAAAAAACAACCATGTTTCGTAAAATCACAATGAGATGCGCCTGCGTCCAAATGGTAATCTGCTCGAAAAACGATCCTGCAGGCAACGGGACGTGCGGCAACTCGCCGGCTCGCACCGGTATCGACCTGCCGATAAACTCTTTATATTGTGAAAAATATTACCGTTGGATTTGTCGGCTTCGGCGAAGTTAACACGCCGCGCGAAATCATTGAAAAGAAGTGCCAGGCCGCACGGCAAGCGCTGGCCGGATTGGAATTCGCCCTGGTGGAAACCGCGCCAGTGAGCGATGACCCGGCCGGGGAGGATGTGCGGCGGGCCGTGAGGGAGCTGTCAGCCAAGCGATTGGATATGCTTGTAGTCTGCATCGCCGGCTGGATACCCACGCATGCGGTCATCAGCGTGATCAGTGAGTTTAAACACCTGCCGATGTTGCTGTGGGGACTCGCGGGTTACTACGAAGGCAACCGGCTCATTACTACCGCCGACCAGGCGGGTACGACTGCGCTCCGAAAAACGATGGCAGACCTTGGCTATCGTTTCAGTTTTATTTTCGACTGTCCCGGCAAACCGCCGAAGCTTGAGGCGATTAAGAACTTCCTGCTGGCGGCAAGCGCTACGCGCGCCCTGCAACGCGCCAAGGTTGGCATGATGGGTTATCGCGACATGAATTTGTACGCGACCCTTTTCGATGGCGTGTCGTTGAAGAAGACCCTCGGCGTGGAAATCGAGATCTTCGAAATGCTCGACATGGTACAGCGAGCGGAGCGGGTCGCCCCGGAGGAAGTAAGCGCCCTGGTCGAACAGGTCAAGCGCGCGTGGACCTTCGAAAAACCCGCCGAACCCCAAACGCTCGAGAAGAGCGCCCGCTATTATCTCGCGCTCAAGACAATCATCGAGGAACGGCGTTACGATGCCGTCTCGTTGATTGACGTGGACGGCATGAAGAAGCTGCTGCAATTGCCGCCGGGCATGATTCTTACGCTTATTGCCAACGAACTCAACCTCCCGGCCATTCCGGAAAATGACTCGCTCGGGTCTGTCACCCAGCTTATCGTGCGCGCGCTTACCGGCCAGGCGGCAGCATATTTCGAGTTCTACGAGTTCATGGAAGACCGCCTCCTTGTTGGCGTGCCGGACTTTGTTCCCGCCGCTGTGGTTGAAGGTGATTTGCGCGTGCGGCCCACGCGTTTCGGGAGTTTCGGCGAAGGGGTGCTTAATGTCTCCAAGGTGAAGACCGGGCCGGTCACGCTATCGCGGTTCCTGCCGCATGGCCAGGGCTACGCCATTCATGCGGTGACCGGAACGGCGGTTACGCCGCGTGCCTGGGAGGAGGCGGGTTGGCAACCGCCTGCACCGCAACTGCCTGGCCTCGAGATCATCCTCGATACGCCGATTGAAGAGTTTGCCGAAAAAGTGGCCTGCCAGCACTATATCCTCTCGTACGGCGACGCGACCGGCCAACTGAAAGCTTTTTGCCGTCTGAACCAAATCGGCTTCATTTAGCGGCCTTGGGGCCATGCTTGAACTCGGTTGAAAACCACACTGAATGATTTGATGACTACCACAATCCCATCGCCTGCCTGGGCCAAAGTCGATCTGAAAACTGTCCCCGCCATGAAGGTCCCGGCGCCGGGATCGAAATCCAAAGCCGTTCACGAGCGTTGCACGCGTTACTTCAAGGGTCTGAGCAGCCAGGTGAAGCTATTCCCGGTGGCCTTTGAATCGGGCTTTGGTTGCACGCTGAAGGATGTGGATGGTAATACCTACATTGATTTTTCCTCAGGCATCTACGTCACCACCTTGGGCCACTGTCATCCCAAAGTGACCGAGCAGGTGCGGAAACACGCCAGCCAATTGATGAACTGCCACGATTTCACCACGGAAATCAAGGCGCAGCTGATGGAGAAGATGGCGGCCACGCTGCCCGGAGACCTCAATGGCTTTCAGCTCTACGATTGCGGCACTGCGGCGGTCGAGGCTGGTTTGCGCGTCTGCCGCGCGGCGACGGGCAAACACGAAATGATTTCTTGTTTCAATGATTTTCACGGCAAGACTCTGGGGGGCGTTTCGCTAGCTGAATTCTCTTCCCTGGTCAACGGACCAACCCGGGTTCCGGGCAGCCACATGGTCCCGCGGCCTGATCCCTACCGCCCGCTTTGGACGAAGGCCGATGGGATGATTGATACCGACCGCTACCTTGAATTCTACGAGCAGTATCTCTTGCGCGGCACGGCCCGCATGGCCGCGGCCTTTGTGCTGGAGCCGATTCAGGGCTGGGGCGGGTCGGTCATGCCCCCGGATGATTTTCTCCCAAAGCTGCGTGCATTCTGCGACCGCCACAAGATGTTGCTCATGGCGGATGAAGTCTTGACCAGTATGGGCCGCACCGGCAAGTGGCTGGCTTGCGAGCATTGGAACGTGCTGCCCGATGTCGTCACGCTCGGCAAAGGCTTCGGCAACGGCTTCCCGGTGACGGCGGTTTGCGTGCGTGAGCCTTATAAAGAATGCATCGAAAAGATCTCCGCCTCCTCCAGTTACGGGGGTAATCCCATGGCTTGCGCCGCCGCGCTCGCGTGCTTCGAAGTCATCGAGGAGGAGAACCTGCTGGCGCGCGCCGCCCACCTCGAGGCGCTGGCTTTGAAGTATATGCGCGGGATGATGGCACGGCATCCCATCGTGGGTGACGTGCGAGCCAAAGGATGTTTGATGGGCGTGGAACTCGTTAAGGACCGCAGGGCGAAGACGCCCTTCGACGAAGCGGGCAAACTCGTTTATCAAAAGGCGTTTGGTAAAGGTCTCGCGTGGATTCCGGCCGGGCACATTTTGCGGATGAGCCCGGCGATTGTCATGGACGACGACACGCTGCTCAAGGGCTTGGAGATCATCGAGGAATCCATTGGTGAAACCGAAAAGCAACTCGGGTATTAGGCTGTGAAGCTCATCCGTTTCGGTATCATCGGCGGCGGGTTAATGGGGCGGGAATTCGCCAGCGCCGCCGCCCGCTGGGGGCATCTGCTCGAAATGCCCGCCCGGCCAGTGGTTGTCGCGCTGTGCGACAAGAACCCCCAGATCCACTCGTGGTATCGCGACAATATCCCATCGGTTGCGCAATTCACCGAGGACTATCGCGAACTGCTCGCCAACCAATCCGTGGACGCGGTCTATGTGGCCGTGCCCCATCATCTCCATGAGGAGATTTACTGCGCGGCGATTCGCGCCGGGAAGCACCTGATGGGCGAGAAACCGTTCGGCATCGATCTCGCCGCCAATCAGGCGGTCCTCCGTTGCGCCGCCGAGCATCCCCAGATTTTCGTGCGCTGCTCCTCGGAGTCGCCTTTCTTCCCAGCTATGCAGCGGCTGTGCGATATGATCGAGCGCCGGACCTTTGGGCGCATCATCGAGGTGAATACCGGCTTCCTGCACTCAAGCGACCTTGACCCGCAGAAGCCGATCAATTGGAAGCGGATGGTCGAGTTCAACGGTGAATACGGTTGCATGGGGGATCTGGGCATGCATGCCTGCCATGTCCCCTTCCGGGCGGGGTGGCAGCCCGTCAACGTGCGAGCACTGCTTTCGAAGATCGTTTCCGAGCGGCCGGACGGCAACGGGGGCATGGCGCCATGCAAGACCTGGGACAACGCCACCCTGTTATGTGAAGCGAAGGATGGGGCGGATGGAGAAGGCTTTCCCCTGACAATCAAGACTCAACGGATTGCGCCGGGCCAGAAGAACACCTGGTTTACCGAAGTGCTCGGCACACGCGCATCGGCGCGCTGGTCGAGCGCCAACCCCAACGTGCTTGAAGTGCTGGAGTTCGACGGTGCCGAGCAGGCGTTCCGGGCTGTGCAGGCTGGTTACACCCCGGCTTTCAAGACCATTACGGGCGGAATCTTCGAATTCGGGTTCACGGATTCGATCCTCCAGATGTGGGCCGCTTTTGTACATGAATTGGCGACCGGCAAGCGTCTGAGGCGATTCACTGGGTGCGTAACGCCTGACGAAACCCATCTCAGCCATCTCCTCTTCACCGCGGCATTGCAGTCGCAGCGGTCAAGTGCGACTGTCCCCATTTGATCGTTAGGGGCTGCATTATTGAGCATGAATTCCTGCACCAAGCCCCTCCTTGCTCATTTACGACTCGCCGCCGCCCTGCTCGGCTATCCAGCGGTCTTAAGTATTGTCGTGTTGCTGGCGATGCTTTCAAGCGCAACGTTTGCGCAAAGCAACCAGCCGGTTACGGCAGTATTCGGGGAGGCGCCGCTTTACAAAGATCCGCATGCGGATGTGGAGGCAAGGGTTAAAGATTTGTTGGGCCGTATGTCTATAGAAGACAAAGCATTATTGCTGCATCCGAACTTCTTTAGCACCAAGCCCAATCCCCGGCTGGGCATTCCGCCGGTGAGGTTTATTGACGGGTCCTATGGCGTTCGCAGCGGGCGGGCAACGTCCTTTTGCACTCTGGTGAATCATGCGGCGACCTGGGACCCGGAGCTGATCAACCGTGTTGGTGTCGCGTTGGCCGAAGAGGTTAAGAGCAAGGGGAGGAACATGCTCCTCGGCCCCGTGATCCAGATGCACCGGATACCTCAGGCGGGACGTAACGCGGAAAGCTATAGCGAGGATCCCTACCTGGCGGGGACGATGGTAAGCTCCTATATCAAGGGCATTCAAAGCCAGAAAGTGGCGGCCACGGCCGCTTTTCTCGGGGCCAAAGCCCAGGAATATCACACCTCGTTTTATGACGCCCGGGTGGACGAGCGGACGCTGAATGAAATCTATTTTCCCGCGTTTCGGCGCGCGGTTGAGGATGGCCACGTTTGGGGTTTAATGACCCCCTACAACCGGGTGAACGGCGTTTACGCTCCGAATAACCCGTACTTGTTGTGGGATATGCTTAAAGGCAAGTGGAAATTCCAAGGGGTGGTGATGACCGACTGGGCCGGGGCGCAGAACTTCAAGGAATCAGTTTACGCCGGGCTGGATCTGGATACGCACAGTGGACGACTTTACACGGTTGAGAAGCTGACAGAGATTTACAAGAGTGCGGCTAAAAATAGGGCGGGAAAGGGTAAGTCCGACTTTTTAGTGGGCGAAGACATGAATGAGGACGACCTTTTGGCCGGACGACTCGACGAATCCGTGCGCCGGGTTTTGCGGGTGATGTTTGCCAACAGTATGTTTGAGCCGGAACCGGTCAAGGCCGGCTTCGATACGAATGCGCACCGGGCCTTGTCGCTAAAGGTGGCCCGCGAGAGCATTACCCTCTTGAAGAATGAAGGCCGGATGCTGCCCTTGGATCGAACGAAGATCAAGTCGCTGGCAGTCATCGGACCCAATGCCAATGTCTGCCGGCACAGCATTCAGCATGCCTCCAGAGTGTTGCCCTATGTGGAGGTGACGCCGCTGGAGGGAATCCAGAGCAAACTCGGGAAACAGGTCGAAGTCCGGTATTCCCAAGGATGTGACATTGAAGACATGGGCCGGTTTTTAACCGATGAACATGTCGTGCCGGCCTCGGACCGCAAGGGATTCCTGGTGGAGTTTTTTGATAATGACGATCTGCAGGGCAAGCCGGCATTCACCACCTTGGAGCATTCCATTGGTTACAACTGGCTGGCGAATCCGGTTCATCCGGAAACCGACGACGGGGAACGTTCAGGCGGCAAGTGGGTGCCGCCGTTGGCTTATTCAGTCAGGGTCAGCGGTGTGTGGTCGCCTCCCCAGTCGGGTTATTATCATCTTCTCGCCACCGGCACAATTACTGCAAATAGTCAGTCCGGGGGCAATACAAACCGTGGCAGCGGAACCCCGGAAGCAAAAACCTGCCTCGGACGGCAATACCGATATTACGAAAAAGACGGAATCTATGCTTTTGTTGCTGAATTCAGGCACGACATATGGGGCGATTTTCAAGTCCGTTACGCTTACCACGAGGAAGACGCGCTCCGCCATGCCGTCGAAGCAGCCAGGCAGTCAGAGGCTGCGGTCTTGTTCCTGGGATTCTCCGAAGTGCTGGAACGTGAAGGCCGGGACCGCTCTCCTGACCTCCCCGAAAATCAGCTTGAACTCCTCAGGGCGGTGTCGGCAGTCAACTCTAATGTCGTGGTGGTATTGAACACTGGCTCGGGAGTATCCATTGAGCCCTGGGGAACCTTGGCGCCTGCCATCGTTGAAGCCTATTACCCGGGACAGGAGGGTGGAACAGCGATCGCCGACATTCTCTTTGGGGATGCGAATCCCGCGGGCAAGCTGCCTTTTACCTGTATGAAACAATGGAAGGATTCTCCGGTGTATGGCTATTATCCCAATGGTCCTGACGAAATGGCTCATTATGTCGAGGGCATCTACGTGGGATACCGCTGGTTCGACAGGCCGGACGCCAAAGCCCCCGCTTTCCCTTTCGGGCACGGGCTGTCCTATACCACATTTGATTACAGCGATCTGACCATCTCCCCGGAGACAACACGTAATGGCGAAGTGACCGTCACGGTCAAAGTTAGAAACACCGGCCAGGTCGCCGGGGCGGAAGCGGCGCAACTTTATATCGGAGATGACCATGCCAGTGTTGACCGGCCGGTTAAAGAACTAAAGGGGTACAAGAAGGTTTTCCTTCAACCGGGCGAAACCACTACGGCCAGGTTCGCCATACACCGTGACGACCTGGCATTTTACGACGTGCGCCAGCATGAATGGCAAGCGGAACCAGGCTCTTTCACTGTGTTTATCGGTTCATCTTCCCGGGATATTCGTCAAATCGGAAAGTTTAAGTTGGTGGATAACACGGCTCCATGAATCGAGTTATCCCCCATTGATCAACGTCAGACAACTTCACAATGAAGCTCCTACTCAATAACTGGTTAGTGTGTTCAATACACAGCCGTCCCATAAGGTGCAAAGCTCGCCATTTTCCCATCGTTTTCCTAGGGAATTGGCCTGGTCGTCTCCAAACGTGATTTAGGATTTTTACATGAGCGCACACTGGTCTTGTTA
>Ga0114951_10006694_pt1 | contig 10101 bp, 9 predicted proteins | sample AM7aDNAmetaG_FD_88677 | JGI IMG/M metagenome (GOLD analysis project Ga0114951, IMG submission 88677) | Freshwater microbial communities from Finland to study Microbial Dark Matter (Phase II) - AM7a DNA metaG | ecosystem: Environmental > Aquatic > Freshwater > Lake | place: Finland: Lake Alinen...
TGAGGAATCCGCTGTCCGAGGCTATTGGTCCGCACGGTATAGCTTTCAAGCGCCCCGGTGAGGGTGATTTTCAAACGGCGCGCGAAGTATATCGGCGCATAGCAGACCCAGCCGCCGCTGGACTTTTCGGCCAGCGGTTTGGGCGCCAGGACACCAGACTCGAGCAAGGCAGGCAAATCGCCCGACAGGGCAGGTTGCGGTTCGTCGTCGAAGAAGAAGTTCAGCCGGCCGCCGATGGAGGCTTTGCCCTGGCGGCTCTTGCCGGTGAACCAGATGCTCGTGACCACGCCTGGTCCCGACGCATCGAACAGCACCCAGGCTGCTCCGGGCGATTCGAAGCTGGATCCGGCCGGCTCAACGCGAAGGAGGTTGCCCGAATCAATGTTGCCATCCTTGAAGTCGAAGCCGCTGCGCAAGCGGGTCCGGGTGGTGTCGGGAACGGAGAGCCAGCTCGTGTTCAGCGGGTCAGGCTGGGCGAGGATTTCAATTGCCAGACTGGCCGTGGTGGTCGCCGCGAGTAGCCCGGTTGCCATACCAAGGAAAAGCGCCACGCGGGCGCTGGCTGCTCGACGGGTACAGGGCATAGGGACTTCCATTATCTTGGGCCTGCTGGTTGATGCAAGTGGTTTCAGGTAATTGAGTGAAGGGGTTAATTCCCCTAGCGCGGCGGAACTCCCGACCGCTTGCTTTGACGGTGTTTGCCACGAAGCCCGGCTGCGCATGCATGGCCCGGCACGCCAGTTTCAGCTCAGGCCGCGACGTCGGCCAACACCTTGTTCAAGTGAGCCAGCGAGCGGGTTGCTTGCTCCTCGGTCCCGCATTCAACTGAGAGGACACCAGTGAAGCCCGCCTTCCTAAGCTGCCGGACAATGCGGTGCCAATCGATCACACCATCTCCACAGGCACAGCCGACCGCGGTGCCGGTAACCTTGCCGCGCTCCTTCTCCGCTTGCTTCACGGAGATGTCCTTGGCATGAACGTGGACCACCTTGCTCACGAACATGTCAAGCATGGTATACGGATCCTGGCCCGCCAGAAATGCGTTCCCGGTGTCGAAGTTGACTCGGATCCAGGGAGAATCCACCAGTTCGAGAATGCGTTTGAGCCTCTGGGGATTCGCCGTGTAGGGCCCGTGCGGCTCCACGCAAATATAGACACCATTCTCTTCGCAGGTTTCTGCGATGGCCCGCAGGTTCACCTTCATGATTTCATACGCGTCCTGCTCGCTCATCCACTTCGGAGGATACATGTCCTCGGTAATCTGAACGATCCTGGCCCCGAGAGCCTTCGCGTAACGAAGCCCTTTGCGGGCATACAGCACGCCGTATTCCGGGCTAAGCAGGTCCGAGTGGGCCGAGAGGGCGCAAATCGTTACCCCTGCTTCCGCGGCCAGCTGTTTCACCTCTTCCGGGTCGGTGTCCATGCTCGTCACGTGGCAATACCCCGCGTTGGATAGCAGGCAACGGCCCATCAGAAAACAGGGTTCGACGTACTTGTAGCCGATCTTCGCCGCGCTCTTGAAGCCGTAGCCGAGGCTCTTGTCCATGTGGCGAACGAATTCCAGGTTAACGCCCACGCCAATCTGTCCGTTGTCCCCGGCAGCCCGGGCTGGGGCGGCCCCGGCGACGGGTTGGGCCGCGCTGCCCTGGACGGCACCCAGCGCGCCACCGGCGGCGGCCAGGACCGAGCCTTTCAGAAAATCCCGCCGTCGCATCGGCTCGGCGGCGGCCATGGGCTCCACGGAAGTGCCGGATTCCTGACAGGGGGCCTCGTTCCATTCCTTGCAAGCTGGAACGATTGCCTGGCGGTCAAAAGAGTTTGCGGAAGCGTCATGCATAACGATAATGACGTTGACAATAGCGGGGTCGTGCGGGAAAATCTTCTATTATTGGCCGTTGGTAGATTTTGAACATTGATTATGGCTGCTGCTCGTCATTTAACCCCTGCCAGCCGGCCGCTTTCCAAAGGTAGCGGGGGTCAATGCGCCGTCTTCTTTGGCCCGGGCGCTACGTACCATGCGGACTCCTGTGAAGCGGTCCGGGGCGCCGTCAAGCGCGGCGAGCTGCAGCTGCACGCGTTTGGCCGCCGCACCTATCCCGGGACGCTCCTGCCGCGCAAGATGCTGCCGGAGGTCTGCTCCGTCGGTTTTTGGAATGCCATCGGCACCCAGAATTGGGGGCTGGACTGGCACCGCAACGAGGGGATTGAGCTGACTTACCTGGCCCGAGGCAAATTCGAGTTCCTGGTGGACAGCGAGGAGTATCTGCTCGAAAGCGGTCACCTGACGGTCACCCGCCCCTGGCAAAACCATCGCGTGGGGAATCCCAACATTAAGGCCTGCCGCCTGTACTTCCTGATTGTGGATGTGGGAGTGCGGCGTCCCAATCAGCCCTGGCAATGGCCTTCCTGGCTGATTCTTTCCCCGGCGGATCTGCGGCGCCTTACCACGTTGTTGAGCCATAACGAGCAACCGGTCTGGCGCGCCAACCAGGAAGTCGGCCGCTGCTTCGAGAAGATCGGGGAACTGGTGGACACCGACAATCCGCTCGTCGTCCAGACCCAAATGCAGCTGTATATCAACGAGCTGTTCTTAACCTTGCTGCAACTGCTGCAGAAGAAAAATGCGCCGCTTGACGCTCACCTGACCTCATCCCGCCGCAGCGTCGAGTTGTTTCTTTCCGGTTTGCCCGCGCACCTTGAAGACCCGTGGACGCTTGAGGAAATGGCACGGCAGTGTGGCTTGGGCCGCAGCCGCTTCACCGAGTATTGTCGCCAAATCACAAACCTTACTCCTTCGGAATACCTGGCCCAGTGCCGTGTGGAAGCGGCCGAAAGACTGCTTCGGGCAGAGCCCCAGACGCCGATCACCGACGTGGCGTTCCGCTGCGGATTTCAATCCAGCCAGTATTTTGCCACTGTTTTCCACCGGAAGACGGGCTGTTCGCCGCGGGATTATCGGGGCACCGAGCCGCAGGCCACTGCGGCGGGGCAGCGCTGATAGGGCCGGAGATCCGGGGGCAACTTCCCTGCGGTTCCATCAGGCAGGAATTCGACCACCGCTTTCGTGGGCTGTCCCGAGAATTGAGGGATCATCCACGAACCCCAGAAAGGCGTTGAATGCCTGCCGGTTTCTGTTACAACCCCGCAGCATGAATCTCAATCGACGAAATTTCTTCAAAGCGACGGGCCTGGGACTTGGGGGATTAAGCCTTCGGCCAACATCTATGTTGGGCGCCGAGGCGACCAATACAACCAACGTTGCGGCCCGCCGGCCAACCATGCATTTAGGATTGGTGACCTACAACCTGGCCTCCGACTGGGACATCGCCACCATTATCAAGAATTGCGAGGCAGCCAAGTTTCAAGGGGTCGAGTTGCGCACTACCCACGCCCACAAGGTCGAGGTGAATCTCTCCAAGGAAGAGCGCAAGGAGGTCAAGAAGCGATTTGCCGATTCCAAGGTGCAATTGATGGGGCTGGGCAGCGCCTTTGAATACCATACGCCCGATCAGGCGAAGCTCCGCCAGGATATCGAGGCGACCAAGGAGTATATCATCCTGGCCGAGGACGTAGGTGCGACCGGGGTTAAAGTGCGTCCGAATGCCTTTCCCAAGGAAGTTTCCCAGGAGAAAACACTGGAGCAGATCGGGCACTCGCTGCGCGAGGTCGGTGAATTTGCCCGCAACCACGGGCAGGTTATCCGTCTGGAGGTTCATGGCACCGGCACCTCTTTTCCACCCAACATCAAGCGAATACTCGATGTGGCGGACCACCCGAGCGTGGGTGCCTGTTGGAATTCGAACGCTTCCGACCTGGCAGGACAAGGCTGGGAGTACAACTTCAACCTCCTGAAGAACAAAATATTCTCCGTCCACATGACGGATCTGTTTCAGGACTATCCCTACCGTAAGCTGCTTGCCGGCCTGAATGAGATCCATTTCACAGGATTCTGTCTCGCCGAAATTCAGCCCAGCACCGACCCGGTGCGGGTTATGAAGTACTATCGCGGTCTTTGGCTGGCCTACCAGGGTTTGCTTTAGCAATTCCCCGACCTCCGCCTGATGGCGCGGTTTTCGGCGGGGAGGGGCCGGGCGTATTTTCGGCAGCGATGGCCCAGGCCCCTTCGCCTCACTTATCGGCTATGCCCTGAAGCCCGGCACTAATCGCTTCCAGCCATCGGTAGCCATGCTCGATATTCGGCTCGACGACTGCACCCTCGCCGAATTCATTCCAGGCTTCCAGGCCGATAAAGGGCCTGAGCTTTTGTTCCTTCACCGTTTGGACGCCCTGCTGGATGATCCGGGTCAGGTCAGCTGGTTGGCCGACGGTCACGGGACCTCCCGGCCGGCCGCCGCGCCAGTCCTGGTTGCAGGTAATGCTCAGCAGATAGTTGTTGCCGAATGACGCAGCCAGAAGGTCCCACACCTTCTGATGTCCAGGGATTACTGTCGCCGAATAATCCTGGTAGAGGTAGGTACGCTTGACCTGGTTCTCGTCCAGCTCCTCACGCTTCTCGCCGCCATAGGCGAAAGAGTAGTGGTAGCCGATTCCCCCATCGAAGCCTTCCTCCTTGGTCTGACTGATGTGAAAATCCCCTGGCATTCCGGTATTGCCGACGATAGTCGCGAGAAACAGCCCCGGAAACCCGGCCTGCCGGGCCGCGGCGCGAAAGTCATCCAGGTATTTGCGCGCCTGGGGCACCCCTCCCAACTCCCGGGCAAGCTCCCGGGTTTCCCAGAAGATGACGAGCGGTTTACCATCGATTTTGTAGTAATTGGGCTGCTTTAGGAAATTGTTGATGATGTAAGCTGGCAGCTCAGGGCTGGCCACTGGTCCGTGGTCCGTAACCATCACCACAAAGTCAATCGCTTTGGCAAATCGGTTGGTGGCCACGGGTTCTCCACCGGTCTTTGCCTTGCCCAGGAATCCCATTTCGAGCGGGCGGTTGATCGGCTCGGAGCAGTTCAGCGTGCCGTCGGGTCGCTTCTGTGGATACCAGTCCCAGATTATCAGATTGACCCCGTACTTGGTCATCCAATAGACGTGCCAATCCAGGACCCGCGGATCTTCCTCCCGGTAGATCCTGATCCCGTTTACCTCCCGGCCTTGCGGGCCTGATTCATAAAGCAACGGCGCCCGCCAAGGCGCCGAGACGAGGGCATTGATCTCAAAGCGGGGGAAGTCCCACATGGCCACTGTCCAGTTCCGCTGCACCGGGACAGGAGTCGGCGCTTTCTGCGTGGTAACGTCTATTCTCGGTGGAACGGGCCAAGGCTCGGCACGGTCCATCAGGTTGGGCGCCTTGGCCGAAGCCGCCGACAATGCCGACGCAGTGGTGGAGTTTGATTGCGCGGGGGCATTGCTGCCGATCAGCAACCAGCTGAGCGTGAGAAGGGCTGGCAGAAATTGGCAGGTGCGGGAGCATGGCGTCATAGGTATCGGATCTCGATTGAGTCCCTCCGAGGCTATCCGGACACGGCTCCCTCAGCCAGAAGATTACGGAGACAGGAGACTGTCGGGACAAAGGGGCGGCCTCCAGCAGCCCCGCTCTGAATGGAGATATGTCTGCTGATCCAGCGCAGCGCAGGCCATGGAAAAACGTTGGCGCGGAAGCCAGCGCTTCAGGAGAAACTTGAGGCGTGAGCCGGGCGGATGACCCGGGGCTCAGTGCCGAGGCGGATGCTGGCCGCCTTCTCTGGGGCGGTGCAACTGGCGCAGGCCGCGGCGAAGCGTTTCGATCTCCTGCTCGTCCGCGATCTTCTGACGTTCGGCTAATTCGAGGGTCTCCAGCACCGCGTCCATGTCGTCCAGCGTGGCGCGGAGGGTTTCGATGATGTGATTGACCTCTTCGATGGCCTGCTGAACCGCCATTGGCCCCCGGGGCTGGGGCTCGCGTGGCGGGGGGGCGAATGACTCCCGAGGCTCGCGCATGGGCGGTCGGGACATTTCTCTCGGCTCGCGCTGTGGCGGCCGGGGAATCTCCCGCGGCGCTTGCATGGGCTGCGGCAGGGTTTCGGGCGACTCAGGAGTTGCCTCCGGGGCTTGTTCCTGTTCGACCGGATCGTGTTCCGCAGCCGGCTGGATGGGTTCGGTCGCGTCCGCCGGCGGCGAGAGCGGCTCCTGGCCCGGCGGGCGAGGAGAGCGACGTCGGCCGCCTCTGCGGCCGCGTCCACCGCGTCGGCCGCGTGGCGCAGGGCGAGGGTTTCCGGGTTGCTCGGGCGTCAGGTTTTCCGTGCCAAGTGATTCTTCGGGAGCCATGCTTGCCTCAAATTGCCCTGAATGGCCCCAAATGCAATGGTAATTATGCGCCGGCACCGCACTTTGTGCCGCGCCAAGCCACAACTCCTGTATTGCTTCCGGCGCCGGTTTAGGGTTTCGTTTGTCCCGTGAAATTGAATTTTAGACGGCTGGACCTCCAACTTACGCATACGTGGACCATTGCCCGGGGCAGCGGCACGAACATCTTCAAGGCTAACGTGGTAGAACTGACCGGGGCCGACGGCACCGTGGGGGTGGGCGAAGGGGCGCCCACATCGCGCTACAAGGAATCCGTCGATTCTGTGGAGGGCTTCTTTAAGCGGGTTGACCCGCGAGGGCTCTCGTTCAACGACGTTGAAGGGAGCATGGTTTACCTGGACACGCTCTCAGAGCACGATATGTCGGCCAAATGCGCCCTCAACCTCGCCCTGCTGGATGGCGCGGCCAAGCGCAACAAGAAGTCCGTCTACGACTTCCTCGAGCTTGGCTTCCGCGAGAACCATCACGTGACCTCTTTCACCATCGGCATCGATAAGCCGGACATGATCCGGAAGAAGGTCCTGGAGGCGGAGAAGTATCCGGTCTTGAAGGTCAAGGTGGGCGTCGCCGATGACAAGGTGAACATGGCGGCACTGCGCGAGGTGGCTCCCACCAAAACGGTGCGGGTGGATGCCAACGAAGGCTGGAAGACCAAAGAGCAGGCGCTGGAGATGATCGAGTGGCTCGCGAAAGACGGCCACATTGAATTCGTCGAGCAGCCCATGCCTGCGGCTACGCCGGTCAAGGACTGGGTCTGGCTTAAGCAACGCTCGCCGCTACCCATCTTCGCGGATGAATCATACCATCACGCCAAAGACGTGGCCCAGGTGGCGGAATGTTTCCACGGGGCGAATGTGAAACTCGTCAAGAGCGGCGGCGTCAGCGCCGGCTACGAAGCGCTTTCGGCAGCCCGCAAGGTGGGGCTGAAGACCATGCTCGGCTGCATGATTGAGAGCAGCATCCTCATTAGCGCCGCCGCGAGCCTCGCCGAGTTGTGCGACTACCTCGATGTGGACGGGAACATCCTGATCTCGAACGATCCATACGTCGGCGTTACGGCGGAGAAGGGGATCCTGTCCTTTGCCGCCGCACCTGAGAAATACGGCTTGCGGGTCAGCCTCCGGGCTTAAGCCCAGCCCGGCAGCGATGCCGCTGGTTGGCGAGCGACGGATGGTCTTGCCCGGGCTTAGGGCGTGCGCTGTATGCTTTTTGCCAAAGCAGCGTGCCACTTGCGCAGCACACCGACGACGACCTGATCCGCGCGCCGGTTGAATACGCCCACGATTGAATGGCCGAGTGACACGGGCAGCCAGAGAGACCAGAGGAACAGCGCCGCAGCGAAGTAGCGATTGAACCAGCCGTCCAGCCGCAATTGGCCTTTCCAGACCCACATCGGGTCTTTATTAAACGGGCCGAAGTAAAAGATAGGCCATAGGTCTTCGGGCGAAGGTCCGCGCGAGCCAACAAAGTCGCAGAGCAGGTGCAGGTGAAAGACCAGCAAGGCCAGGAGCGCCACGCGCCAGCGCTGACGGGCATAGCCGGCCGCCACGGCTGCGATTAGTATGCCACCCAACGCCCCATGCAGCAGGTAATGGTGGTATTGCCAATAATACTGCGTCTGCCTGAGGCCCATGCTAGCGCAGGCCCAGTCCACGATCAGCCCGAGGCCGTCCAGATCCGGCAGGATGCCTGCCAGGGTGACGAGCCGGCAATCCCGCGGGTTGTCCGTGGTCTTGGCGGCAATGATCCAGCTGGCCAGCAGATGGGTCTCGGGAGACACGGGCGCCGGGCTGAGTGTTATTGCTATGCGCCGAGGCAGCGCGACTTCACGCTCTCACTGTTAATCAGCCGATCTTTTCCCAGAGCGTTATCTGAGGCGGTTCAGCCACCATTTGCCCCACTCGCGCCAGCGCGGCCTGAAGCTCGGGCTTTTGCAGATGCTGGTCGAGGTGCGCCTTGCTCGTCCAGTTCTCGTGGAAGACGAACAGAGCGGGGTTGTCCAGCGCCTGGTGCAGGTCGTAATTGATGCACCCGGCATCCTTGCGGCTGGGTGCTACCAGCGAGATCAACTCCTGTTTGACCAGGGCTTCTTTGCCTGCCTTGGCTTTGATGTGCGCGACCACGGTAAGAGATTTTGAATTCATGGAGGCCCATCATCGCGCTAACGCGCCCTGCCTGGCAATGCGCTTCTTACGCCCGCCAGCCATCAGGGAGATTCAGGCAGGGGCTGGGCCGAGTCCCTTCCCGACCGCCTAACGCCCCAGGAGCTGTTCCCGATAGTGGGTCGGCGACTGGCCAACGGCTTTCCTGAACACGCGGTTGAAGTGGGTGAGCGACTGAAAGCCGACTTCGAATGCGATTTCACTCACGCGCAGGTTGGGATTCAGCAGCAGGTTTTTGGATTTCTCGACGCGGATGCGCGAGAGGTAATCGGTGAAGTTCAGGCCCGTCGCCTTTTTGAATATCTTGCAGAAGTAGAACAGGCTGGTGTTGACGGCTTTGGCAACTTGACCAAGGCGCAGGTTATCGGCCTGGTGCTCGAGAATGTAAGCCTTGGCGCGGGTGATGACGGGCGGTTCCGCATTTTGTTGCTGGACGAGAATCTGATTGCTCAGCATCGAGAGGTGCTGCGCAAAAATGCTCAGCAGCTTGATCACCGATTCGTGGTGCCGGGCCGGCACCACGCGCGTCGAAAAATAGGCCTGTCTCAGGGCGGTGCGGTCAATCTCCACGCCCCATTCGTTCAGCAATCGGAGCGTGTGCTCGAACTGGTTTTGGGTTGGTTCCTTGCGAAACACCTGGCCGGTCTGCAAGAAGCCAATCAAACGTTCCCCCAGTCTCACCGGCACAATGGTTTCACTTAGGCCAGCCGGGCAAATGGTCGTGGCAGGCTCCAGGGTTCCCGCCTGGGAGAGCTTCTCCTGCACCGCCAGGCATGAGCCACACGTGCGGCTGCGCTCGGCCATGATGGCGCAAAAGGGACCTTCGTTTCGCTTGCCGTGAAGGGGAAGCTGCCACGACTCCACTGGCCTTAGCGCCACCGGCAACCCGGTCGCCTCCGTGAAAGCACGTTCGTAGTCCTGGAAAAGCTTTGAGGTGATCAGGGCTTCCAACAAGCCCAAGTCTCCATCTCTAGCCGAGTGGGCCGCTGATCGGCCGGACGGGGATCCGCTGCCATTGCTCCGTCCAGCCGGCGCAGGTGCTGTAGCGCTTCTTCCCAGTGTCGCTCGGGCAGGCGAGTTGCGCCGCCTGAGTGTGGACTCACCTGTTTTTGTGTTCACCTCAGCAATATATGGTGGTTACCATTTGGACGGCAAGCCATCTTTGGCCTCGATTGAGCGTTAGAAGTTGTCGCTCTTTTGGTTTCCGCCACGGCCAAGTTGTTCGATGATTGGCGTGGCTGAGGCTTTCGTGCCTCCCGAATGACAACCATCGAGCCGAATCGGCCTACAAACCGATCGCGGTCAAGGCCCGGAAATAGATCCAGTGGCCGAAGTCGTTGGGGTGATTGATGTTGTTGGCCAGTAGGTCCTCTGGCTTCTTCCGCTCGGCGAGGCCCATCCAGAGGTGATAGACGTCGGCAAAGGCGCAGTGCTCCTCTCGCGCCACCCGCTCAGTTGTGGCGGCGTAGGCTTCCATGTTGTGCGAGCCGAAGTGCCATTTCGGGTTCGGCGGGAAGGCGGAAAAGAGAACAACTTCCGCGCCGGTGGCGGTCCTGATCCGTTCGATCATGGTCCGCAGGTTGGCGGCAAACGCCGCTAACGGAACGCCGAAGCCCTCGCGGTTGTGGTCGTTCATGCCGAA
>Ga0114951_10006696_pt1 | contig 10098 bp, 10 predicted proteins | sample AM7aDNAmetaG_FD_88677 | JGI IMG/M metagenome (GOLD analysis project Ga0114951, IMG submission 88677) | Freshwater microbial communities from Finland to study Microbial Dark Matter (Phase II) - AM7a DNA metaG | ecosystem: Environmental > Aquatic > Freshwater > Lake | place: Finland: Lake Alinen...
GTGTCCAGGATGTACTTGGCCGTTTCGCTGTCCAGAGCCTTGGAGAGCAGGCGCTTCACCTGTTCCGCACCGCCCATGAGCATCTCCGAGCCGTAGGTGATGGAGTCGTTGAACTCCTTCAGCACATCCAGCACGTCCTCGCGGGACACGGAGTCGATGTCGAGCATGGCCTTGCTCACGGCGGCTATCTCCTGGCGCTCCATGCGCTTGAAGGCCTCGGCCGTGAACTTTTCGCCCAATGCCAGCATGATGATGGCGGTTTTCTGGGGACCGGTGAAGCTTGCCACGGTTAGGCCTCCTGCCTGGCCCAGGACTTGAGCAGCCTGATGGCCTGGTCCATGTTCTGATCGGTCAGCTGCACCGCCATGTTTTTGGCGTTTTCCAGGCGGCGGGAGGTGTCGAGGGCCTCCTCGGGAACCTCAAGCGCCTCCTCGATGGCCAGGCGCTCTTCTGTGCTGGGCAGACTCGCCACTTCCTCAACCTCCTCTTCGGCCACTCTGGGCCGGATAAGGGCCATGACAACCGGACGGACCACCAGGATCAGGAAGAGGAAGATCAACAGCCCGCTCAAAAGCGGCTTGCCCAGGCGCTGGCCCATCTCGATGAAGTTGCGGACCAGCGACGGGCCCTCGTTCATGTCCATGGCGCCGAAGGCGATGCTGGAGACCTCGATAGAGTCTCCGCGCGCGGTGTCGAAGCCCACGGCGCTGCTCACCAGGCTCTTGATGCGGGCGATCTCCTCCGCCGTGCGCGGCACGTAGGCGTACGTTCCGGTCTTCTCGTCCTTGGTGTACGTCCCATCCACGATAACAGCAACACCCAGGCGCTTCAACTCCCCAACCGGGGAGACGATCTGCTGCTCTTCCTTGTTGATCTCGTAATTGGTGGTGCGCGACTCGCGGCTGGAGTCCTGGGTGCTCTGGGTGCCGGAGAAGCCGTCGCCCCGGAAATTTGCGTCGGGCGAGGCGCCGTCGAGGTTGGCCTTGCCGGCCACGGTCTCCTCGGAGCGGGTTTCGCTGCGGATGACCTGGCTGTCGGGGTTGAAGACCTCGCGCTTGATGGTCTTGTGGCTGAAGTCCAGCTCGGTGTTGACCCGGGCGATGATCTTCTGCGGGCCGATGACCGGGGTCAAGAGCTCCTCGATGCGGCGCTCCAGCTTGCGCTCCATCTGGGCCTTGAAGTCCAGCTGGGTGGTGTTCATGCCCTGGGCGGACTCCTCGTCCGTGGGCTGGTACACGGGCTGGCCGTTGGCGTCGGTGATGGTGATGCGGTTCTTGGTCAGGCCCTCCACAGCCATCGTCACAAGATTGACGATGCCCTGGACCTCCTTGGCCTCCAGCTTCTTGTCCTTTTCCTTGAACTTGATGACCACCGCGGCCGAGGGCTGGGTCTGCTCCTCGATGAACAGGCTCTTCTTGGGGATGACCAGGTGCACCCGGGCCTTTTCGACCTGGGGAAATTCCATGATGGTGCGCGCCAGCTCGCCCTGGAGCGCGCGCTGGTAGTTGATGTGCTGCACGAAGTCGGTCTGGCCGATCTTGATCTCGTCGAAGATTTCAAAGCCGATGCCCTGGCCGTGCAGGTTGCCCTCGCCGGCCACCTTCAGGCGCAGCTCGTAGACCTTGTCGGCCTGGACCAGGATGGTCTGGCCGTTGTCCGCCAGTTGGTAGGGCTCCTTGGTGGCTTTGAGCATGCTGACGATCTTGGAGGCGTCCTCGGGGGTCAGCTTGGAGTAGAGCACCCTGTAGTCGGGCTTGTTCATGATGATGATGCCAACGACGAAGGCGGCGATGAGGGCCACGGTCAACCCGCCGATGAGCACCTGCTGGGAGATGCTGCGGGCGGTCCAGACGTTCTTGGCCTTTTCCAGAAGTTCCATCAATTTCGGGTGCATGCTCGGCCTCCTCAATGATCGCTGCGGTGCTCTCGGTGCTGCTCTGTGCGGATTTCTCGGCTGGCGGCGTCAGGGCCTAGAACTGCAGCTTGGTCAGTTCCTGGTAGGTGGACATGATCTTGCTGCGCACGGCGCTGGTCATGCTCATGGCCAGCCCGGCCTTCTGCAGGCTGATCATGAGTTCGTGCACGTTCTGCTCCTTGCCTGCGGCAAAGGAGGTGGCCATGTCCATCTTCTCCAGCTGCATGTCGTTGACCTTCTCCAGGTTGCCCTTGAGGGCGGCCATGAAGCCGCCCTGGGGCGCGGTGGCGGCGGCGGAGCTCTTGAAGTTGGCGTTGATCTTGCTCTGGGCGTCCTGCTGGATCTTCAGCGCATTCTGATAGGCCTGCATGGCCACGGACTTGACGATCATGATGGGCTCCTTGTTCGTTTACGCGCCTAGCGGGCGATCTGCAGGGCCTTGGTGAACATGGCCTTGGTGTCCTGGATGGCCTGGACGTTGGCTTCATAGGACCGCATGGTGGTGATCATGTTGGCCATCTCCTCCACCACGTTGATGTCCGGGTAGCTGACGTAGCCGTCCTTGTCGGCGTCGGGGTGGCCGGGCTCCAGGACCTTCTTCATGGGCCGCTTGTCGTTGATGATGCCGCGCACGGTCACGCCCTTGAGCTCGCGGGACTCCGCGTCCTGCATGGCGCTGTCAAAGGGATTGGCGATGGGCGTGGCGGCAAAGGCCACGGTCTTGCGGCGGTAGGGGCCGCCTTCGCTGGTGCGCGTGGTCTTGGCGTTGGCCAGGTTCATGGAGATGACGTTCATGTAAGTGCGCTGGGCCTTCATGCCCGAGGCGCTGATGTCGAGTGCGCTCATGAAGTCCATTTACTTGCTCCCTTCCGCAATCGCTGTCTGCAGGCTGCTGAAGTTCTTGGAGATGATGTCCGACAAGGCATTGTACATGAGCGTGTTCTTGGCCATGGCGCCCATTTCCTTGTCCAGGTCCACCGCGTCCTCGCCGTAGACCACGCGGGGTTTGTATTCCGAAACGCCCGTGGCCTGGTAGCCGGTCACGTCGAACTCCGAAGGCAGGTGGCCCGGGTCGGTGCGGGCCATCTTGCCGCTGGAGTCCAGCTTCAGCGCCGACTGCAGCTCGTTTTCGAAGGGCAGGCTGCGCGCCTTGTAGCCACGGGTGGTGACGTTGGCGATGTTGCTCATGACAACATTTTGACGTTGCAGACGCAGGTCCAGAACCTTTTCCATCACCAGGATGTGTTCCTCAAACAGACCCTTCATCGTTGTGCCTCCTTGGCTTGCGGGCAGATGCCGCCGGGCTGGGGCGACGGGTGCGCGCCCTGGCTTGAACTCTTCCGCCGGGGTCATAGCAACTCGCGTTCCAAAGTCGTAACACACTAAAGTTGCATGACAATATGAGTAATGCCGCCCGGACTGACGCAGCGTTCTCTCTATTGTTGGCGGACTGGGGGTGGGGCGCGGGCTGCTGGCGGACTGGGGGCCAGGGGCGATGTGGAGCATTTTGCTGTTGGCACGCTAGTTGCTTATTGGTGTCAGGCTCCCATGAGCCACGCAACTTTTGCCGCCTGCATGGAGACGCGGGCCTTTTAGGGAAAACGGAGGGGAACCATGAGTCACCTGGATTACGAAATCAACAAAGAACTTGGAGAGTGTTATCTCTTCATGGGCGAGTTGGACAAGGCCGAAGGCTACTACCAGAAGGCCGCGTCCTCCAACGGGATCCACCCGGACCCCTACCTTGGCCTGGCCACCATCGCCGTGCAGCGCGGCGACCTGGCCAATGCCCTGGCCCTGTACTCCAAGGCCCACGGCATCAGCGCCACGGACAAAACTTTCGCAGGGATGGGCCTGATCAAGATGGAGCTGGGAGCGAAGGACGAAGCCCTCGCCCTGTTCATCGAGGCCCTTGGCTGCAATCCCGAAAACATGGTCGCGCTTTTGAGCATCATCCGTCTCGGCCACGAGCTGGAAGCCCTGGACAAGGTGGTTCCGCATCTGGAGAACTACCTCAAAATCGACCCGGACAAGAGCGAGGTCCGCTACTCCCTGGCCGGCTGCATGGTCTGTCTCGACCGCAAGGACGAGGCCCAGGCCCAGCTTGACCTGATTGTGGAGAAGGACCCCGCCTTCGCCCCGGCGCGGGAGCTGCTCGAACAGCTGCACCGCTAACCTACGGTCTCCCCTCCCTATTGGTCTTCCGCTCCGCCCGGTCGGTCGGGCGGGGCGGAGGACCACATCAGCCGAGGACCCGTTTTCACCGTGCCCGGTCCGCCTGGCCCGGGGGTTCCGGCATGCCCTTTGACCCCGTTGCGGGCCAGGGGCATTTTTTGTGCGTAAGGGTCCCAGGACCAATGGCCGGGTTGAGGCCGGGTTGAGGCCGGGTTGCGGGCGCCTTTGGGCCTTCCCTTCCGGGCCGACAAGCCGGGCTGCGCCTCCCGGCTGCGCATGGGGCTTGGCCCGCTGCGGGCGGCGGTCCAAAGCGCCACCGGCTTGCCTTGGCCTGGGAGTTCTGGCACAACCTCGAAAAAGAGCGAGGGCGTCATGGATTTTTTACCCATCAGACGGGCCATCCTGTCCGTCACCGACAAGTCCGGTCTGGCTGAGTTCGCATCATTTCTGTCCGAGCGGGGCTGCACGCTGGTCTCCACCGGGGGCACGCACAAGAAGCTTGTGGCGGCCGGCATCAAGGTCCAGGGCGTGAGCGAGGTCACCGGCTTCCCCGAGATCCTGGGCGGCCGCGTCAAGACCCTGCATCCGCGCATCCACGCGGGCATCCTGGCCGACAAGGACAACCCCGGCCACCTGCTGACCCTGTCCGAGCTGCGCATCGAGCCTTTCGACATGGTCTGCGTGAACCTCTACAACTTCGCCGACGCGGCCAGCAAGGGCCTGGACCTGAAGAACGCCGTGGAGGAGATCGACATCGGCGGCCCGTGCATGCTGCGCGCCGCGGCCAAGAACTTCCACACCACGCTCGTGGTGCCCGATCCCGCGTACTACCCGCGCATCCAGGACGAGATCAGCGCGCACGGCGGCGTTTCCCTGGCCCTGCGCCGGGAGCTGGCAGCCGAGACCTTCCGCCGCGTCTCGGCCTACGACGACCTCATCGCGCGCTATCTGGCCACCGCGCCCCTGTAACCGACCCGGGAGGGTGACCGCCATCGCCCAAAAGCCACAAGGCAACACCCAAGGGCTCAAGCCCAGCCAGCTCCAGCGCCTCGCGCGCCTGTCCACACGCCGCTTCCCGCCTGCGGGGGGCGGCTTTACTTCGGACCAGGCCCGTGAGCTGGCCCTCGTCTCCCGCGACTGCGGCCGCCAGATCGGCCTGCTCATCGACCGCCAGGGCCGCGTGGACCTGCTCATCGTGGGCGACCCGTCGTCCATCTACATCCCGGAGCTGCCCCGCGCCCGCCTGGGCGAGATGCGCCTGCGCGGCCTGCGCCTGTTGCACACGCACCTCTCCGGCGAGGCACTTTCGCAGGAAGACCTGATGGACATGGTCTCCCTGCGGCTGGACAGCGTTTCCGTGTTGACGGTCAACGACTTTGGCGAGCCGGGCATGCTGCACGTGGCCCATGTCGTTCCAGTCAATGCAGCCGCCAGCGCCGGGACCAAGCCCTACGACGTTTTGCCGCCCGTGCGCTGGGACCGCTCCGAGGTCGACTTCGCCGCGCTGGTCTCCGCCCTGGAGGACGAGTTCGCCCGGGCCGAGGGCGCCAAGGCCGAGGACAAGGGCCGCGAGCGCGCGGTGCTGGTCAGCGTCTCGCGCGAACCGCGCATCGTCCAGGAGCGCAGCCTGGAGGAATTGACCGAGCTGGCGCGCACGGCAGGACTGGCCGCCGCAGGGCGCATGGTCCAGCGCGTGACCACGGCGGACTCCCGGCATATTTTGGGCAAGGGCAAGCTGCAGGAGCTGGAAGTGTTGTGCCTGCAAACCGGCGCGCAGATCGTCATCTTCGACCAGGACCTGTCGCCCTCGCAGCTGCGCAACCTGGCCGAGACCACGGAGCGCCGCGTGCTCGACCGCACCCAGCTGATCCTGGACATCTTTGCGGGCCGGGCCACCAGCCGCGCCGGGAAGCTCCAGGTCGAAATGGCCCAGCTCAAGTACACGCTGCCGCGCCTGGTGGGCAAGACGCCGGCCATGTCGCGGCTCATGGGCGGCATTGGCGGGCGCGGGCCGGGCGAGACCAAGCTCGAAATCGACCGCAGGCGCGTGCGCGAGCGCATCACCAGGGTCAAGAAGGACCTGGAGGACGTGCGCCGCCACCGCACGAGCACCCGCGACCGCCGCTCCAAGGCCGGGGCCCCGGTCATCGCGCTTGTGGGCTACACCAACGCGGGCAAGTCCACGCTCATGAACACGCTCACCGGCAGCGCCGTGCTGGCCGAGGACAAGCTCTTCGCCACCCTGGACCCCACGAGCAGGCGCATTCGTTTCCCGCGCGAGCGCGAGGTGATCTTGACCGACACGGTGGGGTTTATCCGCCGCCTGCCGCCGGACCTGAAGGAGGCCTTCCGCGCCACCCTCGAAGAATTGGAGTCCGCCGACGTGCTGGTGCACGTGGCCGACGCCTCGCACCCGGAGGTGGTGGAGCAGATCACGGCGGTGGAGGCGATTTTGGCCGAGATGGACCTGGGCGACACCCCGCGCCTGCTGGCGCTGAACAAGTGGGAGCTTTTGTCCGACGACGAGCGGGAGATCATGCAGCGGTTGTACCCGGCGGGCATTCCGGTGACGGCGCTCAAGCGCCAGGGGCTGCTGCCGCTGGTGGCGGCGATATTGGGCCGGCTGCCCATGGACGCCATGGTCGGGCCGATGAATGCGCCGGGGAATCAGGCTAGGGCGAATGCTGCGGAGCCGAACGATACGCTCTCGCCCGACGATTGGCTGGCGGAGTGGGAGCCGGGGAGCGGGGTGGTGCAGTAGGGGGGGGCGAAGAGCTGACCGTAAGGGGGGGGTAGGCTTGACGTTACCTGGTGGCGAGTGTTTATGTCGACTCCAAGGCCTTTCGTTTGTACGGTAAGGGATGGAGGGGGGTTGCACTGGGTATGACGACTGTGATATCAATCAACGATGATATCGAGCTCAACTCGAAGAAAAAGGCATTGATCGAAAAAATCTTTCGCCGTCCGCCGCCTTCGGATGTCGATTATGATGAAGTGGAAAGCCTCCTCGTTGCGTTGGGGGCTGTGGTGATTAAAAAAGGTGGGTCACATTTCTTTGCCGAACTCAACGGGCAGCGCTTCAACGTAATCAAGCCACACGCAAAAGGGGCTCATCCGAAAATGGATAAGGGGTTTGTCAAAGAACTGTGTGAGTTCCTTCTCGATCAAGGCATTGTTAAGAAGTATGAAGGAGGGGCCGATGAGCCGCATGGTGTATAAGGGGTACTCTGCCGATATCACATTCGATGCAGAGGATTTAATATTTTATGGAAAGGTTGTTGATGTTGTTGATCGCATTGTCTTTTCTGGACAGTCTGTAGAAGAATTGCAAAGTAACTTCCATCTTTCGATAGATACATACATCGAGTGCTGCCGTGAAGCAGGGGGGGAGCCAGAAAAGCCAGCATCTGGACGGGTTTTGCTCCGGTTGCAACCAGACCTTCATGCGCGTGTGGTAAAAGCTGCAAAAAGCTCGGGGCTATCAGTTAACCGTTGGCTAGTAAGCTCTGTGGAAGACAAGTTGACCAACCACAGGCAAGTTGTGCAGTTCTCTGCGCAAAAGTCTATGGAAGTTTCTACTGTCCAGGCAGATACAGAATGGCAGTTTACGGCAACAACAATTATTCCGCAAAAGTTGCCGTGCTAAGGAGCAGATAATGGAACACATTTGGACCGTTCTGTGCGCGAATACTTTGTTGGATCAGAGTTCGAAGCGTCCAAGTTTAATAAATTGCATAAGTGACGGTACGGCGGCACATCTACCTGCTAACATGCCGCCGTTGCATATTGTATCATCGTGGTTTGTCTCAAATGCTGGCGAGTATGATGTCGCAGTGGAATTGAAAAGACCAAATGGGAAAAAGGTTTTGATAGGAGATACTGCAAAGCAATGCTTTGAAGACGGTTTTGCCATATTGGATATTTCATTGGATACCATAGTAGCCGACGCATATGGACGCCACGAGATACGTGTTAAGTGCTCAAAAGATGGAAAGCCATGCCTTGGACACGCGGCTTTATTTATGCTGAAACCTCTTCCGCAGAAGGTGTTACCTTCCTTGCCTGTTGCAACACCTAAGAAAGCGAAGGTGAAGACGAAGGCGAAAGCAAAGGCGAAGTAGTTCCCCTGTAACGTAAGTTAAAAACGTAAAGAAAATTTCTCGCCTACCCCTCCAAATCAGGCGGCTCAGTAATCGGGTCCCCCCTCTTCCTCCGCCACGGCATCTCCTGCCCCTTGTCCAGCCGCAGGATGTTCTCCCGGTGCCGCCAGAACAGGAACAGCATCACCCCCAGCGACAGCGGCAAAAGCCCGATGTTGCCCGTGAAGAAGCTGAAGAACGGCAGCGCCAGCGCCAGCGTGAGCGAGCCCATGGACACGTACCCCGAGAGCCAGATCACCAGCACGCAGCAAATGACCGAGAAGAACATGGTCCACGGCGCCAGCGCCAGATACACGCCGATGGTCGTGGCCACGGCCTTGCCGCCCTTGAACTGGAGCATGGGCGAGTACGCGTGCCCCAGAATCGACGCCGCGCCGATGAGCGTGAGCGCGATCCAGCCCGTGCCGTCCGGGGCGAGAGACGCCGGCAAATAGCCCTTGAAGATGTCCAGCACGAGCACCAGCACGCCCCACTGCGTGCCGCACAGCCGCGCCACGTTGGTCGCGCCGACGTTTCGGCTGCCCGCGTCGCGCGGGTCGATGCCCTTGACGAAGCGCGCCACGTACAGGCCAAAGGGCACAGCGCCAAGGCCGAAGGCCACGAGAATAAGCAGAATGGCGATCATGGGGACTCCTTGCCGGAATGGTGCAACGGTTGTGCCCGTATACCCGTTTCCCGGCGCGATGAAAAGCCCGCCCCCGCGCGGAAATTCCCTGCGCCCGCCAGCGCCTGGCCCGCGCACCGGCCTTGTGCGCCGGGCTGTGGTGGTGTACCAACAGGCCATACCACTTTCCTGGAGGCAATCATGGCCGAGAACAAGGGCTGCGGCTGCGGCGAACACCTGACGGGCCTGCCGGAGATAGACTTCTCCACCTTCGTGCTGTCGCTCTCGTCTTCGGCCCTGGTGCACCTGGGCGAGGCCCCGGACCCCAGCACCGGCCAGTTCGACAGCCAGCCGCACCTGGCCAAGCAGGTCATTGGCATCCTGGGCATGCTCCAGCAGAAGACCGAAAAGGGCCTCACCGACGAGGAGCGCCAGCTGTTGTGCGAGATGCTCTACACCCTGCGCATGAAATACGTGAACATGGTGGGCTAGCCCATGCCGACGAACACCGCGCAGCGGACTTCCGACCGCATCCCTGCCAGCATTCCCGCCCGCATCCCTGTGGGCCTGGTCGGCGTCACCGGCTACACCGGCATGGAGCTCACGCGCATCCTGGCCGGGCACCCTGGCCTTGAGCTGGTGCGCGCCACCTCCCGCTCCGAGGCGGGCCGCACCCTGGCCGAGCTCTACCCGTACCTTTCCGGCCCGGGCGACCTGGGCCGCATGGGCGCGCTCACGGTCACCCAGCCCGACCCGGCGGACCTGGCCAAGGCCTGTGCGCTGGTGTTCCTGGCCGTGCCGCACAAGACCGCCCAGGAGATCGCGGCCCAGCTCATCACCAAGGGCGTGAAGGTGGTGGACCTTTCGGCGGACTTCCGCCTGCGGGACAAGGCCACGTACGAGCACTGGTACGCCACCCCGCACACCGAGCCGAAGCTGCTGGCCGAGGCCGTGTACGGCCTGCCCGAGCTGTACCGCGCGGACATGGCCGGGGCGCGGCTCATCGCCAACCCCGGCTGCTACCCCACCTCGTCCATCCTGGGCCTGTGCCCGGCGCTGGAGCAGGGGCTCATCCACACGGACGACATCGTCATCGACGCCAAGAGCGGGACGTCTGGCGCAGGAAGAAAGGCCAGCGTGGGCACGCTGTTCTGCGAGGTGGCCGACACCTTCCGCGCGTACAACCTGACCAGGCACCGCCACACCCCGGAGATCGAGCAGGAGGTGTCGCTTCTGGCCGGAGA
>Ga0114951_10006697_pt1 | contig 10096 bp, 8 predicted proteins | sample AM7aDNAmetaG_FD_88677 | JGI IMG/M metagenome (GOLD analysis project Ga0114951, IMG submission 88677) | Freshwater microbial communities from Finland to study Microbial Dark Matter (Phase II) - AM7a DNA metaG | ecosystem: Environmental > Aquatic > Freshwater > Lake | place: Finland: Lake Alinen...
AATTGGAATATCAAGTTCCGGCCACGGAGGAAGACGAAAACCAGCCTGGGTTTACACCGAACACGGCGCGGTGATGGCGGCCAATGTCCTCAACAGCAAGCGGGCAGCGCAGATGAGCGTTTTTGTGGTGCGAGCTTTCATCAAAATGCGCGTCGCGTTGTCGGACACCCGGGAACTGGCGGGCAAACTCGCCGCGCTGGAGACGGAACTGAAAGAACGTCTCGACGTTCACGAAGCCGCCATCGTGACCATCCTCCAACGCGTGATGGACATCATTGACCCGCCGGCCGGTCTGGAACCACCCAAAAAGGAAATCGGGTTCCAGGTCCGGGAACGACGGGCAAAGTATCGTACAAGACAGAAACGGCAAAGCGCCGACAAGTCGGCACACTCCAAAGTAGGGAAAAGCTAATGACCTCTGTAGCCGGTGGAATATGCTGACATTCGCAGCGGATAAATTTGTCAAAGCGAGGGAAAGTCTCGCGCGTTTCGAGCAGTTGTTGGAGCGAATAAAAAACGCGCATGAGCAAAAACTTGTATCGTTGTCCGGCGCTCCTGCTGTCTTGCCAGAACTAGATGAACTAGAGAAGCAGGTGTCGGAATTAGAGTTGCCGGTATCAATCAAAGCGATCAAAACACTGCGAAGCATTACGGACTCCGGTCAGCCGGTGTCGATATTGCAGTTTCACTTGTTCCATCTTACGGAAAGCGTTCATGCGGAATTGGAGGCGGTTCTTTTGTTGCAGGTGCCGCTTGCCAAGCGTGTGTATTTCGAGAAGAAGAATCTTTTCGGAGATGACGTTGCCAATGCGTTTGCCTCCGCAAGTGTGGATATAGAAGAGGCGGGAAGGTGTTTTGCCCTGGAGCGGTACACCGCGTGTGTATTTCACTTGATGCACGTAATGGAAATTGGGCTTCGCGTCTTGGGTGCGACTCTGAAAGACCCTCGATTAGACCCACGGGAAAACCCATCTTGGGAACGAATACTCAAGAAATGCCGTGAGGAGCTTGAAAAGAAGCGGGAAAATCAAGCGCCTGAATGGGCAGCAGAAGACGTATTCTTTTCACAGGCAACAGCAACACTGATGGCGGTCAAGGACGCTTGGAGAAATCCAACGATGCACGTTGAAATCAACTACACAGAAAGCCAAGCGGAAGATGTGTTCAACGCGGTCAAGGCGTTCATGAGATTGCTCGCAACGAAACTTCATGACTGAGGCAACGATGAAACAGAAAAACACCGGTAAAGCAGTGCAGTCAATTCGCACAGTTAATCATCTCTTGCAGAAGTTCCAGAAACTTCTTTCGGTTCTGTCGAATTGTAGGCTTGTCCCGCTCGTTCGTAATGCCGGTGGATCGGCAAGTGTGTTGCATAGCGCAATAATCAGCACATGCCTTGGTCAATCGATCTCGCATGGCGGGCAACAAATCAGCTTCGACCATGGCTATCGCGTCGCTGACAATCGAGACGGAGTTTTGGTAAGAGACATAAACAGAGGCGTCGACTTTGTCATCCACAACGCGCCCGATTTCGGCGCGAATAGAGCGAAGTCTGCCTTGGAAAGCCCTCTTTCGTCCAGACGCCTCACGGCCGGCCGACAGGCGATGGTTCAGATAGGCTCCGATGATCACTCCGACAATAACACTCAGCAGATTGCTAAACAGTGGCCCCATAATTTATTCTTTTAGCTGAAATGAACTCATATCCACAAGATCAAAACGGTGAGCCATACAAGACTGGCGACAAAATTGGCGGGCATTATGAGGTGCGAGGCGAGCTTGGACGAGGCGCCTTCGGTGTTGTGTATCTGGTATTTGATCGGGAATATAAGCGGCTTTGGGCGCTCAAGACGTTCAAGGACGAGTTTTTGGCGGATGCGGCAACACGAGCGAACTTTAAGAAGGAAGCCCTACTGTGGGTAAACCTTGGCCAGCACCCCAACATCGTTTCCGCCCGGTGGGTTACCGAAGTCGCGGGACGTCTCTTCGTTACAATGGACTACATCGCTCCAGACGCGCGAGGCTGCGTGACGTTGGCCGACCATCTCAAGAAGGCCGGTGGCCCCCTGCCGATTGAACAGGTCTTGCTTTGGGCCGCGCAGTTTTGCGCAGGGATGTCCCACGCCTGCAATCACGGAATCAAGTGCCACCGAGACATCAAGCCCGGCAATATTCTCATTGCGAGCGATGGCGCGCTGAAGATCAGCGACTTTGGTCTTGCGGTTGCAACGGAAACGGCGCTGCTGAATGACAGTGTTGCGAAGTATTCTCAATCACCCAGCAGCATTGGCGGATTCAGCATCTGGCAGTCCGGCGGCAAGGGAAGGTGCGGAACGCCGGGCTATATGGCGCCGGAGGTGTATCGCGGTGAGGGGGGCGGAATTGCCAGTGACATGTACAGCTTTGGCCTGGTGCTTTGGCAGATGGCGGCGGGCACTCTGAATTTGCCCTTCAATGTGCCATATCGCGGTGACATTGAAGCGTATATGGCGGCAGTGCATCAGCAGCAGATTAAGGGACGCATCCCCCCGGTACATACGAAACTGGATGCTTCTATTCAAGTGCTGCTCGAAGTTGATCCAGAGCGAAGGTATGAACTGACATTTGATGAGTGGCACACTGAGTTTGCGTGCCTGCTGGCTGATTTGGGCATCATTCTTTCGCCACAGGCAGAGAACCAAGAGACGGCTGACGTTTGGAATAACAAGGGCTTGTCCCTTGATGCGCTGGGGCAACGTCAAGAAGCGATTGACTGTTTCGACAAGGCGCTAGCTCTTGATCCGCACTGCGCCCCCGCCTGGCACAACAAGGGTGTGTCTCTTAATGCGCTGGGGCGACGTGAAGAAGCGATTCGCTGTTATGATAAGGCTCTGACCATTGATCCGCACTACGCTATGGTTTGGTCGAACAAAGGTAGAACCCTTGATGCATTGGGGCGTCACGAGGAAGCGATTCACTGTTACGATAGGGCTTTGGCTACTGATCCGCGGTACGGCCACGCATGGCACAACAAGGGCGTGTGCCTCGATGCACTGGGAAAACGGGGAGAAGCAATTGACTGTTTCAACAATGCGCTCGCCATTGATCCGCGCTACGCCAAAGCTTGGTACAGCAAAGGCGTTTGCGTCGCTGGTCTGGGGCGTCACGAAGAAGCGAGCGGCTGCTACGACAAGGCACTGGCCATTGATCCGCGCAACGCCCCAGCTTGCATGAACAAGGGTGTATCCCTTGATGCGATGGGGCGACGCGAAGAAGCCATTGGCTGCTATGATCAAGCTCTGACCATCGATCCGCGCGACGTGAGGATTTTGTACAACAAGGGCAACTCCCTCCGTGAGTTAGGCCGTCATGAGGAATCAATTGACTGCTACAATAAGGCGCTAGCTCTTGATCCACGATCCGCCATGGTTTGGTTGAACAAGGCTGGATCACTCAGTGCGCTGGGGCTGCACGAGGAAGCAATTAAATGCTATGATCAGGCTCTGACCATCGATCCGCGTGACGCCAAGGCTTGGTTCGGCAAGGGTTTGTCAATCGCCGATCTGCATCAAGCCAAAGAAGCTATCTACTGTTTCGATAAGGGGCTGGCCATTGATCCGCTAGATGCCAACGCTTGGTACCTTAAAGCTTTATCAGAGGACTTTGGTGGGAGACTTGATACAGCGACAAAGAGTTACAAGAGATTCATTGAGTTGGCACTCGAGCGATATCCGAAAAAAGTCGCCTTTGCGCAGAAGAGAATTCAGGAATTGAACTAGCGATAGGAACGTACAATGGAACTATCACCAATAGTTGATCTGACATGGCGTTTGGCCGTGCGCGAAGCGGTTGCGGCCAAGATGCACGAGATTGAGCCAGAGCATTTGCTCATAGCGTTAACCAAGCTGCCGCAGTTTTGTTCCGATGACGTGAAAACCATCGATGAGATTGACATTGAGGTTTTGCGACCTGAGATGCTTTTTGTCTGCGAAGTGCTGTCAGCTTCCGGCATCAATCCTGACACCTTCCGAGGCAAGCTACGGGAGCGAGTTGGCAAAGGCCACCACACTTTCGGCAAAGAGGAAACTGTCCATCGTTCCGACCGGTCCCGGCGGATTTTCGAGCGGGCCGCAGTCTTTGCGCACACGACGGTATCGGATCAAGTACAAGCGGGGCACCTTTTCCTCGCCATTCTTGAGGAACATGACTCGGTGGGGTGCCAGTTGTTGATGGAACATCGCGTGGAGTTCGCGGGAATGGTTGATCTGACGTGGAAACGCCTGAAAGAACAACCAAAACCGCAACCGGCAGCAGGACAGAATCAGCCGGAACCTTCCAGCACGCCATTCTTGGACAAATTTGGGCGTGATCTCACACAAGAGGCGCGAGACAAGAAACTTGGCCCGATTATCGGACGGCGGAAGGAACTGCTCCAAGTCATTCAGACGCTTGCTCGCGCGTCGAAGAACAATCCGGTACTTGTCGGCGAAGCCGGTGTTGGCAAGACTGCCATTGTCGAGGCGCTGGCGATCCGGATTGTCGAAGGCAAAGACCCGCAGGTGTTGGCCGGCAAGCGGCTGGTCGAGTTGAATATGGGGGTGTTGACTGCCGGCACAAAGTACCGGGGCGAGTTCGAGGAGCGGTTGACCAAGATCATCGCCGAGTCCAGCGCGCATCCGGAAATCATCCTTTTCATTGATGAGTTGCACACGATGATGGGCGCGGGCAAAGCCGAAGGGAGCCTAGACGCCGCGAACATCATGAAACCAGCCCTGTCGCGGGGTGGCGTCCGGTGCATCGGGGCAACCACGATTGCCGAGTATCGCCTGCACATCGAAGCCGACGCAGCCTTGGAACGGCGGTTTGAGAAGATTCCAGTGCCGGAACCAAGCCGGGATGAGACGTTGGAAATTCTGCGGGGATTGCGACCGAAATGGGAGAAACATCACGGCGTCAAGATCACTGATGCGGCCCTGTCAGCGGCGGTTGACTTGTCCATCCGGTTCGACCCCGATCACCAACTTCCCGACAAGGCGGTGGATTTGGTGGACAAAGCCGGGGCACGGAGGCAGGTGCCAGTCTTGAGTTACCGACGGAAAGACAAACCAGCCGGTCAGGCGGATAAAGGCGAACATGTGTTGGAGCCGGTAACTGAATTGGTCATCGCCCAGGTCCTCTCAGAAAAAATTAGCGTCCCGCTGGAAAATATTACCGGCCACATCGAAGGGATGAGCCGTTCTCGCTTGCTCGACATGGGGGCGGCCCTGAAGAAACGGGTCATTGGTCAGGATGCGGCCATTGAGCGGGTCTGCCAGCGGTTGCTGCTGGCCCAAGCCGGGCTTGGCAGCCGACGCGGGCCGTTGGGAGTGTTCCTTTTTCTCGGACCAACCGGTGTCGGCAAGACCGAGTTGGCACGGGGTGTAGCCGCCTACCTGTTCGGCTCGGAAAACGACCTGATCCGCCTCGATATGTCGGAATTTATGGAAGAGCACAGCGTCGCCAAGCTGATCGGTTCCCCACCGGGCTACATCGGACATGATGAAGAAGGCCAACTCACCGGCAAGCTCCGGAGCCGGCCATACTCGGTCGTACTGCTGGACGAGATCGAGAAAGCCCATCCGCGAGTATTTGATATGTTCCTGCAAGTCTTCGATGAAGGACGTTTGACCGACGCAAAGGGCCGCACCGCCGACGCCCACAACACTATTTTTGTCCTAACCTCAAATATCAGTTCCCAGAAGAAGAAACAGGCGCACCAGCTTGGTTTTGGTGCCGTAACCTCAGCCGAGGCTGAGCCGGACCACCGCGCCGCATTGCAGGCACACTTTCGCGCCGAGTTCATTAACCGAATCGACGAGGTGATAGCGTTCCGGTCGCTCGCTCAACCCGAGATTGAGACCATTCTCGATCAGATTCTGGCTGACATGGCGCAGTCACTCTTGTCCAAACACGGTCGGCATCTACGCTTTACCGGTGAAGCTCGCAAACTGATTATCGCACAAGGCTACAGCCTGGAATTCGGCGTCCGCCATCTTCGGAGAGCCATCCAAACATTGGTCGAGATCCCGCTCAGCCAATTGATTCTGACCGGTGATTTCGCTTCGTTCCGTGGCATCATCGTGGATGCCGTGGACAACCGGGTTGTTCTGAAACCTGAGCCAGAACGCGGAGACAATCTCTGATGATTCTCGCAGCTCAACAAATCTCCGCACGCCACTCTAGCACGCCGAAGAAAATCTCGATTCGGCGTAGGTTTGCCTCAGAAACGCTGCGGGCGGCGTGTCGTCAGACTCTGCTCCGCTCACGTGTAGCTCAGAACCGCGACGGGACGGGCTACGGCACGGACACGGCGCTGGCGTTTGAGACGCTCGACTTCCTGCAGGGCTTCCGCCGTGAAATACGCCTCACCACAATGAGGGCAGTCCACCATGGGAACATTCTCGATGACCAACAGGTCGCGGCCTTTGCCGTGCGTTTCACTGACCTGACGGATGCGCGCACCCGGTTTACCGCAGAGGTCGCAAACGATTTGTTTGAGAGGCTGTTTTTTCATAAGGTGTACACGGTGATCACCACCAGTTTACCGGTCGGACTGAACTTTGCAACCACTTCCACGGCCCGGCCATCGGTGGCTTCGCCATGAAGCCGGTACTTCCATTCAGCGGTAACGCGGTCGCGTTGCCGTTCCGTGATGGCACTGGTCAGCATGGCAATCTCGATGTCGTCAAGGCTCAATTCATCATCGAGCATTTCTTTCCGTGCATGGGCCGAAACAACATATTGTTTACCCCGCACCTTATCCTGCATCAGCTTGACGATGGCTGCAAACATTCTGGACATATAACTACACGAGCGGGGCAACTGCCAGAACAAATGCCGACGGTGTCGTCACCACGCTGGTCGACATCAGCATGGCTCGGGTGGACAAGGCACTGCGTCCGGTCCGCTCGGTCATGGGGGTGTGAGAACTGGGAATGGACGACGTGAACGGATTCAACGGAACATGGGAGTACTGGAGTGCCGGACTAATGGGTCTTGTTCACTCCATTACTCCCCATCACTCCCCCACTCCCCCACTCCATCACTCCATTGTCCTGCTCGCTGCGTCACGTTTTCCGCCGCCGGAGTTTTCCGAGACCGGCCACCAGCTACCCGGCTTCCAAGCGCCTCCCGTGCGCGCGCTGTTCTTCGAACGGCTCGATATCGCCGTGCTCGTGCTGGCACTCGCCCTGGCCGCTTGGCTGGCGTTCCGCCAGCGGTCACGGCGCGGCCTGGTCTGGCTTGGCGTTTTCTCCATGTTGTATTTTGGGTTCTGGCGCAAGGGCTGCATCTGCTCGATCGGTAGCATCCAAAACATCGCGCTCGCCTTGGGCGATTCGGCGTACGCCATTCCAGTAACGGCGATCGCCTTCGGCCTCCTACCGCTCGTGGTCGCACTGTTCTTTGGCCGTGTCTTCTGCGCTGCCGTCTGTCCGCATGGCGCAATCCAGGACGTCATGCTGCTCAAGCCGGTCACGGTCCCCACCTGGCTCGAACACGCGCTGCGGATGCTGGCCTACATCTACCTCGGCTTGGCGGTTGTGTTTGCCGCCACCGGCAGCGGATTCATTATCTGTGAGTACGATCCATTCGTCCCCATCTTCCGACTCAGCGGCAGCACCGCCATGCTGGTGACAGGCGGAGTGTTTCTGGTGGCCAGCCTATTCATTGGCCGACCGTATTGCCGGTTTCTCTGTCCCTACGGCGTCCTCCTCGGCCTGGCCTCACGCGTCTCAAAATGGCGGATCAAGGTCACCCCCACCACCTGCACCCAATGCCGCCTCTGCGAACAAGCCTGCCCGTTCAACGCCCTCAACCCTGCCACCATCCCCCCTCCCGCCCGCAACCTTGCCACGGCCAAACGCCGGCTCGCCGGACTGCTCGTCCTGCTCCCCATTCTGGCAGCCACCGGGTTCTGGCTGGGCGGACTGTCCGGCACCGCGCTGGCGCGCAAAAATCGAACCGTCAGCCTCGCGGAACGCATCCAACTGGAAGCGACCGGCGCCGTGTCCGGCACCACGGATGCTGCAACGGTCTTCCGCTCCACCGGCACGCCTCCCGAAGAACTTTTTGCCGCTGCCCAAGAGGTCGAATACCGATTTGGACAGGCCGGCCGGCTCGTCGGACTGTGGATTGGGCTAGTCATCGGACTGAAACTCCTGGCGCTCGCACTCCAGCGGCCACGCCCCGATTACGAAGCCGACACCACCCGGTGCGTTGCCTGCGCCCGGTGCTACCGGTCTTGTCCCGAAGAACTAAAGCGCCTGGGGTTGCCGGTGCCGGACAGCGCCTCACCAACCGTGCAAGTTAGCCAAGATTTTTCATGAACGGTTTAACACGCTGGCTGGCTGTAAAAATCCGTAATGGAGGGCGCGGCTCCGTCCGAGCCAATCCTGCGGCTCGCCGGGAGGCTCGCCCTTCAAATGGACGAGTCAATCAGGTTTGGGACTCACTCGTGCGCGCCACCGGGCTGGCGGCCGGTTTCTTGGTCGTCCTGTTGACCGGCCTGCTCGTGATCACCACCGTGCACGGCAAGGTCGCCACTCTCGTGAATTCCAAACAGGTCGTGCGCCTCCATGATGAATTGCGGACCCGTCCCAAGGACGAGACTTTAAAACAGCGGATCCGCACGCTCGATCTCCGGCTCCGCCAGGAAACGTTTCGCCGGTTAAACCTCTCACACCAAGCCGCGCGCGCCTTGATTGGCGGGCTGGCAATATTCCTATTGTGCTCCCACTGGATCCAGCGGCCAATCCTTCCCAATCCGTTGGCGTGGGGTGCCCGCCGGCCGGCGAACTCCCAGCTCGCAATCTATGGCGTGGCGGGCGTCTTCGGACTCGCGGCGTTTGCCGCAGTCTTGGCCGCGCGCGTCCCGGTGCAACTCCCCGGTAGCGAGCAGGTCGCCGAAGCACCGGTGGGCGATGCGGAATTCCGCCAGCAATGGCCAGCGTTTCGGGGACCCTCCGGCTCCGGCAACGCACCCGATGCGAACGTCCCGCTGCCGTGGCAGATTCTTTGGAAAACGCCCATCCCACTGCCCGGAATGAGTTCGCCGATTGTTTGGAGCAACAGCGTGTTTCTAACCGGCGCCACCGACAAGGAAGACCGTATTTTCCGATTCGACTCCGAGACCGGCGCACGGATCTGGTCCCAGGCATTGGCCGATCCCAAACCGCCCGCACCAAAAACCACAGAAGATACCGGCCTGTCCGCCCCGACCCCTGTTACCGATGGCCGCCGGGTCTACGCCGTTTTTCCGGACGGATTGGCGGCAGCATTTGATTGGACGGGGAAGCCGGTCTGGCAGCGCAATCTCGGCCCGCTGGAGAATTCCTACGGGTACGCCGCTTCACCCGCGTTGTACCGGGACCGGTTGCTCATCCAAATTGACAGCGGCGAACCGGCCGACGGTCAATCCCGCTTGCTCGCGCTCGATTCGCGGACAGGCCGCAACCTTTGGCAGGTCAACCGTCCAGTGGCCGGGTCGTGGACTTCGCCGGTCCTGGTCGAATGGAATGGCCAGCCCCAATTACTCACCTGTGCCACACCGCTGATTATCGCTTACAATCCGGTCGATGGCACAGAACTGTGGCGCGCGCCAGGACTGGAAAGCGATTGCGCACCGTCACCGATTCTGGCCGGCAACGTCGTCGTTGCCATTGCCCCCAACAATGCCATCCTCGGCGTGCAACCGGGAACGACAAACGTCTTGTGGCGGACGACCGACGGTGTGCCGGACGCGTCGAGCCCCGTCAGTGATGGCCAACGAATTTATTTACTGGATCCGAACGGCACCTTGACCTGTCTGCAGCAGACCACCGGCCAGGTCGTTTGGACACATGATTTCGAGGATCATTTCTATGCCTCGCCGACCCTCGCTGGTGGGACCTTGATTTTGTTGAGCCGCAAAGGGGTTGCGTATCTGGTCGCCACAGGCGACAGCTACCGCGTGCTCGGTAAATTTGAGTTGGGCGAAAAATGCAACGCCAGCCCGGTGCCGCGCGGCCATCGGCTCTTGGTGCGCGGCCAACACAGCCTGTTTTGCATTGAGAGCGGGGCGAAATGAACGGGCACATTG
>Ga0114951_10006699_pt1 | contig 10092 bp, 18 predicted proteins | sample AM7aDNAmetaG_FD_88677 | JGI IMG/M metagenome (GOLD analysis project Ga0114951, IMG submission 88677) | Freshwater microbial communities from Finland to study Microbial Dark Matter (Phase II) - AM7a DNA metaG | ecosystem: Environmental > Aquatic > Freshwater > Lake | place: Finland: Lake Alinen...
ACAATGATAACATTCTTACCATTGACATTACCAATGATATCCATTGAATCAACAACATTAGCTTGTGTTCTTGTTTTGTGACATATTGCAATATCAGCATTTAATAATTTTGAATATGCTTTTGCTCTTTTTGTACCACCCATATCTGGCGCAGCAATCAATAAATCAGGAATATCTAATTTTCTTAGATAAGGAATAAAAATACTTGATGCGAATAAATGATCGACTGGTATATCAAAGAAACCTTGTATTTGTGTTGCATGTAAATCCATTGTAATTAATCTATCTACACCAGCAGCAGTCAATAAATTTGCTACGAGTTTTGCGCCAATAGAAACACGAGAATTATCTTTCCTATCCTGTCTCGAAAAACCAAAATATCCGATCACTGCTGTCACACTACCTGCTGATGCTCTTTTTGCAGCATCGATCATAAGCAATAATTCCATTAAATTATCAGATGGTGCAAATGTTGATTGTATAATATACACATCTTTTCCTCTAATAGATTCATTATATATTGGTTCAAATTCACCATCACTAAATCTAGTAACACTTGAATCACCCAATTCAATACCATAAGATTTAGCTATTTTTTCTGCTAAATATCTGGTTTGTTCACCAGCAAAAATTTTAATTTCACTCATATATTATAAATTAGTTTATATTAAATATATTACAAAGATAATATATTTTTATTTATAATCAAAAAATAAACATTAGTTTTTTATATATAGTTGAAATTTCCTATATGAAAAGAATAATAAATTTAATTAAATTGTACAACTACAAAAGAAAAAAGAAAATTGTTAAAATAATAAATACATTAAAAGTCTATAACCATTATTAGACTTTTTTTATTTTATAGTAAATCGATATTAGTCATATCTAAATACATTTTGTATTTTGGATTTTTTAATATTTCTGGATCTATATCTATTGGTTCAGTCCATTCTTTGGATTTGTAATTTTTAAAGAATGATATATTATATGGTTGATTTATAAAATCAAATTTAATAGACACATTAATAAATAATAATTTTATATATCTATCAATTTCTTCAATAGATTTTTTATCTAATTTGTAACTTTCATTTGTATATGTTATATATTTTTTCATAATAATCCTGCATATCCCATATTGAAATACATCTTATATTTTTCTTTTATTTCTTGTATCGCAATATCTTTAAGTAATGGTATATTATGTGGTTGTGTTTCACATATTATATTTTGTATATCTAAATCTTTGAATTGTACTGGATTAACATCAATGCAATTTTTTCCATTTTTATTTCTTATTGATATATCTGCACCAAATTTAAGTAAATATCTTATGATATTATGAGTTGTCCAATCAGCGGTTGATGATGAAGCATATATCAATGCACTATTACCTAAATTATCACTAACTAAATTTACATCAACACCATCTTGTAATAATTCTTTAACCATATCGATTCTTTCACGACCACAAGCTAACATTAAACCAGTGATACCTTTATCATTTTTAATATTTTTATTAAAATCACCAGTTTTCATATAACAATCGAAACCATATTCACTATTCATTAATATTGAATTAAACCAACCATTTACATAATCTGTCATAATAAACCTGCACCTCCAGCCGTCAATAAATATTTATATTTTGTTTTTAAATCATCTGATAGAAATTTTCTATATTTAATAAAATGTTGTGGGTAATTTTCACCTAACCATATAAAATATTCTGGAACATCATATTGTATAAATATTTTCAATGAATAATAATCAAAAATTCTATCAATATCTGAATCACATATATACATTTTTGTGGATAATTCTTTTAATAATGTCTTATAATATAAACGTTGTTCTTTATATATATATAATCATCTGAATTATCAAAAAATTCATTATATATTATACGATTATGTATTACATTTTCGTCTTCAATTTTCTGGAAACCATCAAAACTATATACATCATTACTAATTTTACTCAATACATCTTCTAATATATCTTCTAATATATTTTCAGTTATATCATATAATTCTTCTTCATTCATCATAATAAATCTATTTTACTCATATTCATTTCAACATGATATTTCTTTTTTATATCATCACATATATCTATATCATGTTTTTTGAACATTTTTAATATATTTGATATATCATATATATAATTTTTGAATATAAATTCTTGTACTTCACATTCTCTAATTACTGGTGTAATAATATCTTCATAATCATTTATCAAAAATAAATCATATATCGATTCTTCTTCACCTTCTTTTCCTTCGAAATTATTCAAATCTATTTTATCTTTATTACCTTTATATACATCTAATAATTGTAGAGTACCATATTCTTCATTATCTAAACTATATGATATTATATCATTTATATTAGTGAAATGTAAAACATCTAATATATTATTTAAACATTCATATTTGATATCAACTAATTCTTTATCTTCATCTTGTAAATAATCATTAACATAAGTTAAATAATTTTTATATACAACTAATACAGCTGTACCAACAAAATCAACTCTAATAGCTGGACCTGGATAAAACATAGTTATATTTAATCTTTCTAATTCTTCTTGAATCAAATCAATTAAGTTTTCTTTATTTGATACAATCATTTCTTTTAAATATTTCATATTATTTATATATTAAATTTAATATATAAGATATGACAAATTTAATTTTAAATACACTATATTATTTTAATGAAAATAATGATAACCGTTTCACATTAGATGAAATAAAAGATTTGATAGAAAAGTATAATATCATTGAAGATAATGAATATAATACATTAGGTGCAATACTCTTAAAAGAAATTGGACTAGTTACTAATGAAGAAATTGCAAAAACATTAGGTTTAAGATATGAACTTGATGATATTTCAAATGATGGTAAGTATGCATTTTTTCTACATATTGATGAATTTGATGATATATTAAGTGAAAAATATGAAACTGATATAAAAATTTTGAGTCCAGAATCCGATATATGGGATAATTATGATGGTTACTTTGATGATAGTTTATATTATTTAGATGATTTAACAGATGATACATTAAACAAAATAATTGATAAATTGATAGAAAAGAATTACACATTCGAAGATGAAAATGGTGATGATATTGAAATCACAAAAGATAATATTAAAATAGAGAAAAATTATCTACATATATTTGATGGTTCAGATTGGATAGAATTGAATGCTGAAGAGTTAAAAGATAGATTTGATGATTTATTTCATGTTATAGGCAATGGTATATCAGATGCACAAAGAAATGCGGATGAAAGTTATTTATATGATAAAGTTAAAAGAAATTTCGAAGATGGTATAGGAACATTCAAATTTGTAACAACTAAAAGAACAAAATATAAAAATGTTGACGGTGAATATAAAAATGTTGATGTTGAAATTGAAGAAATTAGAATAAGATTAGATAAATTCGATTTGAATAGAATTAAAGATATATTAATGTCTGAAGGTGGCAATTATGGTAATGATATTAAGGATTTTGAAGAAACTTGTGAAGATTATTTAAATATAGGTAACGAAAATGATTTCTTTGAAATAAAATCACCCGATTTTGATAGAGATTATTCTGGTTCAATAGACAGAAAATATTTAAACGAATTAGTTGTCGATAGACTATATGAATTATAGAATTTTTTTTCTTTTAAACCAAACAAATGGATATCCAAGATGTGATTCTAATTCTGGCATATATTTAAAATTCATACCATATATACCAACAATAAATGTCAATGGCATAAAAAATGCAGAAAATATTGTTAATACTTTCATTACATCATTTGTTTTAATTGATACAATAGACATATACATACTTGATAAACTATGTGAATCCTCATAAGATTCACCAAAACTATGATCCAATTTTTTAAGATGATCTTTAACATTTTGTAAATTTGATATATCATCATCTATTGTTATATGAGTATTTATAATATTACCATTCAATTCATTGACTTTTCTACATAAACGACAACTATTTTTTAAAAAATATAATTCACTAAGAGAAACATTAGTGTATCTATTTACAAAAATTTCTTTTTCAATATTATCAATTTTTGTAGATAAATCAAATGATATTTCATCATAAGTATTTAATACGAAAAGCATCAAATTAGTTACAATTTCTGATGGTTTTATATCTGGTTCAATTGATATAAAACTATTAATCAATATAGGATTTCTATGTACGGTTATAATAATTTCACTATTGTAAAATATAGCTATCTTATTACTCATATCTTGAATTGATGATGGTAATTCTTTAACTTTTTTATCAAAATATCTTAATATAATAAATGTGAAACCTTCTAACATTTCTTTTTTAGGTAAATGATTTGGTTCAAGACAATCTGTTAATACATTAGTATCAATTTCATACTTTAATGAAAAATCAAATAAATCTTGTTTATTTGGATTTGTGAAATCTGCCCAATTTTTACTTACTTGTGTCATCATAATATAGAATTTTTTAAAATAATTGCAAATATACAATTATTTTTTTAATATGAAATATATATTAAAAATATTTGTAAATATTTGGTTTTACATTTATTCTGCCGTATATTTGTAGTATAAATTAACTTAAACTTATAGATTATGAAAAAAGTATTGTTATTTGTTTTTGCTGTATTAGCATTAACATCATGTAGAAGTTTTGAATCTTTGAATTCAAAAACAGTTTCAGAATACAATATAAATATCGTAGAGTATAATTTTTATACAACAGAAAAATTAGTATTCGAAAGAAAGTATTCAAAACCAAGTAAGAATAAAAATGTCGATTTATATACAGAAAATCTTAAATTATCCAAAAAATGTAAGATCACTGAAACATCCGATAATAGTGCAACTGTGCAATTCAAAAATTATTCATTTAAATTTTCAAAAGATAGTAAAGGCGAATACAAAATAGATGATAATCAAGACATTAGTGGTGAAAAATATAAACTAATTAAAGGTAATGGTTCAGTATTAATGTGTAAAGTGAAGAATAAATTAGTATTTACTAAAGCAAAATAAGTTATTATAAATTCAAATAAATAAACAAGATGGAAAATAAATTAAGAAAAAATGTAGTATTTGTAAAAAGTTTTGAAGTATATGATTTCAAAACAAATTTCGGACAACTTGCAGTTGAAATAGTTTACACAGATGGTGAAACACAGATACTAACAACAAAAAGCACAAAGGATAATGTTCACTCATCATTTGAATTTTCAAGTGAAGTAGAATATTTTGAGTTTATTAAATTTCTACAACAACAAGGTATTCCACGAAAATAAAGAATTGATACCTTAAAATAAAATAGATTTTTAATATATAAAGAAAAAATATATTCAAATGTTTGTAAAGAAATTTTCATTAAATGAAGCACAAGAATCTGGATTAACATTTAATCAACAACCAAAGACAAATGCAACTGATCAATCAAATGTAACAGAACCAGTTGTACAATCAGATTCACCAGTATCGGAAAAAGCAATAATGTTTTCAGATGTTGTTGGTTCTTCAGCAAAATGGTCAGCTGATCCAGAAACAATGAAAGTTCAATTAGATAAACATTTCAACATAGTTAATGAAATTGCAAAAAAATGGAATGGTTTCGTTGTTAAGACAATTGGTGATGCATTTATGATATATTTTAAAGAATCTGATAAAACATTATTAAATGCTATAAATTGTGCAATAGAAATAATAAATAATGAAGATTTACCATTAAGAATAGGTATTTGTAGTGGTGATATGGAAGAAAAATCATATGTATTACAAGATGCTAAATTAAAAGACTATTTCGGTAATGCTGTTAATACAGCATCAAGAATGGAATCAAAAGTTGCTCAACCTGGAGGAATTGCTTTTACATATATAAATAATATATCAAAAACAGAATCATCAGCAATAGTAAATTTGATAGATAAATATAAACCACTTGCAACTAAATATAGTAATGATTGTAATAGTGATAAAGAAATGCAAGGTAAAAGATCTGGTAGATTATTAACAGATATTCACTTAGCCGCTTGTAAAAGTGTCCAAGAATTAAAGGGAGTTAAAGAATTAACATCGTTCAACTTTAAAGTAAAATAAATATGAAACATTTAGAAAATTTCAATTCATATAAAGGTAATGCTATTTATTCTGCGGCATTCGTAGTAAAAGATGATGTATGGAAACTACATCAAATGTTCCAACCAGTACATCCAAATCTTTTCTATCACCATTCTACAATAGAGTTTAAACCTACTGATTTATCTAATATAGAATTTGGTGTCAAAAAAGAAATGAAAATAATTGGTAGATTAACTACTGATAAAGTTGATGTGATTATAGTAGAAAGTCCAAAATCTAAAAACAAATATCCACATATTACACTATCAACATCTGAAGGTATTAAACCATTTGAAAGTAATACTGAATTAGAAAAACATTCAGATGAAATAGAATGGTTCAAAACACCAAAAACAATTTATGTAGTTGAAGGTGTGTTTAATGGTAGAGAAGATGTTATAAATTTATAAAGAATCTAATTTTTGTTTTCTTTTTAATCTTTGACTCAATCCAATTTTTATATAAAAATTGGATACATCAGAACCAATTTCTTTAACACAATATGAATTATTATTATAAAATAATTGTATTCCTGGTTGTTCTTTTTGATTGATTCTAAACACATAAATATCAGATACTTTATTATCAAATACTAAATCTAATCCGATAAGTTTTTTAATTTCAAAATTATTTGAGTCTCGTTTAATCAAAGGCTCTGATACATCACATAATCTAAAATCATAAAATGTTTTTTCAGACATTAGAATAGTAGTAGCTGGTCCAATTCTACCATTAGATGCAATATTATTTGATGCCATTTGTATTTTTGTTAACAATTTTTTTACATCTATATTTAAATCATCAATTTCAAATAATTCGTTGTTTTTATTTTTTGATGATAAATCCATTATTTTAAGTAAAATATCATCATGTATATTACTTTCATTTACTATATTTTTTAATTCAACAATTGTTGACATAGGTTGAATACTCATTGTTGGATATGTTGAATTATGTCGTGTTATTATTGGTGAATTCACAAAATCAATATATGTAAAAACATCATGTTGTTTATAGTCTTCAATTTTATTTGATGTAAGATATTTATTAAATATATTCATACTAGTCTTCAATTTTTTGTAAACAACAAATACTTTTATTGCCTGATACATATTGATCTATATCAAAACAAATTATCTTTGCCTTATCTTTTTTATATTGTATCCAATGTTTTTCAAATGACATTAAATCTAAAACATAACCAATTTGTTGTAATGGTACAATAATATCACCAGGTTTTAATTCAGTAATAAATAAACCTTTTCTATATGTCAATAATTCTGTTAGTGTATCATATTTTGGTTCACTTTCAACAACTTCAAATTTTCTAATATTATTTATTATTTTACATACTAATTCGAAACCTTTTCCTGCACTATCATAATCTATTTTATTCATACCATTTAATTCAATAGTAAATGCAATCTTATTTAAATCTAAACAGTATTTTTTGATAGTATTTGCAGAAGAATATCTTATAGCATAATTAACATCTATATTTTTTAGAAAATCTATATATGAATTTGTTTTTCTATCTTGATTAATCAAAGCGAATTCAGTACAATGTGGTGATGAATGTATATCTATAATAACATCATTTTCGTTTATTAATGTTTTTAATTCTTCTTGTATATTAACTTTTAGTTCAGAATTAAACATTCTATTAATATCTGTAGTAGAATTATTTGGTATATCTCTGGTATTTTTAATTATACCATCATCATTAATAGAACTCAAAATAGTTAATTTTTTGAATGATTTTGATTTAATATATTTCTTATCAAAGAAAAAAATATCATCATATTTACTCAATAAATAACTACAATATATTGGTGTCAATTCATTACCATGAACACCACTTAATATCAATATGTTTTTATCACCTTTACCTTCGAAAATAGTTTTATTCATATACAATTTTATTTTTTTATATATGTTTTTTTATTTTTAGTTTTAATATATAATATATAATTTTATTTTTTTATATATGTAATTTTATATATTGTTTTTAATATATAATATATGAATAAATTAAAACCTAAAGATTGGACTGATTTAGCATTATATAGTGAAGTATCAGTAATGTCACATTATTTAGAAAATGGTTATGATGTAAATACACAAAATAGTGAAGGTATGACATCATTAATGCTCGCCATAACAAGAGGAAGTAGAGAAAGAGTTATAGATTTATGATTAGAACAAAAAGATATAGATTTAAATATAGTAGATAATTATGGTAGAACTGCATTGATATTAGCAGTAGGTGTAACAGAAACAATATTGGCAAAAAGATTATTATTAAAAGGTGCTGATATAAGTATTAATAATTTTAGTGCATTAGGTGCATCATTTAATTTTTGGAAATCCGAAGAAATACAAAAAATAATATGTGAAATGCAACCGCATAATATATGTGGTATAAAAAATATAGCTACACAATATATATTAGATAAGTATAAGGTTTTATTTAATATGTGTAATGCAGGATTATTATAAAATAAAAAAGACTAGTATTTATACTAGTCTTTTCTTTTATTCTTCATTCAATAATGATTCTTTTGCTTTTTGAAGATTTGCTTTTTCTTCATCTGATACATCAGGATATTTTAAATTCAATTTATTTAATTCTTTATTTATTATACCACCAATAAGAAATCTCGAATACCATTTATTATCTGCAGGTATTACATACCATGGTGCATCTTTCGTACTTGTATTTTGAATTGCATCTTCGAATGCTTTTTGATATTCATTCCAATGTGTTCGTTCTTTTAAATCTGATGATGAAAATTTCCAATTTTTAGAAGGATCATCAATTCTATCTAAGAAACGGTTTTTTTGTTCTTCTTTAGATACATTTAAAAAGAATTTTAATACAATAGTATCATTTTCTACTAATGTTCTTTCGAAATCACGAATTTGTCTATAACGTTCTTGCCAGAAGTTTTTATCAATAGTCTTTGATGTTTGAATGTAATCTGGATGAACTTTAGTAACTAATACATTTTCATAATGAGAACGATTAAATATACCTATTTCACCTTTTGGTGGTAATGCTATATAATGTCTCCATAAATAATCATGTTCTAATTCTAATGATGTTGGTGATTTAAAACTAGTTACTTTAACACCAGCAGGATTAATACCTGACATAATATGTTTTATTGTCGAATCTTTACCACATGCATCACGTCCTTGAATTATAATCAAAACAGATTTTGTATTATTTGCATACAAAACATCTTGTAGTTTAGATAATTCTTCTATATCTTCTAAAGATATTTCTTCACCTTCTTTTTTATCGACTTCTTTATCAAACTCTTTTGTTTTATGTTTAGACAAAGAAAATTTCTTATCATTAGTGACTTTATATTTATTAAAGTCAAAATTATTTTTACTCATATTTTATATATTTGGATTAAAAATTTTAGGATTTGAAAAATCTGTATGCCATTTTTCTAAAATACCATTATCTAATAATGGTTTTATAGATTTACCAATATGCATTTTATGTTTTTTTAATTCCCATGCAATGTCATCACATGTCATAAACATAGAATCTCTAGATTTATCTGATAATAAATCTACTATCTGTTTTTGCAAATCTGTTAATTTAATATCTTTCATACTATTGTATAATTAAAATTACAAAGAACGCAATAATCTTCTAAATCTTTTAAACCACGTCTTTCTTTAATTATTTTATTATTTTTATCACGTAATTCAAAATATTTTATATAATTATCACTTCCTTGAATAGTATGAATAGAATAATCGAAAGATTCTACTCTTAATGCAACTTCTAATTCATTTAATAAATTAGATAATTTAGTAATCTTATTTTGTATATTCTTTATCATAACATTATTTTTATTTGACAAATATACTGAAAATAATAACTGAAGTCAAGTATTATTAAATATATTTTTTAATA
>Ga0114951_10006701_pt1 | contig 10091 bp, 18 predicted proteins | sample AM7aDNAmetaG_FD_88677 | JGI IMG/M metagenome (GOLD analysis project Ga0114951, IMG submission 88677) | Freshwater microbial communities from Finland to study Microbial Dark Matter (Phase II) - AM7a DNA metaG | ecosystem: Environmental > Aquatic > Freshwater > Lake | place: Finland: Lake Alinen...
AATCCCCGGAACCGGATTCCACCGAATCCGGTTCCGGGGATTGCCCCTGGGCTTAGAGCCGAGACGGCCGCGGGAGCAGCGCTTACAGCAGGTGCGGCAGCAGCAGAAGCCGAGCCTACAGCGCCTGGAATTTGTCCCCCAGCTAACCAGTCATTCACACCAATCTCACGAAGAGCTGCTAATCCTACTGCTGTTGTTGCAAGCCACTTTGGGACATTCTCACAAAACTTAATAACGGTGTTGGCGAAGCTATTGTTAGTTTCTAAGAGAATCCCTACTCGGTTGATTTGAGCATCAAGCTCAGGAAAATGAGCTAATCGATGTGCGGGAACCGCAGAAATAAGATACGCTGTTCGAAGAAGACCATCCTCTTGCTCGAGGAAAGGCTGTAATACTTGTGTTTTAGTCATAATTAGGCTCCCGCTCTTTGTGCTTCAATACCAGGCGCAGTTCGAGGCTTATACGCCGCCCGGGGATTATAACTAGCAGTGTTGACTAGTCTCTTGTAAATGTCTGTGAGGGTAGCTAGGTCTTCTGGGGCCCACTGAGCGAGTTCTTTTAGGCCTTTACCTGGGATGGTATACTTGCCGACAATAGCTCGATATGCTTGAATAGCCCGGCCATCTTTTACTTGACCTGACTTTATTGCCGTAGTGAGAGCGTTTATCATCCTTACTGCAGATGGCAATTGAGGGCCCGCTTTGCCGTTGTATCCAAGCTTAGCTAAAAGGCTATCAATCATTTCGTTAGGTACACCTCGAATATCGGCACCAAAGTTTTGCGCCATGTTTCGACCACCCCGTACTAGGTTCGCCACCCCTTGACCTGCGCGGTATAGGGTGTTTCCAATAAAACCTTCTTCCAAATTTTCTTCTAGATACGCAAGAGCTTCGTCGAGTTCTCGCAATTTAGCTTCTGTCATAGTCGCTCCCGCCTCTTTTTCACCCTTTTCGATATCTTGTTTTTCTTTAGGGGAGATAGTATCTATAGCTTTTTCAAATTCACCTTGATGTACCAGTTCTTCATTAGCCACATCTTTGAAAAGTTCTTTAACCTTGGGATTATGAGTTGATTGTGCGATTTGGTCATAAGTATTGGCCGCGTCAAGCTCGGCGATTTGACCTTGTCGGACCGCACGCTTGGTTTCTTCAGAATCGAAATCCTTAGCGGTAATATCCGGCAATTCTATTTCGTCGAGCCTGGCGAGCTCTTCGCGTAATTGTCCAACAAGCTGCTCTGCACGGCTCATAGTAGCTCCTCTTTTTCGGGTCTTATTTTGCCCAGCTACTATTGCGTTCGATCACACCTTTCTCATTGCCATAAACCATACCGGCCTCTTGAAGAGTCTCAAGGCGCTCAGCACGAGTGATAGCGATAGAATCAGGCATACGAGACATAGCCACAGATTTGGCGCTTTCATCGATGTCTGACTGGATCTTAAGGAACTGAGAATAGGCTTCGCGATAAGTCTTACAAGTACGAATCTGGCGTTCATACGGAACGATTGATTCCCCATAGCGAGCCATAAGATCCGCCCAATAACTCTCAACAGCGGCTCCACCGGACTCATCGAAGTTCAGGTAGCCTTTTGTGCGCTCTGCGAATCTCTGCTGCATGTTCGGGGTATTAGCCTTTATTAAGTCTTCTTTATACTGCTCGAATCCCCGGGCGACCGAATCACGATCTTCTTCCGTAGTCTTGAGAGCGTCTTGTAAACGGCCTACTTGACGAGCGAGGCGCTCAATAGTATTTTTGGCCTCAGCCATTACGACACCATAGCTAGCTTTCTCTTTACCAATGGCTTCCACCAGTTGTTTACGATCCGCGGCTACCTTCTCAGCAATACGAACTCTTTCTTCAAGAGACTTCATTTCCTGATTTTGATAGCGGATATTCTGTGCAGCTTCATTAGATTTCTGTGAAACCTCTGAGATTTTTGCTTTCGAATTCACCAGAGTTTCCTCAAGAGCCTTGGTTTCTTCGTTATACGCGAAAAGCTGTCGGCGTCTCTGGGCCTCTAAGAACGCGATGCGTGCTTGTGCATCTTCAAGCATCTTGCTTGCCGGACGCTTGGCTAACTCAATCTGAGAGGCCTGAAGTGCTTCACGAAGCTTATTGTTATTTTCTCTCATGGCAAGAGAGATAGCTTCCCAATCTTTGGCTTCTGCCGTAGCGACATTGACTTCTTCGGCAAGAAGAGCAACACCAATCTTTAGTTGCTCATTGTCGTTGACGCCAAAAGTCTCTTGTACTTTCTGCCCTTGATCAGCCATCTCTTCTAATGCGGCCTTCTCTTGAAGAAGACCTTCTTCGATTTGAGCGCGAAGATCAGGGGCCGCACCGTCTTCGAAAAGACTGAGAATATCCGTAAGCTCAGCAAGTCGGGCCTGTGGGCTCTCCATCTTACCGGCATCCTCTAGGTACTTACTGATATCGCGACGGAATTTCTTCTCCCCCTGTTTTCCAAGGGGCGTTGATTGTACGGTTCCCTCAGTCAGGACGGTGCCTTCATTCTGATCCATGCGATTCTCCTTTATTCTTACACTTTCGTGTGTTGGACTGTGTTCTACGGCTTCATGCCTCCCCTCTGATGAGGGTTTCTGGCGTGAGTATTCTATATTTAGTGCGTCTCCAGCTTCACCGAAGACATCTTGCGAGGGGTTAAGGACTATATCAGCACAGCGTTCCAAGACATAAGTATCTGGATCTACTGTTTCTTTATCACTTTTAAGCTCGCCGAAGCCCGATGAAGAGAAACCAATGCGCCCGCCCTTGCTAATAATGTCTTTTGCGAGAGCACCATAATCTCCAACAAAGGTACCAACGGCCCAAACGAGTTGATTTTCTGCATCTATTTCCATATCCAACCAGACAATCGCGGCGTTTTTTGCTTCTCCTTCGCTGTCAGACTCTGGATGATCCATGAGCCCAACTCTTCCTTTCCACTCGCTTTGCTGTTCTTTAATAACGCGTTCCCACAACTTACGAGTATATTTTCGGCCGTTTTGGTTGGCTTTTTGTTCGTTGATTCGGGAAACAGGAAAGCGCCAAAGATCAATTTCTTCAGATACTATGTTCTTTTCGACCAGTTGTTGGAACCCGGGGATATTGCTATGACTGATAGCTTCCTTATATCTTTCGCGCAGTTCCGGAGTAGAGTTTATGTGCTCGCAATACTTTGCGGAGACTGAATAGGTCTCTACGAAGCGTTGAAGCTGGGGTTTACCATCCATTCGGAACTCCTTCTAAATGACTATGTATAATTAGTATCCCCATAATAAAATGATGTGTAAGGCATAAAAAAACCTACCAGTTAAGGTAGGTTTGGCTGTCGTGATAAATAAGATTACATTTTCCGCTCGAACTCCAACATTTTTCGGGTTAGGACGAGAGCGCGCCTCATCAAATTATAATCAGCGCTGTAATTGCATCCCTCCATAATTGCCGCCATCTCATCCAGCCTCTCCGGATTATCCGTGAGCCTACGATATTCGTTGTACAAATCCCTATCGCTGTCAAGCAATTCGTGAACCGTTCGAGCCATAATCTTTTACTTTTACTCCTTTACAAGCAACTCTATTTAATATACCCTTGTTACCTTGAAAAACGGCTAATCTGCTGTTGTTCTAATAATTCAGAAAAATCTCGATACTTCTCTACCAGCTGTGTAATATTAGTAGGTACCGCCTGCAATTCAAAGTTCGGTTTGCCTATATAATACCCCTGAGACAAGTCCATCCCGAACCGTAAAAGATACTCGAACTGCGTTTGGGTTTCGACCCCTTCCGCAAGAACCTTTGTCCCCATCCCCCTCGCGAAGGATACTATATTCTCATAGATTTGTTGCTTATCTAAATCAGTGTCTATATTTTCTATTAGCTCGCGAGAAACTTTGACGATGTCAGGTTTTGAATTGAGCAATGCCAAGTGATTTGAATACCCTGTCCCAAAATCGTCCAGCGCAATCAAGGCATTCAGATTTACTACGGATTTGTTCAGCAGTGAAATAATATCCGCAAGCACTTCCCCACGCTCAATGATCTCAATTACAAACTTGATATTGTCGAATAATCCCTGTTTGATGGGATCGTTATATATCTTTTTTCTAATTGCTTCGGGAGCCATGTTGATAAATAGGCGGCAATGGCCATCTAAGTCTCTAAAAGTCTGGATAGCCTTTAAGGTCATAACCATTTCTAATTGAGGATAAATCCCTAATACCTCCGCGTCATCTAACAGCTCCGTAACAGAAGCATACGCGGGGTTAGTAGGGCGCGTCAATGCTTCATATCCATATAGTTTTCCGTTCTTACAGGAAATGATAGGCTGGAACACCGTCATTATTTGCGCGCTATCAATGACTTCGGGAAGGTGTCGCCGTCGTTCTAATAAAGATCGATATTGTGAATAAGATGTAATATCGAATGCCTTAACTGTTGGATCTTCTTTTCGCAGAGCCTCATTTGCTGCAAATTTCGCATAAGTGCTAAGAATCTCTGACTCAGTCGTATAGGTTATAGATACGATGCCTATTGAAAGAGTAAAATGAATATGGATAGATTCTTCGATAGGGACTTCTACAAGCTCTTCGGCGATTTTCTCTATCGCCTCTTGAAGATCACTTATTATATCTTCAAAAGGCTTCTGAGACTCACAAATGATAAGCAGGTCGGTGTCGGAAAATCTATACATAGTTCCAAAATGAGGTAATTGTTTTTGAAATGCCTCACCCACCGCCTTGGTTATAGGATCTCCTACACTAAGACCATAGCGTTCTAAGTATTGATCGTATCCTTTAATAATCACATACGCATATGCCGAAGCCATCTTAGGGCAGGTCTTAGGGATTTGAGAGCGCCATAGTATGCCTGTGATGGGGTCGTGAGCCAGAGAGTAAAGTTTTTGCTGGTTGGAGTATCTCAGCAGCATCATGACTTCGCAAAGAATTAAAAGTCCCATTGCTCCAAAAGCGTAAAATTCAAAAGAAGATATATAATAATTGGCGCCAGTAAGATGTCGGATGAGCAAATAAAAGAGAGTGATGATTAAAAATATGACCACAATTGCGACAACACGCCTGAAGAGATTCTTAAATTTTTGTGTCACAGCCCCCACTTCCTATTTAGTTAGTCTAAATAGGGGTGAGAGTTTAGAGATTTGGGGACAGAATATTGATAGCCACAACGGTATACTTGACTTGATTCAGGGCATCCTTCAACGCATTATGCGCTTCACCATCACCCATTCGGTATTTGTCAAGATCAATACCCGCAAGATCAACTACGGTGCGGATATCCCGAGCGTCCTTGTATCCCCATGGTTTTGGTAGATCGCAAGCTTCGAGCGCGTGGTTGAGAATAGGAAAATCAAATGTGGCGTGGCACCATATTCGATAGCGATCATCCTTGATTGATTGGCGCTGTCGAACAATCCAATTTATAAATGACAGGAGAGCCTCGCCAATAGGTTGGGGATTTTCAAAAAGGCTTTCCTGTGCTTGTTTTGATTGCTTCAACCACCACATTACGGTATCCGCACTCATAGTAAGCCCCCGACGAACAGCAGATTGAGGATCAATATTGATTGAGAAAGTATCTTTTATTTCTCCCGTTTTACGATCGAAATTCGCTGCGCCTATTTGAGTGATGACTGCGCCGACTTTGGAATCGAGCGTCTCCAAGTCGCACATAATATCTATATTCATTTTACATGCCCCCTCAAAATAAAAACTTGTGAGTGTTAGGAATTGTTTTAGAATACGCGATAGATTTATTAAGCTTAGCCCATAGAGTAGATGCTCCGAGATATTCTAACAAGCTTTTAAGAAAAGCGATTTGCTCTTCATGGCGATACCCTTTTTTAAGCCACTTCTCTGTCCGAGTCATTAGATCACGAGCAACCGCCATTAGTTCTTGTTGGCTGTGTTTATGAAAATCAACGCTGGTAGGATTCTCATCAGACACCGGCCAGTGGCTTAATTCGTCGGCGATGAGTTCTACATCGGCTCGATCTTCACCTCGATAAGCAATCGCAAGACCTTGAAGATAATTTAATACGCGTTCTTTATCCGCTCGATTGGAATGTTTGAAAACATAATCGGCCGCGGACATTGCTTTATCCATATGAGTAGGTAGTTTTTTAAGCCCAACTCTAAATACCTGCCAATCAATATCGAATTTCGAAATGTCCGCGGATTTCATATTAAACGCCAATGCCAAATTTTAGCTTGTCGTGTAGATATTCATTTTCTGTTCGAAGCCGAATCACTTCATCAAGAAGATCCGGGGCGAGCGCCATGAGCTCGGCATTTTCTTTTGCTCCTTCGATAGCCTTTCCTTCTTCATCAGTAACAAACAATTCAGCGATGGTTCCTCTCGCAGGAGAGTGAATAGCCACTACCCCTTCTTTACATCCCTCGTAGCTATCTCCGATCCACCAGATCGGAGCGTCAATATGTCTACGAAGAGTCAGTAGTTCCTTGGTGTCAAAAACAATCGGGTTAGATGCCATCTTTTTTACTCCTTAGGATTCATCAGTGGAAGAATTTCATTGAGATAGTTTCGAATTTCTTCTGCTTCCTTTTTCACCAAAACAAGCTCATCCTCATAAGGTCTGCCTTTACGAATGACTTGCCAGATGAATCTTATTTTATCTTTGAAACGAAGATAGCGGGGATCTCCTAATCCCTGCGACCAAAAACTGACATAGAGCATATCAATAGTTCCCTTATCTTCAATAGGCGCCGAAAATAAAGCGCCTTCCCCATAGCAAGAGCATTTTACAAAGAGTTCTTTTTCTTTTATTTTCATCCAGGTAACTCCTCATTGTCCTCGAGAGGGATATACCAGACATCATCATTTGTCAGCCAACCGTGCTTACCCCCAAAAATATGAGAGGTGACGGTTCCTTGTGGTCCATCTCTCATCAGAGCCTCGTATACTTCTTCTTCGTAGTAGCCTTCGAAGGGCCCACCGATCGGTTCAAACCAATAGAGCACTCTTTGACCGTTTGTAGGATAACATTCCTTAGCTCGAATCCATACCTTGCCAGGTATCTCAGGCCGACCACGAGCTTTTTTTTCTTGCTCCCAAGCATATACCTCTTCGTCTTCTTCAGTCGTCATTTGTTTGAGCCTCTCCCGTAATAGCGGCTTTTAAAGCACGAGCATATTCACAGTTCGGCGTTTTCAACATCTTCTTCTCCAAACCGCATTGGATAGCTTTTTCAGCACATTCCTTTTCAATTCCTTTTTTATATTCTGCGAGATCAGAATAAATTTTTAGGTCTTTATCTCCCGCACTATCAGGATAATATACCCTATAAACTTGTTCAGATTTAAGTGTTGGCATCGCTTACCTCGTAGCCGTAGCGAGCGGCGATCTTGATGAGCTCGATTGGTCTACCCACAGGAACTATATCTGCGCACTCTTCGACAGCACTCAAAAGCATCTGCATCGGCAACTTGATTTTCGGTGGGGCATTGGTGTGACATACCTTACAAATACAGCGACCCTTATACCCGTAGAATCTTTGGTGACAGGTTAAACAGAGACATTCGTAATTACCATTTTCATATTGGTAATCTTCAGTCCAGTCCCGAAAGGTGAGTTCCATAAATTCCATAATTTATCCCTTTGGATGTTTGGTGGCACTTTTGATCTCACCAAGAACTTTAAGTGCCTTATCGAAATACTCAGCGTTATAACCAGAAGCCAACGCTTCGTGAAGAGTCTCCCATTGCTCTTCGGTTAGTTTATACTCATGTTGCGGTTTGGTGGCCTCTCTACCCAGTTCATCGTGATGCTTCATCGTTCTTCTCCTCTATCTTAGCCAAGATTACTCGCGTTTTAGTTTCGGCGGCTTTAGCTTCATCGGATTGATAGCTCCGATCACCATCCACGCTATCATATACTCCCTCATATTCGTTATACATTGCTTTCAACGCTTCATACATGTCGACCGCGGCTTCAATAAGGCGGCCATCCATTTCATTATCGGATAATTTGATCCCCTGAGAATCCCATCCTTCCACATCGGTTACTATCTCTTCCCCATTAGGGCCCCACAGTCCACCCCGGCCCCACCCATTTACGACACGAGTATCCCATGTCCAAGGGCCCGGTGTGTACTTACTCACCTTCAAGCCCTTCACTTATGTCCCCCCTTTAAAATTGGCCGAGCGTCGGTCGGCCTAGCCCAGTGGCGCCTTACGATGCGCCCGGAATAGTGCGCTGCTTTCGCTCGCGTTCCGGTTTTACGATCCGTGGCCAGCGGCCAGTTTGGATGTGTCGGGCGGAAAAATCTTGTCAAGTTTATATTCAATTATCCTCTTCACCGGAACTAAGAGTATCTTCGTAGATCTCTTCTTTGACGATTGTAGTGATAGAAGGTTCCCCAGTATACTCAAAGCGCGCTTTGAAATCTTCGAGAATGGCTACGAACTGATCTATCTCATCCCACTCTATTGCCCATCTCTTAGTGCTGATATAGAGAAAAGGTCCGCCGCCAGCGTCATCACTCCCTACATAGAGGTTTTGCCCAGGGGAACCCTTTTCACAAGAGTCGGATTCTTGACTGTATACAGCTTTTAGTCTTTCGATAGAAACTTCTTTAGGTAGCATCATTCTTCCCCAGTATTGCGGCGCGCAGTTGTGTAATATAGGAGCCATCAGGCTTCTCATCGATAAGCAGCCACGCCACTGCCTTATCCACACACTCCTCGCGAACGCGAGCCTCTATCTCTTTGAGCACCTCCATCGGCGCCATCTTAGCCGAAGCCCGCACCTCGGCGTCGTGGGCCTCGATGAGTTTCTCTGCCTCGTCGATCCAATAGCCTGTCATCACTCGCAACCCCTGAGACATTAGTTGTAAACTGATTGCAAGCTCCCTAGCGTTCACGGCGTGTTCTCCTTGCCGAGCGCGGCGCGGGCGTATCCGCCAAAGTCGCCAAGTACTGGTATAAAATCCTGCCCACCGGGATTCATAATCGAGCCATCTTTTTTGTAATGCTCAACCTTGGCATACCACTCCAGCGCCTCGCGGAGGATGTCAGCCCTATCGGACTCCCATTGCGCTATTTCTGCCCAAGCCTCCGGGTTTTCGCTTGCGTTGTGCGGCTCCACTGGTCTATCGCTCACGACCCGCCTCCTTTGGTGCGGAATCGTTCCGCGTCGGTTCCAAAGCCCTGCTCTTCCAGCCAGTCGGCTTCCGTTTTGATAAACTCCTTGAGTACCCTCTTCTCTTTGGTAAGCTTGGCGATGATGTCAACACGGCCTATTCTTGCCCTGTCACGTTGCTCGATCATGCCTTGCAGACACTTGATTTCAGTGTCCTTGTCAGTGTTGCCCCATGCCTCTCTTGCTAACACCGGACAATAATCATAATGCCCGACAAGACCGGGGAATCCGCAACCAACGCAACCGCTAGTATAGCTATCGCTCACGACTCTCCTCCTTTGGCGCGGAGGAGGGCGTCACGGGCGAGGGTTTGCACTTCTTCTTTCCATATGGCTAATGCCTCTTTGCTGTCGCATCGACAGACGGGCGAGCAACCACATCCGTCCTGTGTGATCCTCTCCAGCGCCTCGCGCAGGAGGGCGATCTCTGAACGCAGGAAACTCAGTTCAATCCGCCTTTCATTCGCCAACTTGTAAGCATCCCTTACAAGTTTGTCATCCAAGGAAGTCCTTGTCACACCTATTGGGTGCTTGCTCGAAAAGTCCGCACTGTCGTCGCTCACGACTTGCCTCCTTTGGATTTGTTGAGGGCGGCGCGGAGCATCTCGTCCAGCCAGCCATCGTATCTGCATATCGCGGCGTCCCATGTGGTGAAACTTTTGGCGGAACTTTTTGCTCTTGCGGCGTAATTTGCGGCGTAACTTGCGTCGGCCCATGAGGCGGAACTTGAGGCGGCCCATGAGGCGGCCCATGCGGCGGATCTTGCGTCGAAACTTGCGTCGGAACTTGAGGCGGAACTTGAGGCGGCCCATGAGGCGGCCCATGCGTCGGAACTTGAGGTGGAACTTGAGGCGGCACTTGAGTCGGATCTTGCGTCGGAACTTGCGTCGGAACTTGAGGCGGAACTTGAGGCGGC
>Ga0114951_10006702_pt1 | contig 10090 bp, 8 predicted proteins | sample AM7aDNAmetaG_FD_88677 | JGI IMG/M metagenome (GOLD analysis project Ga0114951, IMG submission 88677) | Freshwater microbial communities from Finland to study Microbial Dark Matter (Phase II) - AM7a DNA metaG | ecosystem: Environmental > Aquatic > Freshwater > Lake | place: Finland: Lake Alinen...
CAAATCTTTAAAAAAGAAATCACAGATTTATTAAATGATTGTGATGATTTTAGTTTTTATGTAGATGCAGGTTATGACTCAGATGATTGGTCCGAAATTACTGGGTATAAAATAATAAAAGAAACAGATGAAGAATTTAAGGAACGCATAAAAGTAACTCAAGAAAAAGAAAAAGAACATAACAAAAAACAAAAAGAAGCGAAAGAAAAAAGAGAAAAAACTTTATATTTAAATCTTAAAGAAAAATATGAAAAAAATAATTGAAAAAGCTTGTGCAAAAAAACTACTGGAAATACAAAACATTTTTCGGGTAGGCACGAGTCTGGTTTATCATTTAGATCCTGTGTTGAGTGAATTTCAGAAACTTGCACAAATTTTTCAATATCACATACAAATTGAAAATGAGAAAGTTTATATTCATCTCAGGGAATATAAAGCATCTCAAATAGAAATAGTAGATTTGACAAAATATTTAGGTAAGTATCAAAGAAAAAGAAAAATTGAAAAGATTTTTGGAAAAGGTTGAATTTAAAATTCAACCTTTTCTTTTTTATATATAACTGAAAAAGAAATTTTTCATGGCATACCGCACTAGATTAGACATCAATCAAGGTTTGGATCTTAACTTTAATATTTCTAATATCACATTTGTTGACGGACTCACCGCAGATAAAGTTAAAATAAGATATAACTGGTTTTTCAATGGAAAAGTATTGAATGCTGTCGTTGGTGAAGATTCTTATGGACTAGTTTGGTACTCAGGAGACTGGTTATGTGGAGATTGGTGGGACGGTACTTGGTATTCTGGAACTTTTAATGGTCGTTGGAGAAATGGAAATTTTTATAGTTATTTATTAGATCCAGTTGATGTTCTTAAAGGTACTTTAAGACCTTTGATAGATGATAATATTTATTCTACTTTTAGTGGTCTGTGGCAAAACGGAAATTTTTATAATGGCACATTTTTAACGTCTGGAAGTACGACCAGTTGGAATGATTTTTGGTCAGGAAGTACTGATAATATTACAACTTCTGTCTGGGAAAATGGAACTTTTTTTAATGGAATACTTAAAGATTCTATTTGGTTAACAGGAAAATTTATGGGTGGAAATATGACAAATTCTCAATGGTTGTCAGGTTCTTTTTTTAATGGAACTTTTCAAGGTTATTGGACTTCAGGTGATTTCAAAGGTGGAGATTTTATTTATGGATATTGGTCAGGTGGTACTTTCTCACAAATCAGTCCAACAACAATCTCAAGGTTTTGCACAAGCGGAACAGTAGAAGGATCTTGTTTATGGATGAATGGTATATTTAGAAATGGAGAATTTGGTTCTACTGACAATTCGGTTGCTATTTGGGAAAACGGTATATATGAAAGTGGTACTTGGATAGGTGGACATTTCAAAAAAGGACAATTTATAGGTGGTAACTGGTTAGGTGGAATTTTTGGCGATTACACAACTACAGATTATGTATATTGTACTTCGATAACAGAAACTGGAGATACTTCGTTAACTGTATGGACAGGTATAACTAATGCAGAAGGCAATCCAAATTGCACAGACTATTCAAGTTGTTTAGTTTCACCAACAGCGAAATATATATCAAATTATAATATTTTATTAAATGGTAATATAAGTCGGACATTAGTCTTTTCAGGATTTACCTTTAATATACCAACAGATTCAAAAATTATAGATATTGAAGTTAAAATTATAAAAGGAAATACCATAGGTGATGTTATTGATGAAGAATTTAGTATATCAAAAACTGGTTTGATAAATTCAGGCATAGAAGACAAATCTTTAAAAAATACAACTTGGAATCAACAAACAGGTATTTATCACTTCACAGGAAGTAATTTTACTTCAAACGAAATAAATAATGGCATAAATATTTTACAATCGGCAAAATTCAAAACATTCCAAGCAGTAAATTCTGTGAGAATCTATTCTTGCTCAGTTAGAATTACTTATTCCAGTATAAATACACCAATCTGGAGAAATGGTAATTGGGGTAACGGATATTGGATTAGTGGTACTTTCATCAATGGTCAATTTAATGATGGTTTTTGGGAGTCAGGAAATTTTGATAGTGGAATTCTTAGTGATTAAAATTAAAGAAAATAAATTTAATATATACAAATAAAAATCCTTAAAATTGCTTTCATACGACAAATATATTTCTAAATTAAATGAAGCGTTAGGTGTACCAAACTTTATAGAAACTTGGGTAGATACGTTTTCAGATATTATTTTGGATAAGATATCAGATTGGGTTTCCGAACTTAAAGAAGATTTCAATAGAATCACAACACCAATAGCAATAGGTAATGGTTCATTTGATGGTTATAGTAAAGAAATAGTTATACCGATTGTTAACACCTTATTACAAAAATTAGGAACTAATATAAATCTTAGTAACTTTAAAATTAAGTTAACTTTCTTCATTGTACCAAATCAAATAGTTGATTTACAATCCTTTGAAGCTAGATTCACAAGAGAATTAACGTTTAAAACAAACGCTCTACAAGATCCACAATTAGACTTAGTGATTATATTACCATACGAAATATTAGATGTAAGAAAAAATTTTTATAACGTATTAAATAGATATGGTATTGTAAATAAAATAGACGAACTTTTATCACACGAATTAACTCACATGTATGAATTTTATAGAAATAAATATGATTTAACTTCAGATTCTATATTAGATGAATTGTTAACCAAGATGGGAACTCATAAACTTTCTGAAATATCAGAACAATGGAAGCAGTTTCTAAATATCGTCTATTTAAGTATATCTTATGAAATAAATGCTAGAGTGTCAGAAATAAATGCTAGAGTTAGAAATGCTTACAATGATAGTGATTCATTTAGTGTTGAAGATTTTAGAGAACTTGTCTATGAAACTGATGCTTGGTCAGAGATGTTGAAATTGAAATATTTCGATGCTGAAAAATTTATGGATAGTATAAAATTCAACATCAGTAATGGTACAATTAAAAATATTTTTCAATTAAATGATGTTGACGTTGATGAAGATGAAGATGAAGACGATATTAAATTTATAGTTTTATCTTACCTAATTTGGAATTGGAGTATAACTTTAAAGGAAGTTGTTAAAAGTTGGGAAGATAACACAAAAGATATTATACAAGAATTAGATTTAATACAAAATAGGTATATCAAACAAGTACCAGAAGAATTTCTTAATGATCCTTTAAAATTTTTTGATTTTTTCGAAAAGAAATTTAAGAGAAGATGGAGTGATTTTAATAGAAAAGTTATGAGATTAGCGGCACGATATGAATTCGACTAATTATGAAACATTTACAAACATATGAAAAATTTGAATTTTTTAAGAAAATTAAATCTGATTGGGATTATAGTAGAATCAAAAAATACGATGACGATTTAGAGGTACATTTAAAATCATCTTTAGAAAAACTTTTTTTCAAATCAGAAAATGATAAAATAATGTCGTTGGTGACTAATTTGTTCAAAATGGAAGTTTTTGATAAATTTTCTTCGGATATTAGTAGTGCTTCGATTTCGACATATGAATGTTGTGTAATAAAAACAAAAAACAAAAAAAGAGAAATTAAAAAATTTACTAGAGAAACTGCTGATGAAATCGAATTTATCACAAAATTCGTCAAAAAAATATTGAATTATATCAAATCAGATAACGATTATCAAGAATTTATTATTAGAGAACATCCAGAGAAAATCGATTTGATAAAAGATTTTCTAGATAAAGAAAAATTTAAAGATTTGATTGACGCTTCTGATTTAGGTTTATTTTAAAAATAAAAATTAATATATAAAGATATGAAAACATGGAATAAATTTTTTGAAGCATTAGACGACACAGTGGGTGACAAAATCAGCGAAAAATATAAATCTCTAAAAAAGGGAATTTTGGAATTACTTGATAAACAATTGGGTGACGACGCTAACGAACTCGGTAATGTACAAAATTTTATCACAGATTTTTTAGAAGAAAACGAAACACTTGACGAATTCGTTGAAAATTCAGACATTTTCGATTTTTATTTAAAATATCAGTCTGATATAGATTCTATTTTAGATGACGAAGGTTATTTTGATGAAGCACCAACTAGTAACAATATTTATAGTTTGTATGATTATGTTATCGAAGGAAGTAAATTTGCTGTAAATAAAGCTTTAGAAATTATCAAAGAAGAAATTTTTAAATAATGAAATATTAAACTGTTACAAATAAAATTTTCAAGATGCTATCGATATGGGTTTGATAGACGTTAAATTGTATACATTACAACGAATAGATAAACCGGAATTCCGAGAATTGATAGACGCCTATGAACTCGGACTTTTATGATTAAACGATATTTGAAGTATCCGTTCCCGTCCAAGTTCCTTTATTATCTCTTGAAGCTAAATAGAACACATTTTGTTGTTTATATTGTGCTATAGTAGTAGAATTTGTCTGGTTAAAATCAATTCTATAAGATGATGGATCCGATAAAACCAAAGGATCATTAGGACTATCAGTTTTACCAGCTTTAGATAATTCAAAATGAAGGTGAGCACCACCAGAATATCCTGTAGTACCAACTTTTCCTATCAATTGACCTTTTTTAATTGAATCTCCGACATTTACATAATTCTCTAAACAGTGATCCATTTTGAAAGCATATTTTGTACCAGTCGCAAATATAAAATTACCAGCACCACCCCCACAATTCAAATCTCCTGCTACACAACCTTTATGGACAGCCCGAATTTTACAATCAAAAGGAGCATATATAGGCATTCCTGATGTTTCACCTCCATCATTAACTATATCAACACCAGTGTGAAAATTATTCACACCTTGTGGATGATTGGCGTCAGTAGAACCTGGTTTTGGTGTATAACCTCGTAAATTTCTCCATCCATAAATAGATGTTATTTTAACTTTTTTACCATTAAACATTTGTTTCAAATTAACCAAATATATATTACTATATTGTGTTGTACTATTATCTAAATTTCTTACATCGTTTGTCGAATCAGGATTTGTTTGAGGTATTGACTTCGGAAGTTGAGATTCATATTTATCAATATTTTTTAACATTGTTATAAATTCTGGTTGTGGTGGTATATCGTGCATAGCATTATTTATCTGTGCATGTATAAAAATACCAGACATCGTTTCATCACTAGCATCACTGTTACTGATAAACCATTTATTAATTTCAGAATCAGTCATAGAATCAAATTTTTGTAATTGTATTTGATATTTCGAAGCTAGCCAAATTATCAATGATTTCAAACTAGTTAATTGTGAATCTGTTATATTATGAAAAAATGAATAACTTTTATATGGTGTATCAAGTTGATAAACTGTATCACCTGTTGCACCAACAAAATTACCACCTAAACTATTTTGATAATCAGTATCATTTATTTGTGTTAATCCACCTAAGTTGCATAGAGATATTGCAATAGAGTGTTTTTGACCTTTTTTTGAAAGATCTGAATGTAAAGTCCAATAACTATCGTCGTCATAAACTCTGATAATCAAACCATCTGTGTTTAAAACTTCATTAGGATTTGCGCTATGTTTTCCACCAATAATCCAAGACGGACAAATTCTAGTTGGTTTTCCATTTTTACCAACACCTTTATCAAAATCAGAAGCTGTTGAAGTCGGGTCTCCCCAACCTAATGTATGATGTATTATTATCTTATTCTTTTTAATTTTTCCATTATCTAAATCAGAATCTTTATATCCCGTTAATTGTTTAGAAATATTAATAAAATTATAAGGAGTCCAATCAGGAGATGAAATATTTTGAATTGGTATAGGATTTGTTGATAAAGTTTTTGCAATAGTTGTTGTGGATGCAGCGTCTCCATCAGCGATATAAGTTCCCCAATTTGGATCATCATATAATAGAACAGTATCTTTACTATTATCTGGATTTGATGTAGAAGTATAAGTATAAGTGTCAGTGCCTACAAGTGCGGCAAATTCTTCTGGTGTTAAATCATATAAACTTTTGTTATCATCTTTAGATGTAGTTTGTGTGACATCTGATGATTGTACATAAGTGATAGAATTATTTGTACTAGGATTCCCACTAATGAGGTCGACTTGAGTATTACCTGATGTAATTATATCTGGCATTAATCCATACCTCCACTATTATCTAAATTTCTGGTGTCATCAGTGGAATCTCCTCCTACCACAACCGTTTTATCAATCAATCCCATAGAAACAAAATTGTTTTTAGCAACAAGAGCATCATTTTTAAATGGATAATCTAATTTAATAGTTTGATTTGTGTCAACTATAACAACAGTTGTGCCGTTTAAAGATACATCGGCTCCCTTATTAATTTCATAGATAGTATTTCCATTAATATCTGTTATTTTTAATTTTGGTGTTAAGACATCTTGGTCATTTCCACTTTGATTTAGTGTGGAATCATCTACTTTATCCTTTTCAGCAGCAGTTTCATTGATAATACTATCTGTCATTCTTTTAACACTATCAACTGGTTCATCAGGATCTTTATAAGTTAAAGCGTTTTGAGAATTTATCAATAAATCTTTATCATGTATAATAGTTTGTGTACTTCTTTCTCGATTACTCTCATTTTTATCACCAACTTTACTATTATCAACAATATAAACATTTTTTGATTTGAATGTATCTTTTATCTGTTCATATTCTTGACACAATTGGTCAAAATCAGGTCTAACAATAGGAGCACTGATACTATCTATCATAGATGTCGGTATAGCCAAAGTTTTCATAAATTTATCAAACCAATCAAACCAATGATTAGAAAGAAGAGCTTGTTGGTCAGCTTTAGCACTACCTAGATTAAATTTTTGACTATCATTTTTCAATTCAACATTGACGGAACCTTTATCAATTGTAATTTTATTAAATAGATAATCAATTGTTAGATTATTATCTGACGTATAAATTTGTGTTGTGTGGTCAAATAGTAAAGATATAAAATTTAAATATTCGTCGTCTGTTAATGAATTCAACTTATCATTAAGATTTATATTATAATTTTCGGAAAAAATATAATGAGGAACATAAATATCATCATTGAAGAATAAAACTGTGACAATTTTTCCTTTAGCAGGTATTTGAAAATCTTTCCCTGATACGGAATTAAAAGGGTGTGCCCAAGGTATATCTTCTGTTGGAATCTCATTATAAACAGATTGTACCCTAACTTTAATTCTACCCGCACGTCTCGGATCAACATTTTCCTCAACAATACCAAAATATAATTTTCTACCTAATTTTCTCATTAAGGAATACCGAATGTTTTTGACAACTTACTTACAGTTGTTATACTATCAAGAGTACCGATAGTTAAATTTTCACTTTCTGTAATAGAACTTACAAAAGAACCTAGTACATCATTTTTAACTTTATTAACAAAACATTTAGCGCTCATACCTTTTCCTTCTAATTCTCGTTTCAAACATTCATCTCTAAAATCTCCTGTATAAACATTTCCCATATGTTTTAATTCTTCTTTTCTTAATTTAGCTCTTAAATCTATAAAACTTGCAATTTCACTTGTTAGAACACCTAATAGTTTTTTTCTTTCTTCTTCGATATTATTCACAACAGCACCAGCAACTCCTTTAATAACTCCTGTACCTATTTTAACAGAACCATTTACAAGTTCACCAAAAGGATTTAATTGATTTGATCCGTTAACAGTTTTAGTTTTACTTAAAATTACTTTTGATTTATTTTCACTTTCTAAAATATTATCAAGAGGATAAGTTTTTAAATCAACACTCATATTATTTGAAATATATGAAGGGTGTGTTTCACTAGAACCATATGGAGCACTTTCTCTTGATGATGTTTCATCAAATCCCATAACTGATTCTGTAGGAGATTTCATTGTAATACCAACAGATTTAAAGTATATTTCAAAATCTAATGATGCTGGTGTTGCATTAACTCCCTGTCCATATCCAGCGATTGCCATATCCTCTGGAGTATTATTAGATAACATAAAATCTAAGTGACAGTCGTAAAGTGTATAATATACCGATGTTGATTCCCATTGACTTTTATAAACATCACCAGTTGGATTCATGGTCCAATTAGCTTGATTTTTTATACTATTATCAGTATTATCTAAATATTTAAATTTTCTAATATCAGAAACTTTGATAATCATATTAAATCTTAATAAATTTCTAGGTATTAATTGTTTTCCATTTTTGAAAGAATAGGTCAAATTTCTATATAGCTCTGATAAATTTAAAGCTCTCATTTTTAAGTCTTCATTTAAAGTTATAGTTATCTTATCTTTCATATATTCTATAAAAGGTTTGTGTAACAATTTCATACCAGCAATTTTGTTGATATAATAAGACCTGTAAATTTGTGTTGGTATATTTGGAGATAAATTTCCGTTGGTATCAGAAGAATCTGTCAATTTATGGAAAATCTCAAAAAATTTTCTGTAAAAAATATCATATAAAGCATCACCTTTATCGTTATAAAATCTGTTTTTTATTTCGGTGATTCCTACCGAATTTCCAAATTCTTTAGCAAAATTTTTGATTTGTTTGTTGAAAAGGGGGCTTCCTACATTATCTATAAAAATATCATAACCTAAAAAAGTAGGATCTTCCAATTCATAAAAACCTGGCATCATAACATCACCAAATCTAAAATTATTAGAATCTTGGTCTAAAAAATGTTTCAATTTTGGTGGTGCTGAACTACGTCCTGAATCAGTTAACTTTTTGGTGTCAACTTTAAATCCTCTACTTTTCAATTGTTGTTCTATCAGAGTTGAAGGTGTACCATCATCCTTATCAGCATAGCCATTAAGATATCCTACAGGACCAAAATTTAAATCTGGTACTACTGGTGTTGTTTTTGTTTGACCATTAACAAGAAGTTTATCCTTAACCTGAGGTTGCAACGCAGGTTGTAATGAAGATATATTACTCATACTTGGTATAGTCGGTGCTTTAGGTGTTAAAGGCATATCTGGCATATTTTAATTTATTGATTTTTAATTCCTGTTGTTCCATCAGTAGAACTAGCAGCTTGAAAAGCTGTTAAATCTCGTCTGGTTAAATTAACTTCTTGACTAAATCCATCTTTTTTAGAATAAATATAATTTATACCTGTAATCAACCAGTTTCCAGATAGTCTCTCATTTAAATTATACAAGTTATTATTATCTGTGTGTAATTCACCAACTTTATATATTTTAATTGGTATGTTCTGAAACCGATATAAATTAAAATTTGCTACATTAAGAACAACTTTCATTCTAATTTTTTGAAAATAAGAAATATTATTTTTATTTTGTTGTTGAGCCCAAACAAAATTTTTGTGTACATTATCAGTATCTATTTTTCCTAACCATTTATCTGCAAAATTATATTTAAATAAACCATCAGAATCTTGAGGTTGATTTTTTAAAACTATCAAATTATCATCTTTACCAGCAGTAGATATAGTATCTAATGTCATTATAGATAAATTATAATCTTCTTTGTTATAATATCTAACTCTGTTCAGATAACCAGCTTCTAAATTGGTTTTTGTTGAGGAATTTTGTAAATTATACTGTGATATATATACATTCTGATTAGGACCCGTTTGATAATCTGGATGATTTGTTAAAAACAAAGGCATTGTAGTTTCTTTTTGTTTATTGTTTGGATCAAAATATCCAGTCATATTCTGAACTATTTGTTGATTTAGACTACCATCTTCATTTAATTGTGTTTCAATATCTACAAAATTGAGATTATAATAAAAATCTACAAATGACCATAGAAAAGAACTATCATTAAGATATGAAGATTGTACAACATCATTTATAAATTCCATATTAGTTGTCCTTGGATTAATCCACGTCATAATATCATTTGTGTTAGATATATTAGATGCCCATCCTAGACCAAATTCATAAGCCAATGATTTTAATACATCAAAACTACTTTTTTTACTAAATGATTGATAAGGAGTATAATATAAATGATTGACATCTAAAGAACAAGTCATACTAAAAATCTGTTTATTCTTCATGTCTTTA
>Ga0114951_10006703_pt1 | contig 10089 bp, 14 predicted proteins | sample AM7aDNAmetaG_FD_88677 | JGI IMG/M metagenome (GOLD analysis project Ga0114951, IMG submission 88677) | Freshwater microbial communities from Finland to study Microbial Dark Matter (Phase II) - AM7a DNA metaG | ecosystem: Environmental > Aquatic > Freshwater > Lake | place: Finland: Lake Alinen...
ATTTTATTTTTTTCGGGAAACTTATCTTTTATTAACTTTGATGATGGTGAGACAAACGTTTTTAAGATTTTAGAAGAACTTATTAAAAGAGGAATCTCAATTAAAGTTGTTTGCAGAGTAGATTTGGGTGGAAGAAAAAACGTTGAAAAGCTTCTTTCTTTAAATTTTAAATATGGAAAGGAGTTAATAGAAATTCATCATAGAGAACAAGCTTTGAGGGCGACACTTATAGATAGTAGTTTAATAAATTTGAAAGAAGTGCAAGAACCTACTGGAAGAAAAAATGAGTTGGCTGAAAAATTATTTATATTTTACACTATTAGGAATAAGGAATGGGGGGAATGGCTCTCTGGAATTTTTTGGAAAATGTTTTCTTCTTCTATAGATGCAAAAAAAAGAATTGGGGAGATGAACAAGATTAATTTAAAATGAATTCAGAAATAGCAATAAAACAACTTAAAGAAATAGAAAAAAGAGGTAGAGAAACTAGGCTTGCTGCTGACGGCTGGAAAGAAGATTGGAAAACTCTGGTTGCAACATTGATGTCTGCTAGAACAAAAGACAAATTAATTATTCCTGTTGCAGAAAAATTATTTAGTAAATACAAAACGATTAATGAATTAGCAAAAGCTAAAGTTTCTGATGTTGAGAAGATAATTAGGTCTGTGAATTTCTATAGGACTAAATCAAAAAATGTTGTAGAACTTGCTAAAATGGTCGTGAAAGAATACTCTTCTAAAATTCCTATTGATTTTGATAAACTTGTTGAACTTCCGGGTGTTGGAAGAAAAACTGCTAATGTCTTTTTGGCGGAGAAGGGAGAAAGCACAATAGGTGTAGATACCCATCTCACTTACATATCAAATTATCTTGGTTGGACTAAACATCATGAGCAGAAAAAAATAGAAGAAGACTTGAAAAAATTATTTCCGGAGAAATTGTGGGGGGATATAAATTGGAAGTTAGTGAGATTTGGTCAAACTTATACAAACTTCAAAGAGAAGAATAAAATCCTTAATGAAATAAAGAAGATAAAATAATTTTACGAAGTTTTTTAAATGAGAATTGTCTCTAAAAAATATAGCCCCATCGAATAGCCGGTCAAGTTCGCGGCCCTCTGAAGGCTGAAACCTCGGTTCGAATCCGAGTGGGGCTATAAAAATTTACCGTCGCTGTTTTACGATTTACCGAAGACAAAAGCCCTTTAGTCTAGCAGTCAAGAAAACTAATTCTTAACAACAATCCGGTCTAAAATACTTACTACCCTTTACTTTTCATTATTAAATAATAAAGGGTAAGATTTATAAACCTCTCTTTCTTAGACAAATTAACATGGTTTACATATACAAAAAGCCAACAAGTAAAGGTAAGAACTACTATTATCTTAGGGCTTCAGAGAAGAAGGGAGAAAAGTTAGTAACTAAAGATATAGCTTATTTGGGGAGCTCAATAGAAGAAGTAAAGATCAATTTAGAAAAACTTTCAAAATATAAAGAAAAGATAAGAAAATCGTATAAAATACTAAATACTTTCTTAGAATCTAATCATTTCCTAGAAAAGGTTAAGAAACTAAAATTAAAACAAGACCCTTTGCTTAAAGATAAAACTAATGAAATTGAAGCATGTAAAATGCATTATTCTGAAGTGTTTAATAAAATGCATGAACTAACAAAAAAAGAAATTTTTAAAAATTATATTATTGAATTTGCATATAATACTGCATCCATAGAGGGAAATACAATAAATCTGGAAGAAGCTAAGAATCTCCTAAATGAAGGAATAACTCCTAAAGATAGAACTTTACGAGAAGTCTATGATTTGCAAAACACCGAGAAAGTATTTATTGAATTACTAAACACAAAAACAGAACTTAACCATGATTTGATTGCTCATATTCACGATAAGCTTCTTGAGAATATTGACGAAAGAAAAGGCTATAGAACAACAGACATAAGAGTTGTGCATAGTAATTTTGATGCAACTCCTGGAAAATATGTAAAAACAGATATGGATTTGCTATTAAAATGGTTTCACGAAAATGAAAGCAAGATACATCCACTAGTTTTAGCCACCATATTTCATCATAAATTTGAAAAGATACACCCTTTTTCAGATGGAAATGGCAGAACAGGAAGAATGATTGCAAATTTTATCTTGCTTAGAAATAACTTCCCACCTATGATAATCCATAAAAAAACAAGAAAAGAATATCTAGAAGCAATGAGAGAAGCAGATGAAAGTGATCTGTGGAAAATAGAAGAAAAAAAATATAGTGATTTGATTAGTTACGGTATTAGTCAGTTTATTGAAACCTATTGGAATATTTTTCTTTAACTTATAATCTCAATCCTAACTTCCACCAAAGTTCCGTGTGCAAGTTGTTCTTGTAGCATAGTTGGAATAATAATTACTGCTTGTTTGCCATGCTTGGCGATTTTCTTGGTGATTGTGAAGGATTTATTGTTCATCGTATGCTTCTCTTTCTAATCTCTTCTGCTCTTTGTTTAATATTATTACGTAAAAGCATTCCCGCTTCAATTGGAAGTGAAACTAATTTTCCAAAGAGCGAAGCGCAAGAACTTGTTCCTATGGTTTCGTACCTCATGCCTGCTCTTGCAACTTCTTCAGAGCAGTTTACAGGATATGTTAAGACTTTCATTCTTGAATTATTTTCCAGCCAAGACCTTACATATCCCTCTATGACTCCCACAATTGCACCACCACCTATTGCGAAAGGTAAAATAGCTTCGTTATTTTTTGCCAATTCATATGCTACAGTCACATAAGCCAAACCATTAGTAACCATGGAAGTATTAGTAGCATGATATGAATCATAACGTTCATGAATACTCAAAGAAGAATCAAGCCAATAGCCGAAAGAGCCTTCAATATTTTCTTGAAGGCGTTTAGACAAATTCCCCAAAATTGGATAAAGTGCCTTACAGCCAAGTGAGCCTAAACATTTTAGTGTATCTGAACTAAGTTCTCTAATTGCTTGGTTTGTTTCTTTTCTCATTTTGTTCATCTTCCACCTCCAAAATAATCCAAATTAAAAGGACCGAAGATTGCATTTGTAATTTCGTAAACGTTTTGCCATAATTGAGAATTTTGTTTAGATGTCATTTTGAGTCTCCTTCAACTTCTTGAACTGGTTCACCCAAAGTGGGTCTTATGTAAGATAACAAAACTTTAGGCTTACCATTTTGTCCACCATATTCATTTACTTCACCCGTCCTTAATTGAGTTTCAACAATTTTTCCATTACCATTGTATTGATAAACCACTGTCTGATTTTTTCTTAAATCAAACCCGCCCGCTACTGCGTGACCCACTTCATAAGGATTGATTGATGAAGCTTTTCCGGTAACTACAAAAGTAATAGCCGGGCTATTTCCTTTAACGGTATATAATGCTCTATCCCAATTACCATATTTTTCAGGCATAAGATAATACCCTGCATTAACAAATGTTTTAGATTGAAAAGTTTCTCTTGTTACATGCTCTGGACTAACCTTCTGTGGAAAAAATGATTGAAATGTTTCTCCCAATGCTTTTTCTAATTCCCTAATATTTCTATTTCGAAGTTGTGTCTTTTGTGTGTTTATCATTTTGACTTTCCCACTAACCAACTTCCGATTCCTTCACATAAAGCATCTGTGAATTCTTTACTGAACGGTGCGCTATCGGCTGAAGAAGATACTTTGGCTGGTTTCATTTTAATTTTTAAACTAGTTACAAACTCTTTAATTGGAAGAAGTAAATCATATTTTGCAAGATATACGTCTGGGCCCAATCCAGGGCTTTCTCTATCACTAAGAAAGTAAGTAGGATCACATCCATCATGTTTTCTCAGCTCAGGTCTTATGCCTCCGCCTGTTAATGCACTACCAGATTCACCATAGCCCAAATAATCAGCTAAGTCTGCACGAGTAGGTTCCGCAAAAGCAGGATTAGTATGAGATGGATTTCGTGGAGTATAATCTGCTTCAAGAGTTACGTATACAGGATCTGTTATTCCTCTATCTCTCAATTGTCTTCTTGTCTCAGGATCTCTAAATTTTGCAGAGTCATATCTTAATACGTTCGTAACTCTAAGATTTTCAAGTCTATCTAAACCATTAATATGGCCAATAGTTCTTACTTGTTCGTCTGTAATTGGGAATACAGATGTTAATTCCCGTGTTATATTTTGTTTTGTTTGTGTTTCCATTTTTTTTGTTTTTATTTAGTAAGTAGTTTATAACTACTCATTAATAACTACAGATAAAGGGGCTAGTTAAGTTCTCTTACTTCTAATTAATAGTAAGATTTATATAGTAAAAAGACTGTTAAACAAAATGGATGAAAAGATACTGGAAGATATAGGTCTTTCAAAGAATGAAATCAAGGTTTATCTAGCCTTGCTAAAAATAGGCAAAACTACGTCTTTAAAATTAATTAACGAAACAGGAATTCAAGTTTCTGCTCTATATTATTGCCTCGATAATCTGATTAAGAAGGGTTTGGCAAGTTATAGCGTAATAGCAAACAAAAAGAATTTTCAGGCAACTCCTCCCGAACAACTCGTTAATTTAATAGAAACAAAGAAGCAAAAATTACAGGAAATTATCCCAGAGTTAAAATCAATGCAAAAAGAGACAAAAGAAGAAGTTCAGACAAATACGTACGAAGGATACAAAGGAGTCAGAGCAATTTACGACAGAATATTACAAGTTCTAAAAAAAGGAGATACTTATTATGTTATAGGAGCAAGACAAATAGGAGACGATACTGATGAAACTTCTAATATATTTCTGAACAACTTCCACAAGCAGAGAGATAAAAGCAAAATAAATGTAAAGATTATCTTTAATAAAGATGTTAAAGAAGAAGTAAAAAAAGCTGCAAAGGATTTCAAATATATGGATTCTAGATTCAGCGATATAAAGACTAATTCCTTTATTCTAATTTATGATAACAGAGTAATTAATTTCTTATTCACAAAAAAGAGAATAGCCATAGAAACAATTTCTAAAGACGTTTATGATTCATACGTACAATTTTTCAACGAAATGTGGAAGACTGCCAAATCCTAATCTATCCACTCCAATATATCCAATCCTCCTCGACAATCCTTATAAACTCAAACCGTTTTTCATGCCTATAAACTGCCGAAACAAATGGGCAAAGAAAATCCTTGATTTAGGTCAAGATGGTGAGGTGGCCTGGAGGGGCTATCTAGTATTTTGTGATAATCTGGGGACAGTAAAATATTTTATTATACTAAAGCCAGTTTGTTTATCATGTTTATGTCCTGTTTTCTTGAATTCTCTGCGATCTTTAAGGTTTTTAAGGTTTGTCGACCACACGGACGTGACAGTTTCTCTAGATGCATTGTTAAGTTAATTGGTTTTAATGTTGATGTGCTTAATATGATATGTAATTACTAAGTGGTTACAAATGGAAAGATTTAAAAACTATATAACTTTAGTAATTTTGGAAAAGAGTTCCGGTGATAAATTGAAAATGGCAATGATTAAGAAATTATTAATAGGCGGTGCAAAGGTAGCAGGATTATCTTTAGTTGTACTTGCAGTTACCTGTGGACTAAGACATCAAGAGCGAGGAGATCAGAAGTTAGCGTACAATTTACTTATTCAGGAGCAAATGCATCCAGGAGTTGCTTATGGGGTTGCATTAAATACTGTTAGAATGGAAAAAGAACAAAATTGGGAATTTCCATTTGTTTCAGCAACTGAGATAAGTGAGAGGTTTATGCTTTGCTATCCTAAAGAAAGAGTTGCAGGAGAAGAATGGGCAAGAAAATATCCTGATGCAACACTTCAGAGTTATGAAGCAGTTATGTTCAGCACAAAATTTTCGAAACATAACTTTCCAGCCTATGAAATATCGCCTATAGATTTTGCGTTTTCTGAAAGAGATTTTGAAACAGGACAACTTAGTGATTAAAATATTTTTTACATCTCTGAAATATTTCTAAGAAATAAAGTAAAATCTAGTGTCCCCCTAAACGCACATTATGCTTAAATATTTTTGGGGGCTATTATTCTTTCACAAGCTATAAAAAGGCAAGGGGCTTTAAAGAGAAATGAAAAATAGAAATGTAGGATATTTAATTGTGGGGATTGCTGTTGTAATGGCAATTATGATTTCTTTGTTTAATAGTGTTATCAGACAGAATATTGAGTTAACTTGTACACATGGGCCAACCTGCGGGATGTATAGTGAATTAAGTATACAAACTTGGATAGGACTAATTGTTGTTGGAGTAGTATTTCTTATAGGTCTTTTCTTAATATTTGCAAAAGAGAATGAGAAAATAGTCTTGAAGACTAGAATAGTAACTGAAAAAAGAAAACCCCTCAATCTTAATGGTTTGGATAACAAAGAAAGAGAAGTAGTTAAATTAGTTCAAGAAAAAGGTGGAATATTTCAAGCAGAATTGATGGAAAAGATGAATATTGGCAAAGTAGGAATAACTAGACTTTTAGATAAGCTTGAGGCAAAACAGATCATAGAAAGAAAGAGAAGAGGAATGAATAATTTTGTAGTGATTAAAGGCTTTTAGGAACCTATATACTGTATATTGATTTATTTTAAATAGGGAGAGAGTTTTGATTTTTTATGAAAAGATGTATAGTTGCAGATTTGCATTCAGAAGGACCAGAAGTACTGGTTGCAAAAATGCAAGGGCAAGTAGATGGTTGGGCCTTTCTTGGAGATTATGATGATCCGAGAATTTTAAGATATATTTTGAAGGCTGTAAAAAATAGACTAATAGTTATAGGAAATCATGATTATATGTTTGCTAGGGGAGATTGTCCTATCTCAAGATTTACGGAAGGTAGGGAAGATAAGTTGAAAAAACTTTGGAAGGAATATGAGGATGAAAGAGAGTTTGTTTTAGATTGTGTAGACGATTTGGAGGGAGGGGTAGTTGGAGTGAGAGTAATGAGACAGGAAAATTCTGTAAATGTGGCTTATGTGCATGCTGCACTAGGCTCAACATTTACTCAATCAATTAATGACAGATTTTATTGCGATGACGAACAAGAAAGTGCTAGAGCAGATAATTTCACAAAAATGGTAGAGAATAATGTTGGTTTAATGTTTAGAGGCCATGACCATCTTGCTGCGATTCTTTCTTCTAATCTTGGGGGGAAGGATATTCGAAAGGAAGAGTTTATATCTCTTATACCATTTATGTTTAAAACAGACAGAAGATATGTGGTTAATGTTGGTGCTTTTGTAGATGAAAATTGTTATGCAATACATGACAGTGACGCCAATTCTGTTGTTCTTGGTTCGTGCAAAGTACTTGTTTGAGTCTTGTTTATGCATGAAACTAGTTTCATCAAAGGAGTTATAATACAATTATTCTAATAAATTTTATGAAAAAAACATTTAATGTAAATGGGATGCATTGTAACTCATGCACAAGAGTAATTGAGGACTCTCTTAAAAGGGAGGTAAACTCTGTCAGCGCAAATTATGTTTCAGGCAAAGTTGAAGTTGATTTCAATGAAAAGAAAATAAGTGAAGAAAAGATTGGAGAGATTATTAAAAAAGCAGGGTATTCACTAGAAGGAGGAAAATCAAAGGATAATTTATATTGGCTTTTAGGAGGAGTAGTTATTCTTGCATTGTTTGTAACATACTTTTTTTATGGTTCTAGACTTCCTGAAATTCAATTTCCTTCAATTGGACAAAATGTAAGTCTAATTTTATTATTCTTAATAGGCCTGTTAACAGGTTTTCATTGTGTTTCTATGTGCGGGGCTTTTGTTGTGTCATATACAGGAAAGAATGCTATTGAAGGGTACAAAGGATTTGTTCAACATCTATTTTATGGAGGAGGAAAATTAATCTCTTATACTGTTATTGGAGGAATTTTTGGTCTGGTTGGAGGAATAATTGCTTTTTCTGCTGGTTTGCGTGGATGGGTCTCAATTGTTGCAGGGATATTTATGATATTTTACGCTTTGAGTATGTTTGGGTTAAAGTTTTTTAGAAGATTTCAATTTAATTCTAAATTTTTAAGTAATGCAGCAAGCAAGGCGAGTTTAGGCGCAAAAGGATTTTACAGGAGGCCTGCAATTACAGGACTATTAAATGGATTATTTATTGCATGCGGGCCTTTGCAAGCTATGTATTTGTATGCTGCGGGAACGGGTTCTTTTTTAATAGGGGCTACAAGTTTATTCGCATTTGGGTTGGGAACACTTCCTGTCATGCTAGGATTTGGCTCATTGGCTTCTGTAATAAGCAATAAAACAACGAAAAGAATTTTGAAGATATCTGCATTGATTGTTCTTATACTTGGCCTAGTCATGATTAATAGAGGAATGGCTTTGACAGGATTTTCTGTTCGTTCTGTAACTACCTCTTCAAGTGCAGGCAATCTCTCTCAGGTTGTTGGAGGATATCAAATAGTTAATATGGACGTAGATGCCTCTGGTTATTCTCCTAATTCTTTTACAATAAAGCAAGGAGTTCCTGTTAAGTGGAATATAAATGTTAAACAATTAACAAGTTGTAATAGTGAGATTTTATTGCCTGCCTATGGTATTGATAAGAAGTTACAGCAAGGATTAAATACAATAGAGTTTATACCTAAGCAAGTAGGAACACTTTCATTTAGTTGTTGGATGGGCATGATTAGAGGAAGTTTTGTAGTTACAAGTGATGGTCTTGCAATCCAAACTCAAATTCAGGCTTTAAATTCTTCATTAGGAGGAATATGTGGCGGAACTGCGAAGAGCTGTAGTTGTGGAGGGCAATAAATGGTAAAAACATATTGTGATATTTGTGATAGAAACTTTAAAGACGAATTTGGTTTAGCTGCGCATAATTCTTCTAAACATAAAAACGGAACGGTGCAAACTAAAAAGAAAAGTTATACTCTTTGGTTTTCTTTTGGGTTGGCAGTGGTTGTAGTCCTATTTATTTATTTTGTTTACTTTCAGAATTCAGGAAATGCTAATTTGTTATCCAATAATGTGCAGAAAGTAGTAATAAGTATGCAGAATTATAATTATTATCCAAATACAATTACGGTTAAAGTAGGACAACCTGTAGAGATTACCCTAGATAACAGCGTTGGAGGATGTTACAGAAACTTTAACATTCCGCAGTTTGGTGTTAGCCAGTATTCTGCAAGTTCAAGTGATAAAATTACATTTACGCCTACGGAAAAAGGAACTTTCCAATTTAGGTGCGGAATGGGCATGGGTAAGGGGGCCATAACGGTAGAATAAAATGAAAAAAATAACTATTTCAATTCAGGGAATGCATTGCGCTTCATGTGCCTCAAATGTAGAGAGAAGTTTAAAGAAAATTAAAGGGGTTAAAGAGGCAAGAGTAAATATCCTTTCAAATAAGGGTTTTGTGGAATGTGATGATTGTGTTACAAATGAGCAAATTAGCCAAGCTGTTTCTAAGCCAGGATTTAAGGCAATAAATATTGAAGAGGAAGCTAGTGAGATGAAAATGACCGGGGGAGAACATAAACAAATGACGGAATCGGAGTATGAACCTCCTCATGGCAAGGTAGAGGAATCTGAGATAGAGTCATGGAAGAAAAAAATGATTTTTACTTGGATTATTACAGTTCCTATTGCTTTTTTGATGTATTCTGAAAAATTATTTGGATTGAAGATAATCAACGAATTTCAAATGACTATTACTATTCTTGTCATTGCATTTTTTGTAATTTTTGTTTTGGGATTTGAAACAATAAAGTCAGGAGTTAGAGGATTTGTTAGTTTGTATTTTAATATGGATTCTCTGATTATGCTTGGAACGGTTGTGGCTTATTTGACAGGTATTGTTAGCTTATTCTACAATATACAAAATTATTCTGGAATTTCTTCAATGATAATGGCTTTTTTTATAACAGGAAAATACATTGAATCCAGAGCAAGAGGAAGAGCTGGCCAAGAAATAAGAAAATTATTGGAACTGGGGGCAAAAAATGAACGTGTTCTAAAAGGAAAGAACGAAATTGAAATCCCCATATCTGAAGTTAAGGTAGGAAATATATTAATTGTTAAGCCGGGAGAGAAAATACCTGTGGATGGAATTATCGTA
>Ga0114951_10006704_pt1 | contig 10089 bp, 9 predicted proteins | sample AM7aDNAmetaG_FD_88677 | JGI IMG/M metagenome (GOLD analysis project Ga0114951, IMG submission 88677) | Freshwater microbial communities from Finland to study Microbial Dark Matter (Phase II) - AM7a DNA metaG | ecosystem: Environmental > Aquatic > Freshwater > Lake | place: Finland: Lake Alinen...
GCAGAGACGGCGCCATATGTTTCAAACATCATGACGCTGCCGGCGCTGGTCATGCTGAACACGCGGCTGCCGGCGCCCAATAGACCGGCGCGCCACAGGTCCTGCACCCAGTAAATCAGGCTGTTTGCCATGACATCCAGCGTCATTTCCACCTGCGCCTGCGTCAACGACCGGGAAACATCCTCGCCAACAAACGGAAGCAACGAACCAAAAGCCACCGAGTGCATGGTCATATGGATCGTTTGAGGGCCGTCGGGATTCGCAACGAGTGTGGCCTTGATTTTAGCAATCGCTTCAGCGCGCTTTTCCGCGTTGGCGATGTTCATGTTCGTATACTGCACCTGGACGCCCTAGCTCTCCAGATCAGTAACCAGCTTCTTGACGGCTTCAAGCACCGGGCCGCGATCGAGGTGCAGACCGATGATATTCACCCCGTTGCGAGCCAACTCCAGCGCGGTTGCCGCGCCAAAACCACTCGACGCGCCCAAAATCAAAGCCCATTTACCCTTCAAATCTGCTTGTGACATCGTATGTTCCTTAAAAGTCTATTGTCCCTGATTGCCGTTAATATCGTTAAAACCTGTTAATACAGACGCTACGTTCTTCCCAAGCTGCGAAACAGCATAACCGCCTTCCATGATAAACACCGTCGGCAGGTTAAGTTGCGCCAGGCAGGCTCCAATGCGCGCATAGACCGCTTCGGTGAGCGCAAAATCACCCAGCGGATCGTCGACAAAAGTGTCCACGCCCAGCGAAATGACAAGGTACGCCGGCATGTATTGCCGCACGCGTTGGCATGCCTCTCCCAGCACCTGCATATAGCGCTGGTCATCGACACACGCCTCAAGCGGATAGTTTACTGTATAACCGACGCCTTCTCCCGCCCCGCTCTCATCTGCGCCACCGAGATAGTACGGGTACTGCCTATCCGGATCACCATGAATGGAGAGGTATAGCACATCCGCCCGCTCGTAGAAGATATCCTGCGTTCCATTCCCATGGTGAAAGTCGATATCCAGCACAGCGACCCTGTTCACCACTGCCATATTGCCTGCGCCCCGTTCCGGTGACCGGCATAGCCAATCGGCTGCGATGGCGGCATTGTTCAAGAAGCAGTACCCGCCGCTGAGATCGGCGTGGGCATGATGCCCGGGAGGACGACACAGCGCGAACGCAGCGCGTTGACCTGACGCAACCTGCGCAGCCGCGGTCAGGGCGCACTGCGCCGACTGATAAGCCGCGTCCCAGGTGCCTTCAACAATAATCGCTGTAATGTCAAAGCTATAGTAACCCGCCAGTGCGGATGGGCGAGTTGGACGCCGGCTCATCCTGCGCACCGGGAACGAGTCAGGATACACGCCGGCGGGGATGCCGCCTGTGTCAACCCAGTTGCGGTAGGCGCCTTGCAGATACGCCACATAGTCGGGGGTATGCACCGCCAGAATTGGCTCGATCCCAAAGTCGTGAGGTAAAACCACGGGACCAAGATTAGCGGCGCGCACTGCCTCCAGCACGATATGGGTGCGCTCAGGCGCATCATGATAGTGCTTAAGCTCCCCCTCGTAAAACTCCAGCTCCGGGCGGTGCTTCTCGTGAGCAGCAGAGTAGACGATGTGCATCACTTCAGAATCTGCGCCCCTGGCCGATGCAAGTGGCATTCGCCGCAACCCACTGCCGGGTTCTCCACTTCAGTCAGCTTGTGCGTGCACACCGCATAAACCTGCACCTGTTCACGCAGGCCAAAAAACGACTTGTTTATGCGCCCTTCAAGCAACAAGTTCGGACAGGCGTTCTGTCGCAGGATGTCTGGCACGGGACAGGAGGAACAATGACTCGGTTTCCACCTGCCCCCATTTGGATTCTGCAGAAGCAAGCGGCACTCGTGCTTCTCGCGACCGCGATAGTAGTCCTCGAAATAGAAACGGCACTCTTTGCCGGCTGGCGTTTTCATGGTGCTATTCTTCGTCCAGTATTGCTAGCCTATCCGCACTGGCTTCATTTTTGCGGGTTGGCGCAAAGTGATCGCGCGCAACATGCCATAGGCGATTGGCGCAGTGCTCCAGCCCGTGTATGCGGAATACATCCCACCTTCATCCAACTCGTTATCCTGGTTCGCGCGCCCATGCCAGCGTTTATCCTTGAGATGATAACTGCCGCGCCAACTGCCGTCCCATTTGTCTGATTCACCCCAGCACTGCACCCCGCCAAGAAATTCGGCAAGTTTCTCAGCGTGGTCGCGATAATTAGTGTTGCCATTTGCCCGATAGGCCTCCTGCAACGCCAGCAGAGCGTAGCCATCGGTGTATACCATATCGGTCATGTCAGGGTCGTTTTGCTGTGATGCCTCGCGCGCATCTTCGTCGCCATTGCGAATCGCCCCGCTCTCGTCCTGCCACGACATCAGCTTGTTGACGATATTGCCAAAGCCGTTCCAGATGGCGCGATCCTGCGAAAATCGCGCTGCGATTGCGTAGGCCTTCACCGCTACAGCCAGTTCAGAGGAAGGCGGTCGCCATGCCTCAGTCTCAGCAGTTTCATAGCTGGTTCTGACGCGCCAGTCGGAAGTAAGCTGTTTTGATAACCAGGCGATCGCCTTGTAACCGGCTTCGTGGTACTTCGCCTCGCCCAGGATCAGAGACCCATACCATAATGCGATCATAGGCCATGCAACGAAGTCAACCCCCTTCAGCATGGGCATTTCAACATGATCGATCAGCGAGAACGTGCCATCCGGCGCTTGCACGCGCATCAGGTAATCCAGCACGCGCCGCGCGGCGTCTGCATAGCGCTCGTCGTCGGTTTCCGTGTGCATCCACAATAGGCGCTCAGCAATTTTGCCGTTGTCATTCGGGAAAGCGAACACGCTGGACTCAGGACTGCCGATGTCCTCTTCGTCCAGTGTGGGCGGTATATATTTGTAGAACGGAAAGGACCCCTCAAACCAGCCGTCATCACGCTGCAGTGAAACGACATAATCGGTCATGTTCTTTGCCAGGTCGAGGTAGGTCTGATCCTCCCGGTAGGCGCCATATGCATGAAAGAGACGCGCGGTCTCCAGCGTGCAGTCGGGGCGAACCCAGTAGTTGATCTTTTCGAGATCGATGCGGTAGCGCTCATAGATGCCCATTGACCCATCGGGAACCACCAGCATGCTGCGCAACCACTTCAGCGCTCTTTCAACGTTAACGATATTTTTATCTACATCAATCATATTTTTCCTTTTTCACAATGCGGTAGCCGGGTGAAGCACAACCATATCATCCGTATGTATCAACATGGCTGCGTATTCAAAGCCAAGAATGCTCTCGATCTCGGACGATTTACGTCCGGCGATGCGCCTTGCGTCCGATGATCCATAGCGCGTGATGCCGTGCGCGATGTCGCGACCAGTTATATCGCGCACAGCAATGATCTCACCACGGTCGAAATCATCGATGACATTGCGCACACCAACGGGCAACAGACTCTTGCCATCCAGCACCGCCTGTGCAGCGCCATTGTCCACGATAACAGAACCACTCGTTCGTTCAGCCAATATCCAGCGCTTGCGCCCCTCCATATTGGTAACCACCGGCAGGAAGCGCGTCCCAACCGAGATCCCATGTGCGGCATCACTGATCACGCCGGGTTTTGTGCCGTTGGCGATGACCACTGTAATACCCGACCGCGTCGCAAGATCAACCGCCTGCAGCTTGGTCGTCATACCGCCAGTGCCCAGCCCACTGCGCGATGCTCCGGCCAGCGCCCAGATAGAATCATCCAGCGCCGGCACTTCTGATACCAGTGTCGCTTCTGGATGCGCGCGCGGGTCAGCGGTAAACAAGCCATCCTGATCGGTAAGTATGATCAGCATATCCGCGCGCAGAACGTTTGCCACCAGCGCAGAAAGGTTGTCATTGTCACCCACACGGATCTCATCGGTGCCGACCGCATCATTTTCATTAATGACAGGGATAGTCTGGTGCGCTAAAATTGTGCTGAGCGTATCCCGCGCATTCAGGTATCTGCGACGATCACTGAGGTCAGCTCGTGTAAGCAGCACCTGTCCGACCATAACGTCAAACATATCAAACACCTGTTCCCACGCCAGCATGAGATGCGTCTGCCCTACAGCCGCCAACATCTGCTTAACCGGAACAGACTTCGATATGGGCCGATGCATCTTGCCAAAGCGTTCGCGCCCAGCGGCAATGGCGCCGGAGGTGACAAGCACAACCTCGACGCGTTCCTCATGCAGCTTCACGATCTGCTGAGCAAGTTCGAGCATCCGGCGGCGGCTCAGTCGCGCCGTGCCATCGGTTAGCGTGCTTGTGCCAACTTTGATAACTAATCTGGAAACCATCATAACAATGTCAGCTTCTCTCTACTGAGTTAATTCTTAGTTTTATATATAATCTACTGAGAAATGGAACGCAATATAAATAATCAAAGCGATCAGGCTCGCGCAGTCGAATATCTACTTGACAGTTTAGTCATGCAGGGCAACAAGCAACTGACCGAGAAACTGACGCAGTACTCCTTAACCGTCGCGCAATATCTCGCAATGGAAGCGTTGCAGGGTAAAGGAGCCGAATGCAGCATGAGCGAACTGGCTGAGCGCATCCAGCAGTCTTCCGCCACCATGACCGGCATCGTCGACAGACTTGTCGAGAAAGCCTGGGTCACCCGCCGGCGCAGCGATGAAGATCGCCGCGCAGTATACGTCAGTCTTACGCCCGATGGCGGAAACCTGCTGAAACGCGTCGCCCAGGAACGCAGACATGCGGCACAGGAAACAATCCACAAGATGAATCCGGTCGATGTCGACAACTTTATCCAGCTTTTACGATCCTATATGCAGGCCGCGGGTTATCAAACTCATAGTTTGGGCGATGACCCTACAGCTTAAGTTCTCCCAGCACTTCTTTTAGTTCTGCGTCCTGCTGTCGTCGCTCCATACCCGTCGAGAAGTACACGGTCGATGGGTGATGGGCGATGATAGCAGCGGTGCTTTGCTCAGGAATCAACTGGTATCCATCTGACAGACTGATCCTCGGCTTCGATTGATCAGCGCCCAGCAAACGCAAGACATCCACTTGTTGCTTCAAGTCTGGACAGGCGGGGTAACCCCACGAATAACGCAACCCCTGGTTGACCGGCAAGCCTAGCTCGCGCCGGACGCGGCGGTGCGTCCACTCCGCCAGACCCTCGGCGAGTGAATCGGCAAACCCATTCAGGTAGTATGCCTCTGTGTAGTTGCCCTGCGACTGGAGTTCCTCGATCCGCAGGGTCGCCTCAGGCCCTGCTGTAACAACCTGAATCGCCGCAATGTCGCGCCCATCGGTCTGCGGGGCGAAGTAATCGCTCAGGCACAGGTGCTGGCTATTGGCCAGATCATCGGGCTGGCGCGGAAATGTCCAACGCGCTACGACTGTATCTCTATCTCCAGGATCAAACACGAGCAAATCATCATCCTGGCTTGCCACCGGGAAGTAGCCATACACCACCTTATAACTGAGCCAGTTTGTGGCCGCCAGTTCGTCCTCAAAGCGTTGTAAGGTTGGACGGAAGAGTGTGTCAACCAGTTCTTCCCAGGCATCACCCTGACGGTTGCGCCCGCCCCAGTGCAACCGGAACAACGTATGCAGGTCGAAATACTTGATCACCTGATGAATGTCGATCTCAGTGCGCGCAACCTCGCGGGCGCCCAGGAAGGGCGCAGAGGGTATCGGCGCCGAAGGGACGCGACGCGTTACCTTGTTCGTGCCGTTGCCTGAACCCTGGTTCTTTGCCGCCTGCTCGCGCTCCTGATCTTTGCGCAACGCGGCGCGCGCATTGGCGATATGACTCTCCACAAATTCATCGCGATCACCGCTGGTGAGTCGATCCATCACGTTCAGCCCTTCGAATGCATCCTTACAATAGAACACGCCGGGACTATAGGGTTTGGCGTCTTCCATGAACATGATGCGATTGCCAAAGCGCCGATTGATGGCCGCGCCGCCAATCAGGATCGGGATATCCAACCCGCGCTGATGCAGTTCCTGCACGCAGATCGGCATCTGTTTGCTCGTGCTGACGAGTAATGCGCTGAGCCCGATTGCCGTCGCGTTATGCTTCAACGCGGCGTCGATGATGGTGTTGACCGGCGCCTGTTTGCCGATGTCTACGACGGTGTAACCATTGTTGCCAAGGATGGTGCCAACCAGGTTTTTGCCGATATCGTGCACGTCGCCAAATACCGTTGCAAGGATCACCGTCCCTTTACTGGCGCCCTCTTTGCGTTCGAGGTAGGTTTCCAACCGCGACACCGCTTTCTTCATCACCTCGGCGCTCTGCAGGACAAATGGCAGAATCAGTTCACCTGCGCCGAACTTGTCGCCCACTTCCTTCATCGCCGGCAGCAGGACGTTGTTCAGCACCCAAACCGGATCATTACGCGTGACCGCTGTGTCGATCAGGGGTTCCACGCCCTCCTTCTTGCGATAAAGAATATGCCAGTGCAACTTTTGTTCGACGGTCATGTTCTCTGTCGGGTCGACCTTCGCGCCGCCTTTGTCCGCGGCCGCCCCCGCCCCGCTATGATCGTAATAACCGATTACCTTCGCCAGGGCGTCATCGCTGCGATCGAAGATCAAGTCATCGATCAACGCGCGCTGGTCCCCCGGAATCTCGGCGTATGGGGTGATGTGGATCGGGTTGACGATCGCCATGTCCAACCCGTATTGCACGGCGTGATGCAGGAAAATGCTGTTAATCGCCGCGCGCGCCGGCGGCTTCAGGCCAAACGACACGTTGCTCACACCCAGGATCGTATAAGCGCCTGGCAACTCTTCTTTGACCTTGCGGATGGCGTGAAGCGTTTCGACAGCCGAGTGACGCAGATCCGACTGTCCAGTGGTGACAGGGAAGGTCAGGACATCGAAGATGAGCGCGCTCGGCGGCAAGCCATACTCCTGCGTCGCAATATCATGGATGCGCCTGGCGATTTCAAGCTTGCGCAAGCAGGTATGCGCCATGCCCTGCTCATCGATCGTCAGCGCGACAACTGCCGCGCCGTGCTGATGCGCCAGCGGCAACACATCTTCAATGCGCTTGCGCCCGTTCTCCATGTTGATGGAGTTAATAATCGCGCGACCCGGCAGCATCTCCAGCGCCTCTTTGATCACGGCGGCATCGGTCGAGTCGATCATCAGCGGCGTCTCGACGCTCATGCTCAATAGCTTCACCAGGCGACTCATCTGCTCGCCTTCGTCATTGCGTTCAGTCAACGCGACGCATACATCGAGCACGTGCGCCCCACCCTCAACCTGTTCGCGCGCCACATCCACAATCGCGTCATAACTGTTGTCCAGCAGCAACTGCTTCACCTTGCGGCTGCCCTGGCTGTTGACGCGCTCGCCGATCAGCAGTGGCCTTGGTTCCTGGTCAAGCGTCACTGCGCGCATGGCGCTTGCGGCGCGCGGGCGCACATCCAGATCAGCCAGTCGCTTTTCCCAGGGGTTGCTGCCCTTCACGCGCTTATAGAGCTCTGCGATATGCTCGTCAGTAGTGCCACAGCAGCCGCCCACAATGTTGCAGCCAAATTCCAACACAAACTGGCTGAGCATCTCGGCCATTGGGATTGGCTCCATTGGGTACACAGCTTGTCCATCCACGTTCAGCGGCATACCGGCATTTGGAATCGCCGATACCGGGAGCTTCGTGTGGCTGGTCAGGTAGCGGATGGGATCGCGCATGTAGTCGGGACCGGTCGAGCAGTTCAAACCAACGATATCCACACCGAGTGATTCGATGATCGTCAAAGAAGCGCCAATATCCGTGCCCAACAGCATTTTGCCGGTTGTGTCGAGCGTCACCTGCGCCTGAATCGCGGCGCGGATGCCCGTTTGTTCCATCGCACGTTTCAGCCCTTCAATCGTGGCCTTGACCTCTAAAATATCCTGACTGGTCTCAATCAGCAGAATATCCGCGCCGCCAAGAAGCAGCCCGGTTGCCTGCTCGGTAAAAACATCGACCAGTTCCTGATAGCTGACGTTGCTCAGGACAGGGTCTGTCGAAGAAGGCAATTTGCCAGTCGGGCCAATCGAACCGGCCACGAACCGGGGTTTATCGGGTGTGGAAAACTCATCCACTATGCTGCGCGCCAGGCGCGCCGCTGTCTGATTCAGTTCGACCGTTCGCGCCGCCAGCTTGTACTCGCTGAGGGTCATGCGGTTAGACCGGAAGGTGTCTGTTTCGATGACATCGGCGCCAGCGGCAAGGTATGAGCGATGGATCTCGGCGATGACATCCGGTCGCGTAATCGCCAAGTAATCGTTACAACCTGCGTAGTCCGGTCCGCCAAAATCTTCGGTTTGTAGATTGTATTTCTGTATGCGCGTGCCCATCGCGCCATCATAAAGAATGACCCGCGACGCCACGGCACCCAGAAATTTTACAGATCGATCCTCGGTATACTTCATCCAATCACCTTGCCAATCTTATGTTCAGTCACGTCCATAAAGCTGCGCCATTTCAGGTAAGTATTCTAACAGCCACCTGCGGTCTATTGAATCGACGTTTATGCCGGGAGCCCGCCAACGACTTGCTAATATGCAAAAGTTCGATAAGATGCATAGCGTATTCATAACGAGAAGCTATAGCAAACACTATATGAGCTCACTAGAATTTTACAGAAACGCCTACGCCTACGATATCGCCTTTGGCGACCGTGACTTCGCATCCGAGTGTGATTTTCTGGCATGGTGCCTGGCGCAACATGGCAACCTGCCTTCTTTTGCCACGGGTCATGCCACATCGTTCCTCGAACTTGCCTGTGGGCCGGCGCGACACGCGCGCGAGCTCGGACACCGGGGCTGGCAAGTGCTTGGTCTCGACATGTCCAGCGACATGCTTGAATACGCGGCGCGTGGCGCCCGACAGGAACACGTAACCTTGCAGACGCTGTGCGCGGATATGTGCGATTACAGGTTAGGGCAACCCGTGGCGCTGGCTGCAAACATGATGGAAAGCCTGTCTCACCTGCTCACAAATCAACAAATCGTCAGCCACCTGCGAGCGGTTGGGAGCAACTTACTGCCCGGCGGGATCTATGTCATCGAGATGGCGCACCCGTCCGGCCTGTGGCGCGACAGCCTGCCAAATATGTGGACAACCTCGCACAACGGGACTGAGGTGGATATCGTCTTCGGCCTGCAAGACGACCCTTACGACTGGATCACCCAACAATGGACCGTGACAACGCGTTTGACCATCCGCGAACCCGGTCAGCCTGAACGTTACATTGAGGAACACAACAACCATCGCTGGTGCCAGCCGCAGGAATTGGCGGCGCTGATCGATCTCTCCGGCGCCTTTGACCAGGTTTGGTGGTATGGCGACCTGCTCATCCCGCCGCCGCCGCTTGACGACAGCGAAGATGCTAAACGCATGATGGTCGTGCTCCGCAGCAAGGGCGCATAGGCCTTCGTTCAATTACAATCATCTCTATGGCACTTAAAAACCTGCATGGTCTTTATTTTGAAGAATTCGTCATCGGCGAAAACATCGCTTCAGCGACGCGCACGATCACCGAAACCGATATCGTTGCATTCGCCGCCTTCTCCGGCGACTACAATGAACTGCACACGAGCGAACCCTATGCCGCGAAGACGCCCTTTGGTAAGCGGATCGCGCATGGGCTGCTTGGCCTGAGCATTGCGAGCGGTCTCGCTTTTCAGATGGGCTTCCTCATCGGAACAGTAGACGCCTTCCGCAGCGTCGAGTGGGAATTTACTGCGCCAATCTACATCGGCGACACGATCCATGTTGTAGCCGAAGTGATTGAGACCAAACCGTTCCCACGCCTGGGCAACGGACGCGTGACATTCAAGGTATCGGTGCAAAACCAGAATGGTCAGGTCGTCCAGCGCGGTTCATGGTCTCTCTTGATCCGCAATAAACCGAAGGCGTAAAGGCATTCTGAGTGATAAGCCCGTCAAGATTGATCCGGCCCCTTCGGCCCCTTCAGCGCCAGTGGCGCCTGTTGATTGTTTTACTGGCAGGTGTTGGACTGGCAGGGCTGCTTGCCCTGCTGCCGGCAGAGTCAATTCTCATTCTTGCCGGCGC